>Ga0187807_1000158_pt1 | contig 19369 bp, 15 predicted proteins | sample NC_wetland_sal_i_4_FD_132432 | JGI IMG/M metagenome (GOLD analysis project Ga0187807, IMG submission 132432) | Wetland sediment microbial communities from Neuse River Estuary, North Carolina, USA - ASW_2 | ecosystem: Environmental > Aquatic > Freshwater > Wetlands > Sediment | place: USA: North...
ATGCGCCGCCAAGTACGAGATCGGGAAGCACTTCCGGTTCGGCAGCAAGGTCGAGTCGATCGACTGGGACGACCACGCCAGGCGGTGGACGGTGCGCACCGCGGGCGGTGATTCGTACCTGGCGCACGCCGTGGTATCCGGCGCCGGGGCGCTGCACATCCCGTCGTATCCGGAGATTCCGGGGATGGACACGTTCAGCGGCGCCGCATTCCACTCCTCGCGCTGGGATCACTCCGTCGGCCTGACCGGCAGGCGGGTGGCGGTCATCGGCACCGGCGCGTCCGCGATCCAGCTCGTACCGGAGATCGCCGCGCGGGCCGCGCGGCTGACTGTCTTTCAGCGCACGCCGCCGTGGATCAATCCCCGGGCGGACGTCGCCATCCCGGACCGGATGCGGGCCGCCCTGCGCACCGTGCCGGGCGCCGCCCGTACGCTGCGCTGCGCGATCTACTGGCTGCTTGAGCTGCAGGGGGCCGGCTTCGCCGTCGATCCGCGGCTGATGGCCGCGGCGACCGCGCTGTCGCGCGGGCATCTCGAACGCCAGGTCCGCGATCCCGGACTGCGCGCCCGGCTGACCCCGGACTACACGATCGGCTGCAAGCGGATCCTGCTGTCGTCGGACTACTATCCGGCGCTGCAGCGGCCGAACGTCGGCCTGGTCACGGAAAAGATCACCGAGATCGTCCCGTCGGGCGTCGTCACGGCGGACGGGACCCTGCACGAGTCCGACGTCATCGTCTACGCCACCGGGTTCCGGGTCATCGACTCGGCGGACGAGCTGAACGTGACCGGACGGGGCGGCCGCAGGCTCACCGACGCCTGGCGGCAGGGCGTCGAGGCATACCGCGGCATCACGGTCCCCGGCTTCCCGAACTTCTTCCTGCTGCTCGGCCCGAACACCGGGCTCGGCCACACCTCGGTCGTCTTCATGATCGAGACCCAGGTCCAGCACGTGCTGAGCTGCCTGCGGATCCTGTCCCGGGAGAAGGCGAGCACGATCGAGGCCAAGGCGGCGCCGACACGCAAGTACAACGACGGCCTCCAGCGCCGGCTGCGGCACAAGGTATGGAGCGTGGGCGGGTGCCGCAGCTGGTACCTGGACGACGCCGGCGTCAACCGGGCCATCTGGCCCGGCTTCACCTTCGAGTACTGGGCCCGCACCCGCCGCGCGCGCCGCTCCGACTACGAGGTGGGTTCCTGACGGTGACGCGGCGCGGCTGAAACGAAACTGGCCCGCGTTTCCGCAGGCCAGCACTACAGTGGGCGAGGAGGGATTTGAACCCTCACATCCTTTCGGACACACGGACCTGAACCGTGCGCGTCTGCCGTTCCGCCACCCGCCCGGGCGAGGACTTAGATTAGCACGACCTCAGGTGCACTCGTACCCCGGATACCATCAGGACGTAAGGAGCCGAAGGGAGGCCGAACGAGTGGGAGTTCTGCAGCGCTTCGAGCGACGGCTCGAGGGCATGGTAGAGGGGGCTTTCGCGCGTGCCTTCAAATCCGAGCTTCAGCCGGTCGAGGTGGCCAGCGCGGTCCAGCGTGAGATGGACGACCGTGCCGCGATAGTGGCGCAGGGCCGCACTCTGGTGCCGAACGACTTCGTGGTCGAGATCGCCGAGAGCGACCAGGAGCGGCTTGACGTATACGCGGAGAGCCTTGGCACCGAACTAGCCACGCTGGCCCGGGATTACGCCAAGGAGCAGGGGTACTCGTTCGTCGGCCCGGTGCGGATGCGGTTCGAAGGGGTTCCCGACCTCACAACGGGGACATTCCGCATCCGGTCCGGGGTGATCAGGGGCCACACCGTCGAGGCGGGCGAGGTCCGCCAGCCAGTCAGTGACCTGCCCCGGGTGCCGGGCGCGCAGTTCTATGGCAGCCCCCGGCTGGTCCTCGCGGGATCGGGAAACGGCATGGAGGCCGGCAGCACCTACGAGCTGCAGACGCCGGTGACCCTGCTCGGCCGTGGGACCGACTGCGACCTGCGACTCGTCGACCCTGGCGTCTCGCGGCACCACGCGGAACTGCGGGTCGAGGACGACCAGGTTGTCCTCGTCGACTTGGGTTCCACCAACGGCACCTTCGTCAACGGCCAGCCGGTGCGCCGTGTCGCGCTCACCGACGGCACGAACGTGACGCTCGGGCGCACAACCCTGATTTTCAGGCAGGACAACCGGTATTAGACACGCGGTAGACAGGTACTTGACGACCAAGGACTGACTACCCTTAAGGGCCAGCAAACCGAAAGCGACGAAGAAGCCGAGGAAACCGCACGGGATGAACGCCCTTACCCTCACCCTCATCAGGGTGGCCTTCCTGGCCGTGTTGTGGCTGTTCGTCATCGCGGCCATCGGCGTCGTGCGCACCGACTTGTTCGGCACGGCCGCGGCGAAGGTACGGCGCGGCAGGAACCGGGCGCAGCAGCAGCCGCGGCCACCCAGGCCGGCGCGGCCGACCCGCGGGACCCCGCGCTTCCTCGTCGTCACCGAGGGCGGCCTGAGCGGCATGAGCATCGACCTGTCGGACCAGCAAATTACCCTGGGGCGGGCAAATGACGCCACGCTGGTACTCAATGACGACTACGCTTCAAGCCGACATGCCCGGATTTTTCCTCAGGACGGACAGTGGATCGTTGAGGATCTCGGTTCGACCAACGGCACCTACCTGGACCGCCAGAAGGTGACCCGGCCCACGCCGGTGCCCATAGGCGTGCCGATCCGCATTGGCAAGACCGTTCTGGAACTGCGCAGATGACACTTGCACTCCGCTACGCGGTACGCTCCGACGTCGGTCTCCTCCGTGAGGGGAACGAGGATTCGGCGTACGCTGGGCCGCACCTGCTCGCGGTCGCCGATGGCATGGGAGGCCATGCGGCCGGCGAGGTGGCGAGCGCGGCCACGATCTCGGCGATCGCACCGCTCGACGCCGAACACCTGGGGCCGGACCTAGTCGACGCGCTTGCGGGCGCCGTGGCGAGCGCCAACATGCGGCTGCAGGAACTAATCATTTCGGACCCCGCGGTCGAGGGCATGGGCACCACGCTGACCGCGCTGCTGTGGTCGGACGGGCACGCGGCGATTTGCCACATCGGCGACTCGCGCGCGTACCTGCTGCGGAACGGCCAGTTCTACCAGATAACGCACGACCACACACTGGTCCAGTCGCTGGTCGACGAGGGCAAGATCACCGAAGACGACGTGGCCACCCACCCGCACCGGTCGTTGCTGCTGCGGGCCCTCGACGGCAGGACGGTCGCCGAGCCCGACCTGTCCGCGCACGAGACGATGGCCGGCGATCGCTACCTGCTCTGCTCCGACGGCCTGTCCGGCGTGGTGACCGAGCAGACGCTGCACCAGACGCTCAGCTCGGTGTGGGACCCCGAGAAGGCGGCGCTGCAGCTCGTGGAGCTCGCCATCAGGGGCGGCGGCCCGGACAACATCACCTGCATTGTCGCGGACGTGGTCGACACCCAGACGACGGCGCTGCCGCCGACTCGTGTCCCGGTGCTCGCCGGGGCCGCGTCGCACGGTCCGGCCGCCGAGCTGCGCTCCACCGCCCGGCAGAGTTCACCGGCGACCCGGGCGATGCGGCTGACGAAGACAACGCCGCAGCAAGCGCTCCCGGGTGACGATGAAACGCGCACCTGGAACAACAATGGCTACAACGGCCACGGCGGCCGGCCGGCGGCGGAAGACACAGGCACCGGACCGCGGCACAGCCATCGCGCCCGGCGGCGCCCGGACGAGGACGACGACGACTACGCGCAGCACCACGAGGGCAGGCGGCGATGGCCGATCGTCACGACGCTGCTCGTGCTGCTGGTACTGCTGATCGGCGGCGGACTGTACGGCGGCTGGCGATACATCCAGGGGCAGTACTACGTCGGGGTCCAGAACGGGAACGTCGCCATCTTCCGCGGCGTCAACCAGAACCTGGCCGGTATCAGCCTGTCCACCCTCATCCAGCGGACGAACCTGCCGGTCAGCCAGATGGTGGCCAGCGACCAGGGCATGCTCCGCCAGACGATCCCGGCAAGCAGCCTGACCGACGCGCAGAGCCTGGTGACCGGAATCCAGGGGCGGGTCACCGCCTGCCGCCAGAAGTATGAGGCGCTAGCGCAGTGGAAGATCGCCGAAGCCCGGTACCAGGGCGAGTTCGCCGCCTTCCACGCGAAGCGGACCAAGATCGCGCCGACGGGCAACCCAGGCCCGCAGCCGTCCGCGCCTGACGCGGCCGACTGCGCGCCGTCGTCGGCGTTCGGCATCCCGGCTACCGCACTGCCCGGCAGTCAGCCGACGGTCACGCCGACCATCACGCCTACCGCCACCGCGACCCCGAAGACCTCCTCAAGGCCGACGCCGCACGCGTCCTCGACCACGCGGAAAGCGGCGTGAGCAGTATCACGATGCCGTCTCCGGCGCTGGGCGGCCAGCCGCCGGAGCAAGCCGGCGCCAACCGCAGGCGCACCGAACTGAGCATGCTCGTGTTCGCGTTCGTCATCGTCGCGTTCGCGTTCGCCAGCACGGCGTTCAGCCTCAAGGGCCAGCACCCGTCCACGTTCGCCGAGTACATGATCGTGTTCGTCGTCGTCATCGGCGCCGCGCATCTCGCGATGCGGCGCCTGGCCCCGTACGCGGACCCGCTGCTGCTGCCGCTCGGCGCGCTGCTCAACGGTCTCGGACTCGTCATGATCTACCGGCTGCACGAGGCAGGCCGCAACGGCAACCCCGGCCCCGTCGATTTCCACGGGAACACCATCCCGATCACTACGCTGAGCTCGTCGGCGGTGACCCTGCAGCTCGTGTACACGATCATCGGCATCGGCTGCTTCGCCGCCTTCCTTGTGTTCGTCAAGGAACCGCGCGTGCTGCAGCGCTACACGTACCTGCTCGGCCTGATCGGGGTGTTCCTGATCGCGCTGCCCGCCTTCCTGCCGAGCAGCATCAGCGGCGTTGCGGGCACCGGCGCCAAGATCCAGATCGCCATTCCCGGGCTTGGCAGCATCCAGCCGGAGGAGTTCGCGAAGCTGGCGCTGGCGGCGAGCTTCGCCGGCTACCTGGTCGCCAAGCGCGACGTGCTGTCGCTGGCCGGCAAGCGAGTGCTCGGCATCGACCTGCCACGAGGCCGCGACATGGGTCCGATCGTCGTGGTCTGGCTGGTCAGCCTGATACTGCTGGTATCAGAAAGCGACATCGGCACCAGCGCGGTGTTCATGGGCCTGTTCGTCGCGATGATCTACATCGCGACGTCGCGGACCTCCTGGCTGCTCATCGGGTTCGGCTCCTTCGTGGCCGGGGCCTTCCTCGCCGCCAAGCTCTTCTCCCACGTCGGCACCCGGTTCAGCGTCTGGCTGCACCCGTTCAGCGCGCAGAACCTGCTAGAGGGCACGCAGCCCTCGTACCAGACGGTGCAGGGCCTGTACGGGATGGCCAACGGCGGCCTGCTCGGCCGGGGCCTGGGGAACGGGCTGCCGTTTTATACACCGCTCGTGCAAAGTGACTTCATCTTCACCGCATTCGGCGAGGAGCTGGGCCTGACCGGGGTCATGGCGCTGCTGCTGATCTACGGCCTGATCGTGCAGCGCGGCCTGCGCACCGCGATCATGATCAAGGACCCCTACTCCAAGCTGCTAGCCGGCGGGCTGTCGTTCATGCTCGCGCTGCAGGTGTTCGTGATCGTCGGCGGCGTGACCCGGCTGATCCCGCTCACCGGCATCACCACGCCATTCCTGTCCCAGGGCGGCTCCTCGCTGGTAGCGAGCTGGATCTTGATCGCGGTCCTGGCGCGGCTGAGCGACACGGCACGCCGCCCGCCGCCACGGCCGATCCAGGAAGAGGGACTAACCCAGGTGGTGTCGCTGCGATGAACCGTGCCCTCAAGCGGATCTCGGTAGCGGTCCTGGTCATGTTCCTGCTGCTGCTGGTCAACGTGAACTACCTGCAGGGCTTCGAGACCTCGAGCCTGGCGACCAGGCCCGACAACGTCCGGGCGGTCTTCGACGCGAACCAGTACCAGCGCGGCGACATCGAAACCGCCGACGGCGTGACGATCGCGACCACCAAGCCGTCCAATGACATCTACAAGTACCTGCGGGTCTACCCCGACGGCCCGGTCTACGCGCCGGTCACGGGCTACGACACGATCTACAGCGCTACCGGCGTCGAGCACGCTGAGGACGCGCTGCTTTCCGGCAACGGATCGCAGCTAGCCTTCCGCAACTTCATCGACATGATCACGAACAAGCCGCAGAAGGGCGCCACCGTCCAGCTCACGATCAACTCGAAGGCGCAGCTGGCCGCCTACCAGGGGCTGGAAAACATCCTCAAGGGCACCAACCGGGTCGGCGGCGTGGTAGCCCTCAACCCGTCCACTGGCGCGATCCTGGCGATGGCCTCGTATCCGAGTTACGACCCGAACGTGCTCGCCACGCACAACGGCACCGCGCTGAACGCGGCCGACGAGGCGCTGCTGAGGCAGAGCCCGAGCCCGCTGCTCAACAACGCCACGCAGACCACCCTGCCGCCTGGGTCGACGTTCAAGATCGTCACTAGCTCCGCCTGGTTCACGCAGGACCCCACGCGGACCACGAACACGATGGTCTACTCGCCTCAGGTGCTGACCTTGCCGCAGACGGTCAACAAGCTGCACAACGACAACAACGAGATCTGCGGCTTGGCTGGGGCAAACGGCCAGACGACAATCATCCAGGCGTTCTCCCAGTCCTGCGACACGACATTCGGCAGGCTGGGGATGGACCTCGGCGGCGGGGCGCTGAAGAACATGGCCGACCTGTATGGCATGAACGACCCCAACCTGAACATCCCCGGCGTCACCGTGGCGCCGAGCCAGTACCTGCTCCCGCCGAGCCTGGCGACGACCGCGTTCTCAGCCATCGGCCAGTTCAGCGACACGGTGACGCCGCTGCAGGAGGCCATGTTCGCGGCGACGATCGCCAACAACGGCACGCTGATGAAGCCGTACCTCATCCAGCAGGTCATCGCGTCCGACCTGTCCGTCGTCCAGTCGGCCCAGCAGTCGGTGCTGAGCCATCCGGTCAGCCTGGCCGTTGCCAATGACGTGAAGCAGATGATGATCGCCGTGGTACAGCAGCCGCAGGGCACGGCGTTCGCGTTCAACTCGGGCAACGAGAACGGCCTTGTCATCGCGGGGAAGACGGGTACCGCGCAGAACCAGCTCAACGGGGCGAGCCTCAACCCCGACGCCGTTTTCACCGCATTCGCCCCGGCGGTCAACCCCAGAATCGCCGTAGGCGTCATAGTTCAAGGCGGGGGTTATGGCGCTGCCGCGGCAGCGCCCATCGCCGTCGCGGTCATCAAGGCCTACCTGGGGATACCGTGAGCGGGTACGTTCTCGACGGCCGATACGCCCTGATCGAGCGGATCGCGTCGGGCGGCATGGGCGAGGTCTGGCGCGGCGTCGACCAGATTCTCGGCCGCCCGGTCGCGGTGAAGCTCCTCGCCGCGGTGCACGCCGGTGACGAGCAGTTCCGCGCCCGGTTCCGCGCCGAGGCCCGGTACGCCGCGGCGCTGTCGCACCCCGGCATCGCCCGGGTCTTCGACTACGGCGAAACTCCGTTCCCGGTCGGGGGGACTACCCCCCCATACCCCCCCGCCGGCGCGAGCGCCGCTGGCGGCGCTTACCTGGTCATGGAGCTGGTTAACGGCGAGCCGTTGTCGGCCATCCTGGAACGGGTGGGCAGGCTGGCGCCCGAGGTGACGCTGGACATCGTGAGCCAGGCAGCGAGCGCGCTGGACGCGGCCCACCAGGCGGGCATCGTGCACCGGGACATCAAGCCGGGCAACCTGCTGATCATGGCCGACGGCACCACGAAGATCACCGACTTCGGCATCGCCAAGGCGCGCGAGGCGCAGGCCGCGCAGCTGACCGCGACCGGGATCGTGATGGGCACCGCGCTGTACGTCTCGCCGGAGCAGGCGACCGGGTCGACGGTCACCGGAGCCTCTGACATCTACTCCCTTGGCGTCGTCGCGTACGAATGCCTTACCGGTGAGCCGCCCTTCATCGCGGACCAGCCGCTGGCGATCGCGATCATGCACAAGCACGACCCGGTGCCGCCATTGCCCCCTGACGTGCCGAGGCCGGTGAGTGACCTGGTTCTCGCGATGCTCGCGAAGACCCCAGCGGGCCGCCCGGAGACGGCCCGGCATGTCGCCGATCGCGCGGACGTGATCAGGGACGCCCTCGAACGGTCCGGGGCGGGTGCCGAGACGACCGCTGGGCTGCCCGTCGTGCCGGACTATCCGACCGCGTACGAAGAGGACTATCAGTATTCCGAACGGACGGCTGGTTCCCCGTTCCGCCACCGTCGCCTGGCGGCGGCCGGAATGGGCGTGGCGCTCTGCGGGGTGGCCGCGATCGTGGCCATATTGCTCAGCTCCGGCGGTGGCCACATGTCGATGACCGGCCAGTCTTCACCGGCCGCGCCGGCGAAGCTGGGTCCCCCCGCCACCGCCTCGGTGCGGGCAACACAGGCCGGCAGCACTTCCCCAGGCACTAGTCTGGGAACGGCACCGCAGACGACCGCGACCCGGTCGGCACACCCCACGCCGAGCCGCACGTCTCCGACGCCAACGCAGGACGCGACGCCTACGAGCACGACGCCAACGGCATCCGGATCGAAGTCGCCGTCGTCCTCGGCGTCGGCAACAAGCCCAGCGCCAAGTTCGCCGAGCACCACCCCGCCAACGTCTGCGACGCCGACGGGGACCGGGCAGGCGACCGGGGCGGCAGGGATTGAGGGATGACACTCATGATGCAGGGTGGTTTGGAAAAGTGCGAGATATGACACAGCCCCGGCTGCTCGGTGACCGGTACGAGCTAGAAGGCGTCGTCGGACGGGGCGGCATGGCGGAGGTCTACCGCGCCCGCGACATCCGGCTCGACCGGATAGTGGCGATCAAGACCCTCCGTGCCGATCTCGCCAGGGACCAGACCTTCCAGGCACGATTCCGCCGTGAGGCGCAATCGGCGGCGTCGCTGAACAACCCGTCGATCGTGGCCGTGTACGACACCGGCGAGGACCTGTCGACCGGCGTGCCTGTGCCGTACATCGTGATGGAGTACGTGGACGGGCGGACCGTAAGGGACCTGCTGATTGAGGGCCACCGGCTGCTGCCCGAGCGTTCGCTCGAGATCATCAGCGGGGTGCTGCGCGCTCTTGAGTACAGCCATCAGGCGGGCATCGTGCACCGGGACATCAAGCCCGGGAACGTGATGGTCACCCGCAACGGCGACATAAAGGTGATGGACTTCGGCATCGCCCGCGCGATGAGCGACGCGCAGGCCACCATGACGCAGACAGCTCAGGTCATCGGCACCGCGCAGTACCTGTCGCCTGAGCAGGCCAGGGGCGAGCGGGTGGACTCGCGCAGCGACCTGTACTCCACCGGCTGCCTGATGTACGAACTGCTCACCGGCCGGCCGCCGTTCACCGGCGACTCGCCGGTGGCCATCGCCTACCAGCACGTGCGGGAGAACCCGATCCCGCCGTCGCGGCTGGACCCGGACATCCCGCCGTGGGCGGACGCGATCGTGCTCAAGGCGATGGCCAAGTCGCCGAACGACCGCTACCAGACCGCGGCCGAGATGGGGGCCGACATCCAGCGCGCCGCCTCCGGCATGCAGGTGGCCGCGATGGCGGTGCCGCCGACGCGCGCCGAGTACTACGGCGGATACCCCGACCGCACCCAGCGGATGGGCCCGCAGACCATGATGGGCGCCGCGCCGACCGCCGTCTCGCCCTATCAGCAGGCCGGCGGGTATGGCGGCGGGTACGACGGCGGCGGCATGGAGCCGAGGAAGAGCTGGGCGCGCCGCTGGCTGCCCTGGCTCATTCCGTTGCTCGTCGTGATCGCCGTGGCCGTCGCGGCGGCAGTGGCGCTGCACGGCGGCCAGACCTACTACGTCCCGCAGGTCAACAACGAACCCGTGGCGCAGGCGCTGACGCAGATCCGGCAGGCGGGGCTGAACCCTGTCACGGTCGACCAGGCCAACGGCAGCGTGCCCAAGGGCTATGTCATCACCACCGACCCGCCCAACGGCGATAGCGTCCCCAAGGGCAGCACCGTCAAGGTCTACGTCTCCACAGGGATCGGCGACATCCTGCTGCCGAACGTCCAGGGCCAGCAGCAGGATGCGGCCAGACAGAGCCTGCTTAACCTGGGCTTCATCACCGTCAACATTGCCCCGGATTCCGCGTCGACCCTGCCGTCGGGAGAGGTCGACCACATGACTCCGAGCCCGAATGCCAAGTATCCGCCGAACACCCCGATCACGCTGTACGTCTCCGGCGGCGGCGTCAAGGTGCCGGACGTCACCAACCTGCCGCTCAACAGCGCCATCGCGACGCTCAAGAGCTACGGCCTCAGCTACAGCGTCCAGAGCCAATTCGGGCCCGTGGGTCAGAACATCCCGCCCGGCACGGTCTGGCAGCAGCAGCCCGTGCAGGGCACGGTCGAGCCGCCGAACTACCCGGTGACGCTCTTCGTGCAGCCGCAGCCCACGGCTAGCCCGTCAGGCTCACCCACCGGTTCGCCGACCGGCTCACCCACTGGCTCGCCAACCGGCTCACCGACGGGCTCGCCGACCGGCACGCCAACCGGCACGAACACGCCGACTCCCGGCCCCTGAGCCGGGTCGGGTAACTATCGTGGGCAACCGCCAGCGGGTGCGGTCCTGTCTTTGGCTATGGCGCGCGGGCAGCCTGCGTGCACTACGCTTTACCCCGGAGAAACGCAGTCCCGAGCAGGAGGTGCGCGGTGCCTAAGTCCCGCGTCCGGAAGAAGCAGGTCTACACGCCGCCACCGTCGCGGTCGCCGAAGCGGGCGGTGAGCCCGCCGTGGCTCGCGCCGACCATGATCGCCTGCTTGCTCGTCGGGCTCGCCTGGATCTCGCTGTACTACGTGACCCAGGCGAACATGCCGGGGCTGTCCGCGCTCGGCGGGTGGAACCTGGTCTGCGGGTTCGCGCTGATCGTCGCCGGGGTAGTGCTCGCCACCAGGTGGCGGTAGCCGTTACTGGTGGAGCTGCCCGTTCTTGATCAGCACGGCGATGACCATGAGGACCACAAGGAGGAGGGTCGCGGCCACTTGGTACGCCACTCGGTTCCGGCGCGGCGCGTACGCGTAGGCCGCGGTGAGTAGCGCACCGGTGATCAGCCCGCCGATGTGGTCCTGCCAGGCGATCGTGCTGCGGTAGATGACGCTGAACGCCAGGTTGAGCACGATCAGCAGGACGATCCCCCGGCTGTCGAGACGCAGCCGCCGCGACACCACGAACCAGGCGCCGAACAGGCCGAAGATCGCGCCCGAAGCGCCGGCCGCCAGCCCCAGCGGCGCCAGGTAGTAGTACATGATCGATCCGCCGACCGCGCTGAGCAGATAGATCCCCAGGTACCGGACCTTGCCGAGCAGGCGCTCGAGTTCCGGGCCGACGATGAACAGCGCCCACATGTTGAGCGCGAGATCGAGCAGCCCCAGGCCGCCGAAACTCGTGCCAGGCGCGGTGAACGCCGAGGTGATAAGCCGATACCACTGGCCGCCCGCCACGCCGGCTTGCAGGCCGGCCGGCGTGTACGCCGTCACCCCGAGCATGCCCAGGTTGTAGAGCAGGCTCGGCCTGGCCACTTCGACCAGGAAGATCACCACGTTGACCGCGATCAGGGTCCAGGTGACCGTCGCGGAGCGAGAGGGCCGGCCGCCGAACACGGTCCTTGGCTGCCGGCTAGCCTGGCCGGACCCGCGCACGCATTCCACGCACTGCTGCCCGACCGCCGCCTGGCGAAGGCAGTCAGGGCACGCGTGGCGACCGCACCGGACGCAGGAAACCCACGTCTCCCGGCCCGGGTGCCGGTAGCAGGTTGGTGGGCTGTCCTGTCCCGGGTGGCTCGCCTGGGCTCCGGTCCCGGCTGGGTCCTGGCCCGGATCGGCCTGCTGGTCCGGTGCGGTCATCGGGGGGTACCGCCGTTCAGCCGCGCTGTACCGTGACCGACTGCAGCACTACGTCGGTCGCCGGGCGATCGCCGGGCACGGTCTGCACCCGGCTGATGGCGTCCACGACATCGGCGCCGCTGATGACCTCGCCGAAGATCGTGTGCTTGCCGTTGAGCCACGGGGTGGGCACCACCGTGATGAAGAACTGCGAGCCGTTGGTCCCCGGGCCGGCGTTCGCCATCGCCAGCAGGTACGGCTTCTCGAACCGCAGGTCGGGGTGGATCTCATCGGCGAACTTGTAGCCAGGGCCGCCGGTACCTGTGCCGAGCGGGTCCCCGCCCTGGATCATGAACCCGGCGATCACCCGGTGGAAGATGGTCCCGTCGTAGAGCTTGTCCTTTGTCACGGCACGGGTCCCCGGATCCGTCCATTCCCGGCCGCCTTCGGCGAGTTCGACGAAGTTCCGCACGGTCTTCGGCGCGTGGTCAGGGAACAGCCGGATAGTGACCGTCCCCTGCGTCGTCGTCAGCGTCGCGGTCAGCTTTTCAGTCATGCGCATGACTCCGGTTCGCTCGTAGGCCGGGCTTTCCGGCCGCTGTTCACACCTGTGCGTCTGCACTAATCACGGTACCGGCTTCGCCGCGCTGGCGGCCCGCCCCCGGTCGAGATGGTTGAACAGTGCGTCGCAGGGAACTTTGAGTTTGCGAGAGCAGGATGGGGAGGGTAAATCGTGTTCTACGCGAGGCAAGATACCAAGGCCAGTGAGCCGGTCAGCTTCACCATACGGGTGCGAGGTGTCAGCGCGAACGCCGCTCAGACGGCCGCACAGGGGATGAGCAGTGCCTATCAGGCAGCGGCCGCCGGCATCAGCAAGGGCGTACGCCAAGGCGTGTACACCACGCGTGTATGGGCCGCGCCGCGTCTGGAAAGCGCGGCCGACTACCACACGACGACCGTAGCGCCCAAGGTTTCCTCGGCACTACTGACCGCCGCGAAGCAGGTCAGGCCCGAGGACTTGACAAAGAAGAAGTCTCATTCGGTGCTCACCTGGTCCGTCCTCGCGGCGGCCGTGCTCGCCACGGCGGGCGCGGCGGCGGCTCTGGTCAGGATCAGGTACCGCGCCGCGATGGTGGCTGACGAGGAGGACGAGTTCGAGGCGGGTACCGCCCCGACCGGGACGGAGAGCACGACGACGGCCACGGCGGGTACTGCTGACTCCGCCGCGACCAGCGCCGATGCCGGAGTGAACGGGCGGGTGTCTGCATCCGGTTGGTGATACCGGGCCGCAGGTGATCTCTCTTGACACCATGCGGATGCACGTTCATTTTGAATACGGAATCCGTGTCCCACTCCGGGAGGAACGTCATGACTGGGTGGGACGAACAGGTCGCGGAGCTTGAGGCGGATTTTCCCGGGTGGCACGTCTGGCGCAGCAATGCCGGGCGCTGGTGGGCCACCCGGACCGGCGCGGTCTTGCGCCGCCAGGACCTCGGCACCGGACGAGTCATGACGGTGGACGCGGATGACGTGGGCTCACTCCGGAATCATCTTCTCGCACAGGCGCGCCTTGATCACGAGGTCAGCGGCTTAGTAAGTAGCGAGGAAATCCTTAACCGGTTCTGAAGGGCCAATCGGATACGGTCAGTCCGTCGACGGGGTTTCTCAAGATCGCACGAATCCCGCCGATATGTTGATAAAACCATGTGCGGAGTGAACACCGTGAGTGACCGGAACACACGGATCGCCGGCAAAACCCGGGGGCTCGTCTGGACCGCGGCGGCCTGCATCACTGTTTCGCTTCTCGTGATGATTGCGATTTCCGTCGCGGGTCCGTCCATCAGCGTGCCCGCGATGCCGCACACGTCTGGCGCGCCGCCGTGGTGGGTATCGCTCGGCCTGCCGAACGACTTCGTGCTGTTCACCTTGTGGGCAGCCGCCGTCGTCGGCGCGGTCGGGGTGGGCGCGGGCCTCGTCGCGGTCGCACGTGGCGCACGGCCACGGGTACGGCCGCTGCTCGCCGCCTCGTTCATCGCCGTGGCCGCGTTCGCCGTGCTGGCGCCGGCCGGTACCACGGACACGCAGTCGTACGCCATCGACGGCAACATGGTGGTCCTCGGCCACAGCCCCTACGTGGACACCCCGAGGCAAGCCGCACTGCAAGGCGACGTGCTCGCGCTGAACAGCCCGGCCACCTGGCAGCAGTCGCTGTCGGACTACGGGCCGATCGCCACCGCCGAGGAGTGGGTGTCGGCCGAACTCGGCGGCTCCTCGATGGCGCAGATCACGTTCTGGCTCAAGCTCTGGGTCGCGCTCGCATTCGGGGCCGTGGTGCTGATCCTGGACAGGCTGCTGCGCGGCGATCCCGCGGCGCGGCTGCGCGCGCACCTGCTCTGGTCACTGAACCCGCTGGTCATCTGGGAGATCGTGGCCAGCGGGCACATCGACGGCCTGGCCATCGCCCTCGGCCTCGGTGGCCTGGTCGCCCTGCGGTTTTCGCCGCCAGAGAAGGCCGCGCCCCTGCTCCGATGCCTGGCGGCCGGGGCGCTGATCGGCGCCGCCACCGCCATCAAGTCACCGTTCGCACTGTTCGCGCTCGGCGCTGTGTGGGCCATGCGTCGGTCGCTTGCTGCCATCGGGTCATTCGCGGCCGGCTGGCTGGCGGTGGTCATCCCGTCCTACGCGATCGCCGGAACGCCGGCCGTGAAGGTGCTGTTCCAGCGCGGATCCCAGGTGACCTGGGACAACCTCTACCAGGTCTTCTACCGGCCGTTCGGGGCGGCAGGCCCATTCGGCGCGAACAACGTGCCCGCTCACCTGGCCACGATCGCGACGATCCTGTTCATCGCCGTGGCACTGCTCGCGCTGTTCCGGATGCCGGACTTGGTCCCCGGGCTGCCCGCGGTGACTCCCGCGCTCGCCCTCAGCCTCGCCTGGGTGTTCTTCTGGCCGTACCAGCGTCCCTGGTACGACGTCATCATCATCGCCCCGCTCGCGCTCTGCGCGGCGTCCTGGCTCGACTGGGTGGTCCTGGTCCGGCTGTGTTTCTGCGCGGTCACCTACATGGAGGCCGGGCTGCTGTCTCATTTCGTATGGCTGCAGCGGGTGCAGCTCTTCGAGGGCGAGTGGATAACCTCGTCCGTGCGCATGCTGTGCGCCGCGGCGTTCATCTGGATGTGCATATCGGGACGATGGGGGACGCAGACGCCGAGCAAGTCGTCCGTGGACGTCAGCCCGCCAGTCTTGCAGCCGCAACCCTGACCCTGTGGACAACCGTGTGCGCACCGCATGTGCACAACCCTGTGGATAACCCCGCGCGCAAGCGGCACGGCACCAACCGGACATTTTGATGGGCTCTTATCTACCGTCCCTAAGGTTTCCCTCAGCTATGCCGCGCATCGTGATATCGATACAGGGTGACATGGCGGATGGCGCCGGGGAGGGCGATCGCGGATGAACACCTACGACGGCCGTGACGGAGAAGACTTCCGCCCCGACGACGAAGACTTCGGCACGGACATGATCACGATGAACCCGCCGCGCTGGCAGCGCTGGCGCCACGGACGGCCGATCACGGTGGCGGGGGTGGCGGTCGTAGCGCTCGCGGGCGGTGCGGGTATCGGGTACGCAGCCACGACCTCTGCCAGCAAGCCCGCGGCGGCCACCACCGTCTCGGCGCCAGCGGCACCGACCCCATCGGCCAGCCCCGCGCCGGGGTCCGGTTCGGGCTCGGGTCCCGGCCATGGCTGGCGCGCCTACGGTGGCGGGATCCCTGGCGGGCCAACCCGCTTCGCCCGCGGTCCGCTCGGCGCCGGCCTCATACACGGCGAGTTCACGGAGCCGAAGTCCGGCGGCGGTTACCAGACCATCGACGTGCAGGTCGGCACGGTCACCGCGGTGAGCGGGACGTCGGTCACCGTGAAGAGCGCTGACGGCTACACGGTCACCTACACCGTGACGAGCAAGACGGTGGTCGACGCGCAGGCGGCCGGGATCGGGTCTGTCAAGAAGGGCGACTCGATCTTCGTCACCGCTACTGTCAGCGGCTCGACTCCGACCGCGGCCGACATCCAGGACCTCACCGCGATCAAGGCGGGCCGGGCCTCGTTCGGCTTCCCGGGACGTCCGGCGAACCCGCCGGCGCAGGCGCTGCCGGCGCAGGCGCCGAACGCTTAAGGTACCGCGCCGGCCACCGGCAGTCGACAAACGCGCCGAGCAGCGCGGACAGCGGCCCCGAGGTCTCGATGACCGATGGCCGTGCCGCGCCAAACGCGGCGATCTCGGTCACCGGGCCAGCTAGCCGCCACTGCGGCTCTTCTGGCGGGCACAGCCACTGATCGCGATCGGCCCGCGCCCTGATGGCCGCGCACGCGTGCGCGGCAAGTGCGGGCGGGCTGGCTGCTGAGCCGATCACGGTGGCTCGCGCGGCGATCGCCGTGTCCACCGCGTGCGACGTGGCGCACTGGCTCACCCTGGCGGGCAGTGCCCTGAATTCGGCGAGCCGGTCCGGCATGGGTACCGGCATTGGCCAGCCGGACAGGTGGGCGAGCACCGTGAGTTCCGCCCACATCCGCAGCCACGGGAAGGCCTCCAGCGCGCGCTGGGCGCTGCGCATGTCCCGCAGCGTGCACGGCCGGCTCGCGCATTCCGGGCCGCAGGAAGCCGACCTCGGGCTTACCACGGTCCGCGCGTCCGCGGTCCGCGGCACAGACGCCACCTCCCGTTCGGTACCATCCTTGATTTTCACCAGGACGGGGAAGTCCATCCCGTCGGTGAAGACCGCCGCCTGGCCGGGGGGCAGCGTGACCAGATACCGGGACTGCTCGGGTGTGGCGTTCATCGTCGCGCCGACCGCTTCGCGGTCGTCTGTCGCGGGAAGACGGTGGGTGATCTTCACCGCGGTGTTCTTAATCACGTCGGGCGTCAGGCGAGCCGGAATCTGCTCGGCGATGACCAGGCCCTCCCCGTAGGCGCGTATCTCCGCGAGCAGGCCGGCGAACATCTCGACCGCGTACCCGGCCGCCCCGGCGGCCCCGGGCCCGCCCGTTCCCGCCGCCTCCGGGCGGCGGAGCAGGCGGTGCGCCTCCTCGATGACCGTCAGGTGCCGGAGGGTGACGCCGCCCGCTCGCGGGGGTGCCGCGGCGCGGTGCGCCAGCCGCAAGTGCTCGGCCAGCCGGATGAGCACGGTGCCCATGAGAAAGGCCTTGTCCGCGTCGTCACCGACGTCCTCGATCTCGAGCACGACGTTGTGCCGCAGCAACTTGCCGAAGTCGATCTGGTGCCCGCCTTCCAGAAACCGGCCCGTGGTGCCCTGTCGCAGGCTGGCGAGCCGGACCCGGATGAATCCGAGAACGTCGTCGGTGACCCGCTGGCTGTAGCCGATCTCGCCGACCACTCGTTCGGCAGCGCGCTGCAGATCGGTCAGCGCGGGGTAGCTGGCCGCCGCGGCCGCCGGCTCGCCGAGCGCCAGGTCCCAGCCGGCCTCCTCGTATACCCGGGTGAGGGCGGCGCTGACGACCTGGGGAAAGGGTTCCTCGGACCGGAAGGAGGCGATGAAGAGCGCCTTGACCAGGTCCGCGTGGGTCTGCAGCGGAAACCTGACGCCGCGCGCGCCGGCGGCGGGCTCAAGCGGGTTCAGGCCCGCGGCGACCGCGTCCGCCTCGCCGAGCCTGATCCGCACCAGCCCGGCGTCGCCCATCCGGTTAGCCATCAGCCGGTACTCGGCCTTGGCCGGCTCGATGACGAGCCACGGGATGTGCCGCTGGGCGGCGGCTTCGAGCATGGACCGCACGGTCTGCGACTTGCCGGCTCCGGTGGCGCCGCAGACGAACACATGCCTGTTCAGCGACTCGAGGGGCAGCACGAACGGTCCCGCGGCCATCCTGTTGCGGTCGAGGATGTCGCCGAGGTGGATGGCCGGTCCCGTGACTTCGGGTGTGACGTCGAAGTCGGGGCGGAGCGTGAGCCTGATCCCCGGAATCTCCGATCGCGGCGGCCGGGCGAGCGTGGCGAGCAGTTCGGTGGAGCCGGAGAAAGGCGACGCCGGAATGGCGTCGCCCCCGGGGTGCGCGGCGTCCGCCGTGTCCAGCTCCACGGGCGGGCCGGCGGGCGCTGGGCTGAGCGCGTACGGCAGTCCGGTCAGCGGTACCGATGCGCAGAACAGCCCGGCCACCCGCGCCGCGCCCGGATCGTCGCACCCGCCGGCCAAGGCGCGGATGCGCCAGAAGCCGGCCGAGAAGCCGCGCTGCAGTTCGGCGTGCCGCTCAGCGAGACGGCGCGCCTGCGCCGCCCGCTCGGGAAACCGGTCGGCCGCCGCCTCGGCCAGGCGCTGCCGCCTCGCCACCTCTTCGGCCAGCGAGCACAGCGCCTCCGGCCGCAGTGGTTCGGCCATGACGATCCACCCGAACGGACCCGTCCAGCTCGCCAGCAGCACCTCATCAAGGGACGGTGTGGCGTGCCTGGCGGGCCGTGCGCCCTGGCCGTCCTGGCCTGCCTGGCTGGAGGGTGCGAGCAACCCGTCGCTGATGCCCGAGATTTCCCGCCAGCAGGCGAGATCGCCGAGCAGTTCGCCGAGCGCGCCGGGCCGCAGGACCGTCGCGCTGGCGCCACCGGGCAAGGACAGGAGCACGCCGCGGTCCGCGCCGCCGGTTCCGGTCGTGTCACTGCCCGCCAGCGCGTCACCCGCCGCGAGCACGTGCACTGGCCCGCCCGCCACGGTCCTCACCCAGCCGAAGGCGACCGCGCCGCACTTCGCCCCTGCTCTCGCCCCTATCTCGCCTGCGTGCGATCCCCCGGTGGCGATCCCGGCCTGGTACGCCGCGGCCAGCGCGGCGGCCCGTTGTGCGCAGCCCTGATCGGTGTCGTCTGACGCGCCGTCGGCGCCGGGGTGCCGGCGCGGGATCTCGGTGACCCGATAGACGGCGAGGTCGCGCAGCCACCGCCACGGCGGCCAGGTAGCCGCGCCGCTCAACTCGTCGACCGTCATCCGGCCCCCGGCTCCAGTTCGAAACGCACAGGTGTTGATTACTCTGTGGATAATAATAGATACAAAACGTGATATATGGCCAGGTCTCCACCCGAACCGGCAGTGGATGAAACCGGGAACGCCGGTCGCGCGTCCAAGGTGCGAGAAATCCCCGGGCGTGAAACATCTCGATTCCTGGAGCTACCAATGCGCGCTAACCGGCACATCCGCCGCGAACTCACGCTCGCCGCGACAGCGGCCCTGCTCACGATGACTGCCTGCGCGTCCGCCGCGACGGCCTCCTCAGGCGGCGCGCACGCCGCGGGCGGCGGCGCGGCCGTGGGCACCGCGACCGCGACACCAGGCTGGCGCGTGGTCGAGACGTACGGCCCCGACCGCCGCCCCGTGTCCGGCCTGCTTACCGCCGTGTCGGCCA
>Ga0187807_1000160_pt1 | contig 19347 bp, 19 predicted proteins | sample NC_wetland_sal_i_4_FD_132432 | JGI IMG/M metagenome (GOLD analysis project Ga0187807, IMG submission 132432) | Wetland sediment microbial communities from Neuse River Estuary, North Carolina, USA - ASW_2 | ecosystem: Environmental > Aquatic > Freshwater > Wetlands > Sediment | place: USA: North...
GCGACCCTGGCCGTAGACGCGAAAGCCAAGGCGCTGAAGGCGGCCGGCCGGCCGGTCATCGGGTTCGGCGCCGGCGAGCCGGACTTCCCGACGCCCGGCTACATCGTCGAGGCCGCGCAGCGGGCCGCCGCGGAACCGAAGTTCCACAAGTACACCCCGGCGGCCGGACTGCCCGAACTTCGCCAGGCCATCGCCGTCAAGACCGCACGTGACTCGGGCCTCGCGGTGACCGCCGACCAGGTGCTCGTCACCAACGGGGGCAAGCAGGCCGTCTTCCAGACCTTCGCCACGCTGCTCGACGACGGGGACGAGGCGCTGCTTCCCGCCCCGTACTGGACCACCTACCCGGAGGCGATCGCGCTGGCCGGCGGCGTCCCGGTTCCTGTGCACACCGACGAGGGCACCGGCTACCTGGCGTCCGTGGCGGCCCTGGAAGCCGCCCGCACCGACCGGACCAAGCTGCTCGTGTTCGTCTCCCCCTCCAACCCGACCGGCGCCGTCTACCCGCCCGAGCAGGTGAAGGCGATCGGTGAATGGGCGGCCGACAGGGGCATCTGGGTGGTGACCGACGAGATCTACGAGCACCTCGTCTACGGCGACGCGAGGTTCTCCTCGATCCCGGTGCTGACGCCGGAGATCGTGGATCGCTGCGTGGTGCTCAACGGCGTGGCGAAGACATACGCCATGACCGGCTGGCGGGTCGGCTGGATGATCGGCCCCAAGGACGTGATCAAGGCCGCGACCAACCTGCAGAGCCACGCCACTTCCAACGTGGCGAACGTCTCGCAGATGGCGGCGCTCGCCGCGGTATCGGGCGACCTGTCCGCGGTGGAGGCCATGCGGGTGGCGTTCGACCGGCGCCGGAGGACGATGGTCCGGATGCTCAACGAGATCCCGGGCGTCGTGTGCCCGGAGCCGCTTGGCGCGTTCTACGCCTACCCGAGCGTCAAGGGGGTGCTGGGCAAGGAGATCGCGGGCAAGCGGCCGCAGACCTCGTCCGAGCTGGCCAGCCTCATCCTCGAGGAGGCCGAGGTCGCCGTCGTTCCCGGCGAGGCGTTCGGCACCCCCGGGTACTTCCGGCTCTCCTACGCCCTGGGCGACGAGGACCTGGAAGAAGGCGTCGGCCGGATCGGCAAGCTGCTCGCCGAGGCGCGGTAAACCCGTCCTGATCAGCGCTCGCGGTGGTCACAATTGGGGGATGTCCTACGGTTCCATGGCGCGATCGGACCGCACCGGTGGGCGGCAGCAGGGACAGCACGATTTGTCGGCGCTCCCCAAGGCGCATCTGCACCTGCACCTGGTCGGTGCGATGCGCCACTCGACGATGGTGGAGCTCGCGCGGGCACGCCGGGTCGCCCTGCCACCTGCGCTCACCGAGGACTGGCCGCCTCGGCTGAGCGCCGCCGATGAGCGCGGGTGGTTCAGGTTCCAGCGCCTCTACGACGTGGCCCGCTCGGTGCTGCGCACCCCGAACGACGTGTACCGCCTCGTCAGGGAGACCGCGGAGGACGAACGGGCGGAAGGGTCGGGGTGGCTTGAACTGCAGGCCGACCCGTCCGGCTACACCGCCAGGTTCGGCGGCATCACCGCGTTCACCGAACTGCTGCTCGACGCCGCCGCCACCGCCGCCCAGGCGACCGGCGTGGGGATCGCGATCGTCATCGCCGCGAACCGGACCAGGCACCCGCTGGACGCCCGCACGCTCGCACGGCTGGCCGCGCAGTTCGCGGGGCGCGGCGTCGTCGGCTTCGGGCTGTCCAACGACGAGCGGCGCGGGCCCGCGGAGGACTTCGAGCGCGCGTTCCGCATCGCCGGGCAGGCCGGCCTGCTCCTGGTCCCGCACGCCGGCGAGCTGGCCGGGCCGGCCAGCGTCACGGCGACCCTTGACCGGCTGCACGCCGACAGGATCGGGCATGGCATCAGGTCGGTCGAAGACCCCGAGGTCGTCAAGCGGCTCGCCGCCGCGGGAGTGACGCTCGAGGTCTGCCCGTCCTCCAACGTGGCCCTCGGCGTCGCCCCGAGCCCGGCCGCGGTGCCCGTGCGCACCCTCTTCGACGCCGGCGTCCCTGTCGCGCTCGCGGCGGATGACCCGCTGCTTTTCGGGCGGCGGCTGGTCAGGCAGTACGAGATCGCCCGCGACGTGCACGAGTTCAGGCCGCCCGAGCTCGCCGAGCTCGCCCGCATGTCGGTGCTCGGCTCCGCCGCCCCCGCGTCGGTCCGCACCCGCCTGCTGGCGGGCATCGACACCTGGCTCGCCGCCTAGCCACAGTTGGCAACTCCAGCCACAGCCAAGCGCATTTCGGCTTGCCAGAGCCGCCGCAGGATTGAGGTCAAGGGCCCCCAGAGCTCACAAGATGAGGGCAGGGGGCCCCTCACCTCATAAGCGAGTCGAGAACGTGGCGGAACTTGGGACTGGTGGAGTCGCCGCGCTAAAGAGTGACGCCGACCAGGGTGGGTTCGGGTTCCAGGGTGACGCCGAAGGCGGCGCGTACGCCGTCGCGGATCTCGCGGGCCAGCGCGAGCAGGTCCGCGGTCGTCGCGCCGCCCGCGTTGATCAGCGCGAGCGTGTGCTTCGATGACACCTGTGCCCGGCCGGGCGCGCCGTATCCCTTGCCGAAGCCGGCGTGCTCGATCAGCCACGCGGCCGGGACCTTGACCCGGCCGTCGCCCGCGTGGAACCGGGGCACCGCCCCCGCGGCGGCGTCCCGCGCCGCGGCCTCCACCCGTGCGAGGCTTTCCGCGCTGAGCACCGGGTTGGTGAAGAACGAGCCGGCGCTCCTGCTGTCCGGATCCCCGGGGTTGAGCAGCATCCCCTTGCGCGCCCTGATCTTGAGCACCGCGGAACGCACCTCGCCGACTCCGGCGCGCTCACCCATCCGCACTCCGAGTTCGGACGCGAGTTCGGCGTACTTCACCGGCATCGACAGCGGCTCCCGCGCCAGCCGGAAGCTGACGCCGAGTACCACGTAGCGGCGCGATTCCGGCCCGCCGCCCTTGAACATGCTCATGCGGTAGGAGAAGCGGCACCGCTCGTTCGGGATGATGCTGATCTGGCCGGTCAGCCGGTCGAAGACCCGCACGGTGGTGATGACCTCAGCCACCTCCTGGCCGTAGGCCCCCACGTTCTGGATCGGGGTCGCGCCCGCCCGGCCGGGGATGCCGGACAGGCATTCCAGGCCCGCGAGGCCGTCGGCCACGGCGGCGGCCACCACGTCGTCCCAGTCTTCGCCGGCCGCGACCGTCACCGCGACGCCCCCGTCGCCGTCGCCGTCGGCGGCGTGGCTGACGCCGCGGCTGCCGATGGCGATGACGGTGCCCGGGAAGCCGTCGTCGGCGATCACCAGGTTGCTGCCGCCGCCGATGAGCAGCGTGGGCTCGCCGGCCGCGTCCGCGGCCTGGACGGCGTCGATCAGGTCCGCTTCGGTGGAAACCGCTACGAAGGTCTTCGCCGGGCCGCCGAGGCCAAGCGTCGTGTAGCCGGCGAGGTCTGTCACGGGAGGCGGACGACGGCGCGGGCGCGGGTCAGCACCTTCGCACCGTCGGCACGCGCGGTCAGGTCGACCGCCACCTTGTTGTCCCCGAGTTTCTCCGCGACCACGCCGCTGACCTCGATGCTCGCGCCCTGGTCGTCGTCGGGGACCGGGACCATCGCGGAGAACCTGACGCCGAATTCGGTAATCGCCCCCGGGTCGCCGCCCGCCCATTCGGTGACGTAGCGGCCGACCTGCGCCATCGTGTACATGCCGTGCGCGATGACGTCCGGCAGGCCGACGGCGCGGGCGGCCCGCTCGTTCCAGTGGATGACGTTGAAGTCTCCCGAGGCGCCGGCATACTTCACCAGGTCCAGGCGGGTGGCCCGGTAGCTCTCGGCCGGGATCTGGGAGCCTGCTTCGACGTCCGCGTACGTCAGCGCCATCGGTGCCTCCCTGCTACTGCCCGCGCTCGACGATCGTGCACTTCGCGGTGCAGACGTGCTCGCCGTCCACGGTGCTGATGTCGGTGGACGTGACCAGCATCGACATGCCGCCGAGCGTCCTGATCGACTCGACCGTCGTGGTGGCGGCCACCACGTCGCCGGCGTGCAGCGGGCGGCTGTAGCTGAAGCTCTGCTCGCCGTGCACCACCATGGAGTAGTCGAGGCCCAGGCCCGGATCCGCCTCCACCTGCGCGGTCGAGTGCATGGTGACCACCATCGCGAACGTCGGCGGCGCGATCACGTCAGGGTAGCCCGCCTTCTGCGCGGCTTCCCTGTCGCGGCACAGTTCACTCTGCTCGCCGATAGCGTCGGCGAAGTCGGCGATCTTCACCCGGCTGACCTCGTAAGGATCGGTCGGTCCGAAGACCCGGCCGACGTACTCCCGGTTGAGGGCCACCTGGCGCGGACCTCGTTAGCGGGTCTCGCGGTGCGGGCGGTGGCAGCGGCAGTTCGGGCAGTACTTCTTCAACTCGAGGCGGTCCGGGTCGTTACGCCGGTTCTTCTTCGTGATGTAGTTCCGGTGCTTGCACTCCTGGCAAGCCAGCGTGATCTTCGGCCGGACGTCGGTGGCAGCCACGGTGGAGTGCCTTTCTACACGAGAGCTTGGTCGGTCAAGGGTACTTGATGTGAAGCGGTCGAACCATGAGTAGCGGAGGCCGGACTTGAACCGGCGACACAGCGATTATGAGCCGCTTGCTCTGCCTGACTGAGCTACTCCGCCATCGGGACCATGTAAGGGTACCCGATCCGGCGCGTGCGCGTGGCACGACGCCGGTCGGGTGGTTATCCACAAGCGAGATGGCGGGCGCCCACACTAGATCCCCGTAAATCACGGTATATCCACACCAGCGCAAATGGTTGCGCACAGGTTTTCCACAGGCCTGCCCGCCGGATACGAGGGGCGCGCCTCGGCGGGGCGGCGGACGCGCCGACGGCCGTGCAGGAGATCGGACAGCGCCTTGGCTAGCTCGCCATTGCGGATGGCCTCGTCCCGCAGCTCGGTCGCTGTCCTGGGACGCTCCGCCTGGTAGATCAGGTATGCGATGTTCATGTCGGCTTCCTTCCTTGACTGACATGGCAAAGGTAGGAAGCCGGTGTTCCCGCGGTGTTCCCGCCAGCGCTACGGTTGGCTGCCATGGCCCTGCGCACGAACTTCGCCGTCAAGCCCACGCTGACCGGGGAGCTCGTGCTGCTGCGGCCGGTTGCCGTCGCGGACGCGGCCGGCCTGCTGGCCTGCGACGACGAGACGCTGCGGCTCACCGGGTCGCACCAGAAGGCGGATGGCCTCGGCGAGCTCGAGCAGTGGTACGCGACGCGCGCCGCGCATTCGAGCTGCAGGTCTACGACTTCAACCCGCGCGCCAGGCACGAGCGTTACATGGCCGGCATGGCCGGCATGACGGAGACGTGCAGGCCGGGGAGCAGCGCGGGGAACCAGATGGCCAGGACGCCTATCACTACCAGCGCGACCCCGACGGCCTGAGCGAACGGCTTGCCGTAGCGCCAGAGCTTCTCCGCGAAGACGACGACCGCCAGTGCGGCCATGATCGCCAGGTTCATCACGCCGACCGCGACGAGCACGATCATCAGGCCCCAGCAGCACCCGGCGCATGTCGCGCCGTGATGCAGGCCGACGCGCAGGTCGCGGCCGCGGCCGTTGAAGCCGAGGTAGTACATCAGCGCGCCGACCGGCGAGCGACAGCGGCGCAGGCACCAGTCCTTCGCGGGGGTGAACTGGTAGACGCCCGCGGCGACGAAGATTCCCACGCCGAGCCACTTCGCCGCGGTCGGTGACGCCGTCAGCAGCCGGTCGGCGCCGGTGAGGATCGCGAAGGCGACCGCCCCGATCGCGGCCCACACCAGCAGGTAGCCGACCAGGAACATGCCCATCCGCACGACGCGGCCAGCGCCGGTCGAGGCACCGCTGATCGAACGGGTCCACAGCACGGCGACCGGCGCCACCGACGGCAGCATCATCGCGGCCATCATCACCAGCCACAGCCCGAGGAACGCGGGCAGCGCCAGGCCCATGGTCCCGGGACCGTTGCCCATGTTCCTGGCCAGCACGATGGTGACCGCCCAGGCAGCCGCCGCCAGCCCCGCGATCGCGAGCCACGGCACGGCGAGCTGGCGTGGGGGGACGGCCTGCACAGTTCGTGTGCTTACAGCCGGAGCGGTGCGGTCAGCCACGGTCAGCCGTCGTACCGGAAGTCGGTGACGAAGCTGTTCGTCCCGGAAAAGTCGGCGCTCCAGTGGCCGTGGTAGCTCACGTCTTTCGATCTGGCCTGCCGGACGGGCTGGGCGACGGCGCCGAACGGAGCGTTCGCGATCACCGCCGGCTGCTCGCCGTCCATCCCTGTCAGCTGGTCGCTGCTCATGGAAAGAGCGCCCGTGACTTCGGCGTGCAGTGAGCCGTCGGACTTCTCGAACGTGATCGTCGCCGGTGCGACCCCCGCGACCTCGCCGATCAGCGGGCCCAGCCCGGCCAGGTGGCCGCCCGCGCCACCGGAGAACACGGCGCCCAGGGCCTGCGACTGTTCGGCCGACGCGCGGTCGTCCAGATACAGCGCCACCTTCCAGCCGCCGTCGGTCATCTGCTTTGGCGAGTGCACGGCCATCACCGCGTTGAGGCCGGACAGGTCCACGCCGTCCTTGTTGCCGCTGGTCACGTGCCAGGCCAGCAGGACATCGCAGTGGTCCTGGGTGGCTGGTCCCAGCCAGACGCAGTTGCAGCTGACGTCGCAGTTGCACACCTCGAAATAGTCCCCCTCGACGAAGAAGCTCATGGCGGCCCTCCCCGCGGCTCTTTCCGTTCTCCTTACCGGACGATCACCCGATCTTCCGTCTTGTAGCACCGCTGCCGCCAGTACGCAAGGTCCGCAAGTGATTGCGATCGGTGTGCGTCGTCAGGCGCGGAGCCGGGCGAGCATGCCGAGCGTAGTCACACCTCTAGTTGCGGTTCCCGCAGCGCGGCCCGGATGAGCGGAACGCCCGCGCTGGCCCACCGGTCCACCGCCTTGCCCAGGTCGGCGAATTCCGGCTCGGTGACGTACAGTCCGCGCGCTGGGACGACGGCGCCGAGCTCGACGAGCACCGGGCGCAGGTGCACCTCGACCGCCAGCATGTGGCCCGCCCAGCCGCCGGTCATCACGGGTACCGCGACGGAGCCGGCCAGGCCGTTGGAGCCGTACCGGTCGAGGAACGCCTTGAGCATGCCGGTATAGCTGGCCTTGTACGTCGGCGACGCGAACACGGCCAGGTCAGCACCGGCCACCTCGGCGGTGAGCCGGGACAACTCGGGCGCGGCCCAGTCGAACAGGCTGGCGGCGTGCTCGGCCAGATCCACCACGAGGTAGTCCGCGGGCGCTCCGGCCGCGTCGGCCAGCGCGTCCGCGACCGCGACGGCCGCACCGAGGGTGCGGGAGGCCGGCTTCGGGTTGCCGACAACGACGGCGATGCGCTTCATGACGCCGCCACGCGCTGGCGCGCCGGGGCCGTGGCCATCCCGCGCCCGCCGCCGACGATGCCTACGATGTCGCGCCCGTCGCCGTTGGCTGGCAGGAACCAGTGGAACCGCAGTGACATAGGGTTTTCCCTCACTCGGTGGAGGCGATTTCTCTATTTTTTCTATCTATTTAGTTGGTTAATGTCAAGGCAGACTCGTCGCCTCGCTGAAGATGGGTTAGCCGAAGTAGTGGCCTTCGTCTAGGTCCGCGATGAGCCCGGGGTGGACCGGCTGCCATCCGAACCGGTCGCGGGTCACCGCGCTTGAGGCCGGCACGTCCATCCCGGCGAACAGCGCGAACAGGCCGAAATGCCCCTGCGCCTCTTCGGGTGACAGGGCGGTGACCGGCAGGTTCAGGTGCTTGCCGATAACCTCGGCGATGTCGCGGAACGGCACGCCCTCGTCGCCGACCCCGTGCAGCCGCGTGCCCGCTGGTGCTGCCTCCAGGGCCAGCCGGAACAGGTGCGCCGCATCCAGCCGGTGCACGGCGGCCCACCGGTTGGACCCGTCGCCCACGTAGGCCGACAGGCCCTTGGTGCGGGCGATGCCGATCAGGGCCGGGACGAACGCGTAGTCGCCCTCGCCGTGCACCGACGGCGGCAGGCGCACCGCGCTGACGCGTACGCGGCGCCCGGCGAACGACAACGCCACCCGTTCCGAGACCCGGGGATAGGCCGGGGTGTCGGGCGCGTCGTCCGCTTCGGTCGCCAGGCGGCCCGGGGTGTGGACGAGCCCGGTGGCGACGACGAGCGGCCGGCCGGAGCCGGCGAGTGCCTCGCCGATCGCCTCGATGGCTCGCCCGTCGGTCCGGGCGGCGGCCGCGGGGTCACCGGTTTCGGAGAAGTCGTGGATGTAGGCGGTGTGGATCACACCGTCTGACGCGTCCGCGCCGCTGCGCAGGCTGTCCGGGTCTTCGAGCGAGCCGCGGTGTACCTCGGCGCAGGTGGCCGTCAGCGAGGCGGCGGCCTTGTCCGAGCGCGCGAGGCCCACCACGTGATGCCCCGCTTCGAGCAGGTCACTGACGACGGCGGAACCGATGAAGCCGGTCGCGCCGGTAACAAACACCCGCATGGTGCACTCCTTGGAGATAAGACACGATCCGGCGCGGGAGGCACCCGGATGGTGCCGGGCCGGTAATTCCACTGTGCCCGCAGGGGTCGTCCAGCGTCCAAGGCCCATTCCGTATTGGTCAATACGTATCAGGCATCACCACAGGTCATAATGACTATCCAGGCGTAGGCATGCAAGGCAGGTAGGTACCATTTGGGTATGGGTGATGCTCCGTCCTCGGCTGCCGACCTTGACCTGCGGCTCGTGCGTTACTTCACGGTGGTCGCCGACCACCGGCACTTCGGCCGCGCTGCCGCCGAGCTGCGCATCGCGCAGCCGTCCCTGAGCCGGCAAGTGCGCCGCCTCGAGCAGCAGCTCGGCGCCCGGCTGCTTGACCGCACCCCGCGGGGGACCCGGCTCACCGAGGCAGGCGAAGTCTTCCTGCCGCGCGCCAGGGCGCTGCTCCGCTCGGCCGCCCAGTCCGCGGCGGCCACCCGGGCCGCCGCCCAGCCCAGCAAGATCACCATCGGCTACACCCCGGGACTCATCGTCACCCCGGCAGTGCGCGCCCTGCGCCGCCGGCATCCGGACGCCGACGTACAGACCCTGCACCTGGGCTGGAACGAACCGCGCGAGGCGCTGCTCGATCACCGGGTGGACGCGGCTGTGACCCGGCTGCCCATCCGGACCGGCGGGCTGCACGTGACAATTCTTTACGACGAGCCCCGGCTGCTCATGGTGCCCCTGGACCACCGGCTGGCCGGCAAGGAATCGGTCACTCTCGACGACATCGCCGGCGAACCCATACCCCGGCTGCCTGACCCGCTGTGGAACGCCTACTGGCGCATCGACCCCCGGCCCGACGGAAGTCCGGCACCCGACGGCCCGTTCGTCGAGGCCCTCGAGGACAAGAACGAGCTCATCGCCGCCGGGCAGGCCGTGGCCATCATCCCGGGCGGCCTGCCAGCCGGCAGCATCCGCCCCGACCTCACTACGATCCCGCTGCACGGCGTCGAGCCGAGCCATGTCGTGCTTGCCACCCGCGCCGGCGACCGTAGCCGCCTGGTGGCGGCCTTCCGCAAGTCCGCCCAGGACTGCCTGGCCGGCCCGGGCTAACCCGCGGGCGGCGTGCGGGCACTATAAAGCGTGGGACAGCCCCGGCAGCGGACGCCATCAGACGCCGACCTCGTGCACGAGGCGCGGCACGGGCTTAAAGAGCCGATGGCGGAACTCCTGCGCAGGCACTGGGACACGGCGGTGCTGCTTGCCGCGAGGGTCCTCGGCTCGCCGGACATGGCGCGCGACGCCGTGCAGGAAGCCGCTATCGCCGCGATGACCAACCTCGAGCGGCTGCGCTCTCCGGAGCGATTCGGCGCCTGGTTCTGCGGGATCGCGCTGAACGTGTCCCGAGGGTGGCTGCGGCAACTCCGGTCGGAGGTGCCCGGCCTGCGGCCGGACCTGGCGTCCCGTTCGCCAGATCCGGCGGAGGCCGCGGAGATCGCCGATACCGCGGCGCGTGTCCGGGGTGCCATCGCCGCGCTTGCCGACGGCCAGCAGGATGCCGTGCGGCTGTTCTACCTGCAGGGCCTGAGCCACCGCGAGGTGGCCGAAGAACTCGGCATCTCAATCGGAGCCGTCAAGGCTCGGCTCCACCAGGCGCGGGCCGCGCTGGCCCCGAAGCTCATTCAGTTCACGGTGACCCCAGAGGCGGAGGAACGTACGGTGACAGCGACAGACGCGGAGGAGTGGGCCGAGGTTCAGGTCTCGGAAGTCCGCAGGTCCCAGCACGAGGACCCCTGGCGGCGCGAGTACGTCATGGTCCTCGCCGAGCGCGACGGCGATCGCACGCTTCCCATCTGGATCGGGACCGCTGAGGCCACGGTGCTCGCGCTCATGCTCGAGTCGGTGGAGACGCCGCGCCCGTTCCCCTACAAGCTGGCGACAGGGCTAGTCGAGGCCGCGGGATCCAGGATCACCGAGGTGCGGATCACCCGGCTGCTCGACTCGATCTTCTACGCCTCCGTGGTCGTGCAGGGGCCAGACGGACCGCGGGAGGTCGACGCCCGGCCAAGCGACGCAGTGAACCTGGCCGTGGTAAGCGGCGCGCCCATCCGGCTGAACACCTCGCTGTTCGGCCTGGTGCTGCCGCCCGGCTGTCCGGAACCGCCGTCGCTGCCCGTGGCTACCGTCGACATCGCGGCCGAGGCCCAGCTACGCATGCGTGAGCATGCCAAGCGATACGGCCCGCAGCCGGGCGAGGCGGCAGGAGACCCTCCCGCATAACATTCCGCGCTGGGATAATCCGGGCATGGCGGATGGCTATGACGCGGTGGTCGTCGGCGGCGGTCCGGTCGGCATGTGGCTGGCGGCGGAACTGCACCGCGCGAAGGTCCGGGTCGTCGTCCTTGAGAAGCGCGCCGAACGCTCACCGCACTCCAAAGCGCTGACGGTCTACCCACGGACGATCGAGATGTTCGCTACGCGAGGCCTCGCCGATCGCTTCGTAAACCAAGGCACCCCGGTCCCGTCCTCGCACTTCGCGATCCTCGACAACCGCCTGGATTTCTCTTTCCTTGACACGCGGTACCCGTTCACCTTGTTCCTGCCGCAGCGCCGGACCGAGGAACTGCTGAGCGAGCACCTAGCCGAACTCGGCGTGCCGGTGCTGCGCTCACACGACGTGACAGGCGTGCGCCAGTCCGGGACCGGCGTCGAGGTGGATGTCGCCACTGCGTCCGGTGCGGCCACCGTCGAGGCGGCCTACGTCGTCGGGTGCGACGGCGCGGCCAGCATGGTCAGGAAAGCTGCCGGGATCGAGTTCGCCGGCACCCCGTCCACATGGCACTGCATCCTGGGTGACATCGAGCTGGCCGATCCCCCCGCGGGCCGGGCCCTGACCATGTCCACCCGGGGCGGCTCGCTGTACATGGTGGGACTGGGCGCAAACCGGTGGCGGCTGGCCACGATAGACCACGCGACGCTGTTCGACCCGCCCACCGGGCCGGTCACGTTCGCCGAACTGCGGGCAAGCGCGCTGCGGCTGGCGGGCACCGACTTCGGGATGCGCGAGACGCCGGACGCGTGGCTGAGCCGGGTCGGCAACGAGACCCGGCAAGCGCGGACCTACCGGAACGGCCGGGTGTTCCTGGCGGGCGACGCCGCGCACATCCACTTTCCGGCGGGCGGCCAGGGCCTGAACCTCGGCCTGCAGGATGCCGCCAACCTAGCCTGGAAGCTCGGCGCGGAACTGCGCGGCTGGGCACCGTCGTGGCTGCTGGACAGCTATGAGGCGGAACGGGCACCGGTCGGTCTGGAAGTGATCGACGACTCGCTCGCCCAGTGCGGCCTGTTCGCCAGCCCCGGCAGGGAGAGCGTCGCGCTCCGCGACCGGTTCAACCGGCTGCTTGGCGAGCACGAATCGCTGTGCCGCTCGCTCGCCGTCCGCCTTTCCGGGCTGGCGGTGCGGTATATCACTCCGAACGGATCCGGGGTGACTCAGCTCGCCGGCCAGCGCGTCCCCGACCTCGCCTTGCGTGGCGCCCCCGCCGCGAGCATCTACGGGCTGCTGCATTCGGCGAAGTTCGTCTTGCTCTGCCGGCCGCCGCAGGCCCACGATTACTCGAAATACCATGACCGCCTCGACGTGGTGACCGCCGAACTGGCCGACGACCGCCCCGAATGGCAAGGCGTCCGCGCCATGCTCATTCGCCCTGACGGGTACCTGGCGTGGACGCTGCGCGAATCCGGGCCGCACTCTGATCCGCCGCTCGCCAGCTGGCTCGGCTGAGCTTGTCACATCGGCTGCTCGCACCGCGTCATAGGACACAGGAACTCCGAGCGATGAGGAGGTAGCCCGATGGCACGAATTCAGGGCGTCCCGCGGGATCAGGCCGGTCCCATAGTCAGGCTCGTCTACTGGTTCATGCGCAAAGGCATGAAGAAGCTGGCGGGACGTGAGCCAGCGCGCGGCAGCGGGATCGAGCCGGTCGAGGTCTGGGCTTACCAGCCGAAGATGATGACCGGCATGGGAAGGTTCCAGCAAGCGGTGCGGAAGGGGCGCACCGTGGACGAGCGGCTCAAGAACCTGGTCGAGCTGAAGGGAGCGCAGATGATCGGGTGTGAGTACTGCGTGGACCTTGGCTCGCAGATCTGCCGCAACTCCGGCTTCTCCGACGAGGAACTGCTTGCGCTGCCGCGGTACCGGAGCAGCGACCTTTTCATCGAGCGCGAGAAGCTCGCGCTCGACTACACGGTCGCGGTGATGCGCACCCCCGTCGAGGTCACCGACGAGCTGTTCGCGCAGATGAAGGAGCACTTCAGCAACGAGCAGATGGTCGAGATCACCGCCCTGCTGACGGTCGTCAACCTCGACCGGCTCAACGCGGCGTTCGGGATCGGCTCGGCCGGCTTCAGCGAGGGGATGGTCTGCGTGCCGCCCGATCGCCCGGCACCGGTCACTGCTCCTTCCACGACTTCCCGTTCCAGTACAGGATGAGTCCCTCGCTCCCGTACCCCCACACGCCCACGGCCCATGCCGCGTTGGCCGAGGTAGCCGACACGCTAAAAAGCTCGGCGCCGCCGACGGTCGGGGAAGGGCTTGGCACCTGCTTCCACGTCTTGCCGTTCCAGCGCACGATGTAGTCCCTGCCCCCGAGGGTCTGGCCCACCGCCCACGCGTAGCTGGACGAGACGGCGGTCACTCCGTAAAGAAGACCACCGCCGGAAGGAGTGGGACTCGGCACCTGGGACCAGGACCTGCCGTTCCAGTGCAAGATGAAGGTCCTGCTCGCACTGGTGGAGCCGACCGCCCAGGCATTGCTGGCGTTGAGCGCTGTCATGCCTCTCAGGACCGTGCCCGACGCGGTCTGCAGCGCCTGCTTCCACGCCTTGCCGTTCCAGCGCAGGATGAAGCTCTTCGTGAGTCCGGTACCTATGGCCCAGGCGCTGCTTGCGGACATGGCGGTCACCGCGGCCAGGGACCCGCCGCCGGCGGGCGTCGGGCTTGGCACCTTTGCCCAGGACTTTCCGTTCCAGCGCGCGGTCAGCGTCGTGTCCGAGCGGGTGCCTCCGACGGCCCATGCGTCGTCCGCGGAGAAGAAGTGTATGGAGTAGGCGCCGGCCGGGCTGGCGACCTTCGTCCAGGACTTTCCGTCCCAGTGCACGATCTCGGTGGCAGCCGTCCTGGTGCTGCCTGCGGCCCAGACATTGGCGGAGGATAGGGCGGCAACGCTGGACATCTGCACCAGCCCGGCAGGCGCCGAAACGTCCTTCCAGGCCTTGCCGCTCCACCGCACGATTACCGGCTTGATGCCCTGGCTCCCGCCAACAGCCCAGACATCGCTGGCAGCGGCGGCGTCCACGTCAACCAGGGGGCCGCTCGTGAAGGTGCCCTCACCCGCGGGGCTCGCCGCCCGCGCGTCGGCGGCGGATGACGGTGTAACCGCGAAGCCGGTGATGACGCTGGCAGCGACGAGCGACACAGCCACCCCTCTAACCCTGGCCTGCAAAAGCGTGCGCACAGGGCGTCACCTCCCCTAACGAGACAGCGAGCGATTCTCCGATGCTGACATAACTCGCATGGCACGCATAGAGACAGAAAGATGACATAATACGCGGGCGAGGATAAGGCTGGCTGTGCCGCGCCGTCGGCCTCCGGCATCGGGGATAGCGCGCCGTCCACGTAGGTGACGGTGTTGGTCAGCAGGGCCGGGACCCGCGGCCCGGGCAGGATCACGCCGGCCAGGTTCAGCGGGTCTACCGCCGACAGCCTGACCGTCTCCCCGGTGCGCGGCTGCTTGCGTACCTGCCGTAGCACCTCGACCGCGTCCGGGTGCGCGAACTGCTCGCCGCTGAACCCGTTGACGAACCGCCCGCCGCGGATCAGGCCGCGGGCCTCCAGCCGCCGGAACGCCCACAGGACCTCGCGCCATGGCACCGCGACGTTCTCCCGGACCAGCAGGTCGCGGAACACCACGCCCCACCGCGCGGCGAGTTGCTCGGCGACCGCCTCCGCGAGCTCGTCAGGGTCGTAATCCGCAACCGGCGGCGGGAGCAGCGACCAGCGGCCGCCGGCCCGTGTCGTGTACTGGCCCGCTCGCCGCAGCCCGCGCCGTGCGTGCCCGAACCCGGCGCTGGCGGCCAGCAGCCGCCGGGCCAGCAGCGTCCGCACCGCACGGAATCCGTCCGCGGTGACCAGGCCACGGGCCACGCCCTCCCACAGCGCCTCCTCGATCTCGCTCGGCGGCCGGCCCGTCGAGGCGGCCAGGTCGGGCGGGAACAGCGCACCCCGCGCGCTCAGGACGTCGAGCACGTCAAGCGTCTGGCCCGGGCCGGGCTGGACCGGTATCCGGTCGCCGCGCGCGGCCCGCAGCAGCCACGGCAGGTCCTCCCGGATCGTCAGCGTGACCGGCGTCGCCCGCGACGGACTCAGTCCGCGGCCGCGCGGTACTTCCTCGACATCGTCTTGACGCAACGACAGCCGCCCCCAGGCCACCTCGCCCGACAGGCACAACCCGTCCAGCCACTCCCGCTGGTACCCGGTCACCCGGGCAGCCAGCACGGACCTTTCCCATGCTCCGGCGGCCAGCTCGAATCCCTGCAACTGCTCCACGACCGAGAGCAGCCCAGCGCTGCCCTCCCGGCGGGTGCCGTCCGCGACATGCTGCCAGCGCAGCAGGAACCGCATGAAGTCCCGCGGCGTCACGGGCTCGATCTCGCGCCGCCTGCGCTCGCGGGTGTACGCGTGGATCCGGGTCAGCAGCCGCCTGGCGCAGAATTCTTCGGGACCGCCCGGGTCGCTGAACCGCCCGCGCAGCGCGAAGCCCTCCGTCTCCAGTCGCAGCAACGCCATCTCCGCGTCCCGCGGCGTGAGCCCGGTCGCGGTCACGAGATCGTCAACGGTGGCCGGCCCAAGGACGTCCAGGTGCCCGCGCAGCATCTCGGCGGCGACTTCCGGATCCGGGGCCGGCCCGGATACCAGTGGGCGCCGTTCGGTCGCGCACCAGAACCCGCCGTCGCGCACCGCCGCCGCCCGCCCGGCCTTCGTTAGCTCGCCGAAGAGCCCGGCCCACACCGGGACCGGCCGCATCAGGTACAGCGTGAGCAGCAGGTCGTGGAGCTCGTCGGCGTCCCGCGGCGACGGCCGGACCTCCGACCGGACCCGGGCAATCGCGTCCGGATCCAGGCGGGCCAGGTCCCGCGCCGCAACGGGCAGGCCGCGAGGCACCCTGACGTTCCGGCTGCGCCGGTTCTCGAACTCGCCGTCGTCCAGATAGGTGAAAGGAGCTCCGTTCAGTATCTGATGCGCGAGTACGGACGGCTCGGTTGTGTCCCGCACCAGCACCCTGATCTGCCCCGATTCGATGCCTGCCACCAGCGACCGCAACCCGTCGATGTCCATCGCCTCGTGCAGGCAGTCCTCGAGCGTCTGCCGCACCAGCACCTGATCGGGGATCTCCATCGGGCCGGGCGCAACGTTCTCCTGGCAGGCGGCCAGGACGGGGAACACCGCGGCCATCAGGTCGTCGGATTCCATTCGCTGGATGGCCGGCGGGTTCTTCCGCCCGCCGCGCATCCGCAGCACGGTCAGCGACGTATTCAGGTTCCACCGCCAGCGCGACTGGAACAGCGGCGCGGTCAGCACCGCCTGCCGCACCACCTGTTCCACCGACGCGGACGCCAGGAACTTGGGCACCCGGTCCAGCGGGAAGCTGTGCTGCGGCCCGAGCGACAGCAGGATCGCGTCGTCACTGGCCGACGCCTCGAGCTCGAAGTCGAACGTGACGCAGAACCGCTTGCGCAGCGCCAGCCCGAACGCCCGGTTGAGCCGCGCCCCGAACGGCGCGTGCCCGACGAGTTGCATGCCGCCAGCGTCGTCGAAGAACCGCTCCAGGATGATCGTGTCCATGGTCGGCAGCGCCCCGAGCGCGGCCAGCGCCGCGTGCAGGTAGCTCACGATCGTCGCGGCGGCCGCGCCGCCGACCCCGCACTCCGCGGCCAGCCAGTCCGTCGCCTCGCCGAACGAGCGCGCCGCGACCGCCGCTCTCAGCGCTGACACCTCCTCGGACAGCTCCCTGGTCCGCCCGGGCGCCTCCCCGCGCCAGAACGGCACGCTTGGCGGCGCCCCGGCGGCGTCGAGCACCCGGACCACGCCGGGTTCCACCCGCCGGATCCGCCACGAGTGCGTGCCGAGCAGGAAGATGTCGCCGGGCGAGCTCTCCACCGCCCAGTCCTCGCTGACCGTGCCGAGCACGGTCTCGTCCGGTTCGGCCACCACCCGGAAGTCGCCGAGTTCCGGGATCGCCCCGCCGGAGGTCAGCGACGCGAGCCGCGCACCGCGACGTGCCTTGAGGACGCCGTTCACCTGGTCCCTGTGCAGGTAGTAGGCCCGCCGTCCGCGGCCGGTCCGGATCCCCTCGGCCAGCATCTCGACCACGTCGTCGAAGTCCTTGCGGGTCAGCCCGGTATACGGCGCCGCCCGGCGCACCAGTTCGAACAGCTCATCCGCCAGCCATTCCGACGCGGCGCATTCGGCCACAAGCTGCTGCGCGAGGATGTCCAGCGGTGCCGCCGGGATCACGATCGCGTCCAGCCGGCCAGCCCGCACCCCGCGCAGTAGCGCGGCGCATTCCACCAGCTCATCCCGCGTGGTTGGGTACAGCCGCCCGGCCGGAATGCCGGTCCGGGTGTGATTGGACCGGCCCACCCGCTGCAGGAACGTGGCGAAGCTCCGCGGCGATCCGATCTGGCACACCAGCTCGACGGGCCCGATGTCGATGCCCAGCTCGAGCGACGCTGTCGCGACAAGCGCTCGCAGGTCGCCGGAACGGAGCCGCCGCTCCACCCGCTGCCGCCGGTCCCGGGACAGCGACCCGTGATGCGCGGCCACCTTGGCGCCAAGCTCCTCGCCCAGCCGGTCGCCGAGCTCGTGCGCCACCCGCTCGGCCATCCGCCGGGTGTTGACGAACACCAGCGTGGTCCTGTGCTCACTCACATGCGCGGTGATCAGGTCCAGGATCTGCGCCATCTGACTGCCGGTCGCCACCGCGCCCAGCTCGTCATCGGGCAGCTCGAGCGCGAGATCCAGCTCACGCCGGTGGCCAGTGTCGGCGACCGCACAGCGCTGACCCGCGCCGACGAGCAGCCGGGCGATCGCGTCGATGGGGCGCTGCGTCGCCGACAGCCCCACCCGCTGCACTTCGCCCTGTGCGACGTGCGCGACCCGCTCCAGCGTCAGCGCGAGGTGCGACCCGCGCTTGCTGCCCGCGACGGCGTGGATCTCGTCGACGATGACCGTGCGCACGTTGCGCAGCATCGCGCGGCTGCGTTCGGCGGTGACCAGGAGATACAGCGATTCCGGCGTGGTGATCAGGAAATCCGGCGGGCGCTTCAGCATGGCGGCGCGCTCGCCCGCGGCGGTATCCCCGGTCCGCACCGCGACCCTGATGTCCGGCGCGTCCAGCCCCATCTCGGCGGCTGCCGCCGCGATCTCCCGCAGCGGCGCCTCCAGGTTCTGCTGGATGTCCACCGCCAGCGCCTTCAGCGGCGACACGTACACCACACTTGGCCCGCTGCCCGGTTCCCATGCCCGGTAGAGACGGTCGATGCAGACCAGGAAAGCGGCGAGCGTCTTGCCGGACCCGGTCGGCGCGGCGATCAGCGTGTGCCCGCCGCCCGCGATCTCCCGCCACCCGGCCGCCTGCGGCGCGGTGGGACCGTCGGGGAACCGGCGCTCGAACCAGGTACGCACCGCCGGGTGAAACGAGTCCAGCATCCGCCCACGGTACCTCGCGCCACCGACATTCGGTCGGCGTGCGGGAATGAGCGGGGCCGGGCACGGATGGCCGCGGCGGGCGATACTTGACTGGCCAGGGGTGCAGGCTTCTTCAGGGAGGTAATCGCATGCCGGGGATCTACGGGCAGCTGACCGATGAGCAGGCCGCGCATTTCCTGGAGCGGGGTTTCGTGACGGTGCGCGGTGCGTTCGATGCCGCCGGCGCGCAGCGCTGGCTGGACGATGCGTGGATCCGGTTCGGGTATGACCGGAACGATACGGGGAGCTGGGCGGAAAAGCGGATCCACCTGTCGGCGCGGTCGCATGTGGACGCGCAGACGTTCGCGCCCGCCGCCTGGCGCTCCGCCATGGAGCTGTCGGGCGGCGCGGAGCGGGTGCGGTTGCCCTGGCAGTGGGGTGACAGTTTCATCGCCAACCTCGGGGTGGGTGATGACCGGCCGTGGCAGCCGCCGTCACCGGCGGTCGGAGGGTGGCACAAGGACGGTGATTTCTTCCGGCACTTCCTCGATTCGCCGGAGCAGGCGCTGCTGACGTTCGTGCTGTGGACGGACATGCTCCCCAGGGGCGGGGGGACGTTCGTGGCGGCTGATTCGGTGCCGGTCGTGGCCCGCTTCCTCGCCGAGCACCGGGAGGGGGTGCTGCCCGGCGATTTCGACTATGCCGAGCTGATCGGGCAGTGCCGCGACTTCGTGGAGATGACCGGCGAGGCCGGTGACGTGGTGCTGTTGCATCCGTTCACGCTGCACGCCACGTCGCAGAACGTACTGGGTGTTTCCCGGATCATCACGAACCCGGCGCTGGCGCTGCGCGAGCCGATGAACTTCAACCGACCGGACGCGAACGACTTTTCCCTGGTCGAGCGAGCGGTCCTGCGCGGTCTGGGCGTGGATCGCCTCGACTTCGCCCCGACCGCGCCGCGGGAGAATGTGGTGCCCGAGCGAGTGCGAAAGCAGCAGGCGCGTGCGGTCGCGGAGAACGCGCGGCTGGCCGCCGCCAAACGCACGACATAACCGGGCTGGCCGCC
>Ga0187807_1000161_pt1 | contig 19314 bp, 20 predicted proteins | sample NC_wetland_sal_i_4_FD_132432 | JGI IMG/M metagenome (GOLD analysis project Ga0187807, IMG submission 132432) | Wetland sediment microbial communities from Neuse River Estuary, North Carolina, USA - ASW_2 | ecosystem: Environmental > Aquatic > Freshwater > Wetlands > Sediment | place: USA: North...
AGCCGAACAGGACCACCGTCCCCGCCGTGATCACGCACCGGCCATCAGCTTCGTGCATCCGGAGGTCCCTGGGCTCTGGCATGCCTTCCAGGATCGCCGCAACCGCTGCCGACATGCCACTACCCTACCAGAGATTTAACAATTACGCACAGGTAATCCCGGATAAAACAGCACGTCACGGACCTATCGTTGCGCTACTGCCGGAGATCTGAGTCCCGTCTGCGCTAGTGCTGTGTCAGGTCACGTAGCCCGGTCCGGCTTGATCGTGGGAGTGGCGCGCCTGGCCGTCAGATCCGGCCAGGGGATGGGTTTTCGCAGCCGGCGGTGCTGCCTTCGACTGGTCGGGCGCACCGGGCGGCGGGCAAACCTAGCCGGGTGGGGCACTAGCAATCCCCGGTGGTTCAACGGCAGAACGTCCGGCTGTTAACCGACGCATCTAGGTTTCGAGCAATCTGGCTCAAGACCTCTTTTGCCGCTACCGTTCTCCGTTGCCCGAGCCATGGGAGCACAAGGCGAATAATGTGCTCGACGTGTACGGGACGGCTGACTGCCCATAGCCATGCGTCTTTATGGTGCGGCCGTTGACGGCGAACCTGGTGGACGCGACCGACGCCTGTCAACTCCGCGAGCCGGGTAATGATGTCCTGGTCAGTCATGGCGACCTGGATTCTCGGCCGCCCTTTACTTATGAAGCTGCCTTCTCCTTCAAGTATGCCGGCAAGCCAGGCTCCTTCAGCAGGAGGTATATCGCGTGGTGTAACTGGTGCCCCATATCGGCATCGAGCGCACATGGTGGACTTGAGGTTCATAGGTCCGCCGCAAACTGGGCACGGAACGTGCTTATACCGCGCCGCGTAGCAGGAGACGCAGTACCGAGACCGGTTAGAGCCTCCGCGTGATGGTAGGCCGCACGGGCACAGTTTCAATGGCATGTCGTTCAAAAGGCAGGACGCCTTCCTGTTAAGAAGGTCATAGGAGTTCGAATCTCCTCGTGCCAGCTAGCATAACCGCTCGGTATGACATTTTTACGAAGCGCAGACTCATATCCGGCAGCGAGATCAATGGTGGCGTAGGTCAGAGCGCTGGCCCGTCAAGCAGCCAGGCGCGGATCAGAATGCCTTGCCTGGTGGGGGCCGGCCGCGGGATGACGAGGCAGAGTTGCGAGCGGCTTGGTCAGCGGGCGACTGCCGTGAGTCAGATCCACCACAATGTGGCCGTTGACATCGAGTCCCTCCGGAGCCTGGCGGTCACGAAATGCGGACCAGCACATCCCTCGCGAGCAGCGTGGCTATCGGGGTTTCCATGATCACCATGTCGATCGGCAGGCTGGAAATAGCCTCCCGGCCTGCCGCGAAGATTTGCTCCAGCGCATCGCCCGAGGGGCTGTCGACGATTCCGTCGAGGGAATCGGCGGGCCCTAGCAGGGGGGCGATCTGGGTGCTCCAGAACCAGCTAGCCAGCGCGATCTGCGCGACGAGCACGTGATCTCCCTGGTCGAGCGCCGCGCGCGTTACCGCGGCCAGCCATAGCCACGGCCGCTTGGTCGCCTCCGGGCCGGCTATGAAAACCGCGTCCAGGATATCTTGCGGCGACACAAATCCGCCGGCCTGATTGAGCGCAACCCCGAACGCCCGCAGCGCGCCATCATTGCCCGGCGCGCGGCTGAACTGATCCATCAGGGCCGCGGCACGCTGGACATCACCGCTGGTGACCACCATCGCCTGGGGCGGGCCCGCCGCCTCCGCAGGAGGCGTCGTCCGCATAGGCGGCGCAGGTGGTGTTTTCTTCCCGAATATGCCCATCTGTCACCCTCCCCTTAGGGCGCGCTGATCACGCATCCCCACCCATGAACGGTGAAACCGTAGCAGGACGGCATCCGGGGCACACGTCATTCGGTGCAGGTTCGCAGGTCAAGCAATAGTTTCGAGACTGTCAAGTAGCCGGTGTGTAATAGCCAGGCGCCGGTGCCTTTCGCCGAGACACCGGGACACCGGGACACCGGGCGCGCCGCTACTCCGAGGCGGCCTGGGCGACGGGAACGGGAACGGGAGCGGCCCGGACGGTGAACTGCTCGCCGCGGCCGACTTCGGGCTGGCGGCGCAGTAGGTAGGTCCCGACGCCGATGGCGGTCCAGCCGAGGAACACGTACGGCAGGATGCTGTAGGGGAACGCCAGCGGACTGAACAAGGTGTTGTGCGGCGCCTGGGGCAGCCAGTTGACCCAGAACACGAACGCCATGCTGACGGCGGCGGCCGTGCCGATGATCCAGGCGGTACGGTTGGCGACGCCCTGGCGGCGCAGGAAGACGGGGGCGGCCACCGCGACGAGCGCGTAGGCGAGCATGAAGCCGAAGGTGGCGAGCGTGCCCATCCAGCCGTCGACCGCGAGCAGCGGATGGCCGAGGATCACGAAGAGCAGCGGGACGGCGATCATGGGCGCCGCGATTGTGAAGATCGCCAGCGCGGGGGTGGCATGGCGCCGGTGGGTACGCCGCACAGGACGACCCCGCCGTGGTCAGCGCGAGGAACACCGCAAAGGCGCCGACGAACCAGGCGGGATAGCCCGATCGCGCGACGGCGAGAGCAACGGCCACCTGCACGCACGCGGCCCCGATCAGGCCGGCCGCGGCCTTCCGCAAGCTGAAATCAATGATCTTGGAAGGCTTGCTGCCTCCGCTACCGACACGGGCGGCCGAAGGGAACAGGCGATAACCCCACAGGTCCGTGTCCCGTCGGTCGATCTCGCCTCCCGGCTGCGAACGAACTTAACAACGCGGGACCCAGCTACAGCCACGGCTATAAACCTGAAGCACAGGTGCGGCTCATTATCCGTTGGTCCCGCTCAGCCGTTGCTCCGTGTACGGATCACGCGAGCGCAGAATACTGCATTGCCGCTCGGCCCTAGGACGGCGGCAACGTACCAGGTGAGAGTAGCCGCTGCGCCGCCTGTGAAATCGTTTGATCTACGGTACGCTCGAAGCCTTCCGGTAAGCCTGATGCGGCAAAGGCTTAAACAGCCGAGAAATTGTCACAAATTATCGACCGCCGGACCTATGCTTCCCCTTCCGGCTGGCTTTCCTGGCCGAATGCCACCTGGATACTGCGTTCCTCGGTGCCGCGCAGGACGTTCAACTCGATGGTGTCGCCGGCCGTCCGGAGCGCGCCGGACAGGTCGTCGATGGTGCGGACGGGCTGCCCGGCGGCCGCTACGATCAGGTCGCCGGGTGCCAGGCCAGCGCGCCCGGCTGGGCCGCGCTCGTCTACCCCGTGGACGAGCAGGCCCTCGACGTCGGGAAGGCCGACGGCGCGTCGTAGCCGCCTGGCCACATGGCCGGGAGTGATCGTGATGCCAAGCTGCCGCGGCCGGACCGATTCTCCGCGGGCGAGCGCGTCGACCCGGCGGCGCAATGCCTCGTCGGCGGGTATGGCCAGGTAGAAGCCTTCACCGAGGCGGTTCGTGTTGATCCCGAGCAGCTGCCCGGCCGCATCGAGGACCGGCCCGCCCGAGGAGCCGGGCAGTAGCGGTGCGGTGTGCTCGAGGCTGCCGGTGATGCGCAGGCCACGAGGGCCGCGGAAGGCCCGGTCGATGCCGGAGACGAAGCCGAACGTCACCCGCAGCCCGCGGCCGCCCGGGTCAGCCAGCGCGAAGACGGGCATCCCGACGGCGGGCGCTCCAGTGGCCCACGGCAGCGCCGGAGCCTGACCGGTGTCGGTCTGGATGACGGCGAGGTCGCCGTCGATGTCGTGCCCCGCCACGTTCCCCTCGGCCGTGCGCCCGTCGGCGAAGGTGACGGTCACCTTACTGCCGCGTACGTTGTGCGCGTTGGTGAGCACCCGCCCCGCGCCGAGCACGACGCCCGAGCCGACGCCCCACCGCTGCCCGATGCCCACCACCGAGGAGCCGGCGTCCTGCGCCAGCCGGGCGATGCTGGCCTGAATCTCGTCGAAGATCGTCATCGATGCTCGTCCTTCCAGTTAGTAGTAACTTGCAAGTTACTACTAACTGATCGGGGGATGTCAACGCAACGGCTACGATCCCTTTATGGCCCAGAGCGAAACTGCCTCCTCACCGCTGGCCGAGGCGCTGGCCAGGGTCGGCGACCGGTGGACCCTGCTGGTGGTGGAGGCGCTGCTCACCGGGCCGCGCCGGTTCAACGATCTGCTCGACCAGATCCCCGGTATCGCGGCGAACATCTTGTCCGAGCGCCTCAAGCGGCTCGAACGCGAAGCCCTGCTCGTGGCCCGGCCTTACTCCGAGCGGCCGCCCCGCGCCGCCTACGAGCTGACCGCCGAGGGCAAGGAACTCGCGGGGGCGCTCCGCCTGCTGGCGTACTGGGGGTCCGGGCACGCCGACCCGGCGCAGGCGCCCCGGCACCCCGCGTGCGGCACCCCGATCGAGGCCCGCTGGTACTGCCCGACCTGCGACCATCTCGTTGACCACGAGCCGGGCCAGGCCGAGGTGCATTTCGTCTAGGCCGGACAGGCAGGATCACCCGGCGGGCCTGCCCCCCGGGAGCGAAGCGGGCTTGATCACCGGCGAGCAGCAGATCAGGGCTACCGGAATCGCGTGCATCGCGTGCGCCTCGAGCGGCGGCGCGAGGTCGGCGGCGTGTGCCGCGCCGGCGTGCGCCGCCGCGGCGGGCGCGGGTATGGCGGCGGGCGCGGGTGCGGCGGCGCGGGGCGCAGCTTCGGCCGCGGCCGCGGCGGCCCTGAGTTCCGCGAGCCGCTGCTTGGATGGCAGCAGCACGATCGCGAGGATCACGCCGAGACCGAAGATTCCCGCGGACACCGAAAAGGCCACGGTGTAACCGTGGGTGGCCGCGATCGCCGGCGCCAGCGGCCCCGTGTGGTGCGCGAGGAGGTAGCTGGTCGTCGCGGTCAGCGCGATGGTGCTCAGCAGCGCCGTCCCGATCGATCCGCCGACCTGCTGCATGGTGTTGACCAGCGCGGAAGCTACGCCTGAGTCCTGGCGCTGGACGCCGGCCGTGGCCGTGTTGATGGCCGGAGCGAAGATCATGCCGAAGCCCAGGCCCAAGATCAGCAGGGCGGGCAGCACGCCGCCGGCGTAGCTGGAGGTCACGGTGAGCTGGGCCAGGTAGGTCATCGCGCCGGCGCCCAGCAGCATGCCGGTGGTGATCAGGACGCGTGGCCCGAGCCGGGGCAAGGTCACGATGCTGGAGACATTGGAGCTGAGCAGGATGCAGCCGATCATCGGCAGGAAGGCCAGCCCGCTGGTCACCGGGCTGTATCCCTTGACCTCCTGCAGGTAGTAGGTGAGGAACAGGAAGATGCCGAAGATCGCGATTCCGGACAGGCCGACCGCGACGTAGGAGCCGCCCCGGGTGCGGTCGAGTATCACGTGCAGCGGCAGCAGCGGGTGACTGCTCCGCCGCTCGGCGACAACGAATGCGGCGAGCAAGACCACGCCGAGGACTAGTGAGCCGATCGTCAGCGCGGCCGTCCAGCCGGCCGTCTCGGCGTGGGAGAAGCCGAAGACGATGAGGAACAGCCCGGCGGCGGCCAGTACGGCGCCCGGATAGTCCATCCGCGGCCGGATGGTTGGTCGGCTGCTGCGCATGAACGCCAGGGCGCCGGCCACGGCGATCGCGGCGAACACCAGATTGATGTAGAGCGTCCAGCGCCAGGACAGGTACTGGGTGAGCACCCCGCCGAGGATCAGGCCCACGCCGCCGCCGCCGGCCGCGACCGAGCCGAAGACCCCGAAGGCCCGCCCCCGCTCGCGCGGGTCCTGGAAGGTGCTGACCAGGGTGCCGAGGGCGGATGGCGCGAGGATGGCGCCGAACGCGCCCTGCAGCGTCCGGGCCGCCACCAGCATCTCGAACGAGACGGCGGCGCCCCCGAGGGCCGAGGAGACGGCGAATCCAGCCAGGCCCGTGATGAAGACCCACTTGCGGCTGAACATGTCGCCGAGCCGGCCGCCCACCAGCAGCAGGCTGCCGAACGCCAGGGCGTAGGCCGTCACCACCCACTGCCGGTCGCCGTTCGGGAACCCCAGCGAACGCTGCGCCGACGGCAGCGCGATGTTCACGACCGTGGAATCCAGGACCACCATCAGCTGGGCGATAGCCACCACGACCAGGACCAGCCAACGCCGGTCGACGGGGGCTGGCTGGTCCTGGACGGCAGATGACATGGGATCTATGCCCCTTCGCGTGAAGCGCACTGCCCGGAAAGCTGACGGCGCCGGGAGCAACGATGGCCCGGGAACGCTGCCGGGGATGGCGGGCCCAAGGCCGCTATCTCAAGCCACGATAGGCATACCGGAAACGCCACGTCCACCCGCGCCGTCCACTGATGATCACTCAGCGCGGCAGATATCCGGCCAGACCGCGCTCACCGAGCCGCGGTTCGGCGTGGTTCAGGTCACCGAGGTCCCCCGAAATGGCCCTTCTCACCTGCGGCAGCTACGTAGAAGCGGGTGCCGATACGGACGAGGCTGTGCTCCCCGGTGTGGATGCGGGCGGTGCTGAAGATGCAGGTGCCGAAGACGCGGGTGTGCTCGGCGATGCCGGTGCCGATGTGGTTGGCGTCGGCGTCGGCGTCGGGGACGCGGATGTAGGCGAGGCCGAGGTCGGGGACGGAGACGGGGAGGCGGACGAGGATCGGGGGCTCGGGGACGCGGACGGCGACTGGGATGTGTGCGCGGATGCGGATGCAGACGCGCTCGCCGACTGAGATGTGACCTGGGACGATGACGCGCTCGCCGAGGAGGACACGCTCCGGGACGCGGACGCGGAGGCAGACCCGCTGGGGGCCCCACGTCCGCCTGACGTGGATGCCGTCGGTGAGGAAGTCAGTGCCGCCGGGGACTGGGTCGGGGTGGGCGTGTGCCCGGTGAAAGCGGTCACGGCGATACCGGCTGCGGCGGCTGCGGCGACAAACCCGATGACCAACGCCAGCACCAGCGGCCGCCACAAGCGGCGTCGCGGCCGGTTCCTCCCGCCTGGCGGGGGCTGACGATGCGCACCTCCGGGCGGAAGCGTGCCACCGGGAGCCAGCGGCACGCTCCCTGAGGGGGCGGTCAGCGAACTGCCTGCGGGGGCGGCCAGGAGCTGGCTTTCCCCGGTAGGTGCCTGCGCCCCGGAGCGGGCCGCCGTGGTCTGTGTCGCCGCCTCGCCGAACCCGAGTGCCGCAGCCGACCCGAGCGCCGCGCCGGAGCCGAGCGCCGCAGCAGGCGTGGCGGACACGGGACCTGACGCGGCCCCCGGGGCGAACGCGCGGATGATCGATGCGGGCAGCCAGTTCGTGGTCGGCTGGAGGGCACCCACATCGGTGAGCAGGCCGGCGGCGGTGGGCCGCTGGCGGGGGTCCTTGGCGAGGCAGCGCTCGATCAGCGGCCGCGCTTCGGGCGGCACCTGGTCAAGGCTGGGGGAGCCGTGGACCACGCGGTACAGCAGCGACGCCGTGGTCCCGGTGCCGAATGGGCCCTGGCCCGTGGCGGCGAAGGCGAGGACCGCCCCCAGGCTGAAGATGTCGCTCGGCGGGCCGACCTCGTTGCCCACGGCCTGCTCGGGGGACATGAACCCGGGCGAGCCGATCACCAGGCCTGCCTGTGTCAGCGCGGTGGATTCCACCGCCCGGGAGATGCCGAAATCGATGACCCGCGGGCCGTCCTCCGCCAGCAGCACGTTCGACGGCTTGAGGTCCCGGTGGACCACCCCGGCGGCGTGGATCGCGCTCAGGCTCTCGGCCAGGCCTGCGGCCAGCGTCAGCAGCGACCCCGCCGGCAGCGGCCCGTGCTCTTTTACCGCCTCGGCCAGTGAAGGCCCGGGAACATAGGCCGTCGCCAGCCACGCCGTCGGACCGTCGACATCCGCGTCCACCACCATGGCCGTGAACACGCCGCTCACCCTGCGCGCCGCGGCGACCTCCCGCCCGAACCGCATCCGGAACTCCGGATCCGCGGCCAGCTCAGCCCGGATGACCTTCACCGCTACCGGCCTGCCGCCCGCGGAGACGCCGAGGAAGACCCGTCCCATGCCGCCGCCGCCCAGCTGGCCTACCAGCCGGTACGGACCGATCGCCTGCGGATCCCCGGGCTGCAATCCCCTGACCACGCTAGCCCCCCAATGTCACCCGGAACGCTTTACCGTCATATCCGACAGAAACCACGATAAGGACTGCGTAAGAGAATTAACATGGGCGCACGGGGCTGTTCTGTGATGAACAGGGTGTCGCGTACGGAGCATTATTAACTACCGCCACATTGGCACCAGGAGTCTCATTGCCCCCGTACGTCGCAAGGGTGCCGCCCTGGCGGCGGCACCTTGACCGAACTAATGGCAGATAAGTCAGTCGGATATGGCCGCTCGCTAAATGAATTACCGGCCGCTCGCATTTCCTCGACGGCCTGCGGACCGGTATCGGCTGGCCGACTAATGGCAGATAATTCAGTCAGATATGGTCGCTAGTGCCGCAACAGGCAATGTTTGCCCGGTTGGTGATGTGCCGTTGCCGTTGGGGCTCATGCGACCGCGGCGACGACCAGGACGGCGAATGCGGCGAGCGTGACGACGGTGCGGATCAGGTGGCCGCCTAGCCAGCGGGTCCGGAGCCGGTCGATGTCTGCGGCTGACAGGTCCGACTGTGGGTTGGTGAGCTGGCGCTGGATGGGAACGAGACCTGCCAGGGAGCCGACCAGGATAGCGGCGAGGCAGGCGGCGGCGATTGCGGCGAGGGTGCGGGCGGTGCCGCTCGCGCTGACGACGAAGCCGACGGCCGAGGCCAGGCTCGCCAAGAGCAGGGCGGGCTGAAGCTGGTCCGTCCGCCGCAGCGTGTGCGCGAACTCCAGGCGGAACGTTCCGTGGTCGGCTGCGCGCCAGGCAGGTGCGCGTTCCCAGGCGATCGGGACGACGCCCGCGGCGAACAACGCGCCGCTGATCAGCATCGCGATTGACCACGGCTCCTTCATGATGGCTTCACCTTTCTGCGGCCGGCGAGGCGGGCTACGCGCTGGGCTGTACGCTGCTGGGCGGCTTTCATCGTTGGTCCTCGCGCACGACCTGGTACAGCGAGGCGTGGAAGGGGAAGGGGATGGCCGCGTTCGTGAACTCGGGCTGGGAGGTGGCGGCCTGGAACGCCTGCGCCGACTGCCAGACGGCGACATTGACAAACCGGTAGTCCGCACTGGGCGACAGGCTCCGGTGCAGGCGGGTTGACAGGTACCCCTGCTGGGTGGCGAGGAATGCACGCACACGCTCCCAGCCTTCGAGGAACGCCTCGTCTTGTCCTTCGGGCACCTCGAACGCGTTGATCAAGACGACGGGGTCAGGGCTCATGATCGTTTCCTTCCTGGTCGTGTGGCTGGGCGGGATCGGCCTCGAGCCGGGTGCACAGCTCGGCGAGCACGCGTGCGGTCGTGTCGAGGTCGGCGCGGGTCAGTCCCGCCGCGAGCCGGTTGACCCAGGCCGCCTGCTTGTGGTCGATCGCCTGGTACCTGGCCTGGCCGGGCTCGGTGAGGCGGATCAGCTGGGAGCGCCGGTGGTCTTCGTTCGGAACGGGTTCGACCGCCCCGTCGGCGAGGAGGCGGTTGACGGTCGTGTGCACGGTCTGGCGGGTGAGGCCCATGCGGCGGGCGATCTGCGGCACGGTGAGCGGCCGCTGCGCGGACACGATCGCGCCGAGCGCCTGCCAGCGCGCCGAGGTCAGGCCGTGCTCGGCTGCGAGCAGGTCGCCTGCCGCGAGCAGAAGCCCGTTGACGCGGAACGTGGTCAGGATCAGCTCAGTGGCCTTCTCCCCTTCGGGCGTCCGGGTCTGGACCGTTTCTACCATGTCAGAATTTTGACATAATGTCAGAATCTTGTCAAGATCTGGCGACGTGTTGGGGTGCCGGTAACAATCAAGGCGTCAGCACCGCTACGGCGTTCAGCTTCCTGAACTGCCCTGGTGTGCGCTGTGGCACAGGGTGGTCATCAGCTAGGTATCAGGACAGGCGCCGGCCCCTCCTAACTTGTAGAGCCCTTCCTGCCCGGTGGCGGGGGTTACCCGGGAAGGGCAAAGACGGCGCGATGCGGGGTGTCTGGCCGCGCCGGGGCGTACGACGGCATGCCCGCCGCGATGGATGAGAGTGACCCGGACCGGGGCTACAACCAGGTGGCTGCGGTCGGGGCCGGGGAGGGCCGACTGATGGCTGCCACCTCAGAAACCTGCATGTGCGACTGCGAGGAATGCCTGGCCCTGCGGGCCGCGGAAGACGGCCCCGGCTCCGGCGAAATCGTCGCTGTCTTCGAGCACGACGGCAGCGGCTACGAGATCGACCACCTCGGCATTGGTCCCGGCCGCCAGTGGGCCGAATTCACGGTGTACTGCGCTGGCGAGGAAGTGGCTGAGTTCGCGATCGCCGGGTCGGTGCTGCGACCCCGGTCGGGCCCGGCGGGACTGCCGGCCTGTGCCGATGAGCTGGTCCGGCTCGCCCGGCAGGCGCTAAGCGGGCGGGTGGGCCGGGATGATCCGCCCCGGGCCCGTACCTGGACGCGGCTGTTATGGCCAATCCTGGCGGCCACGCGACGCGGGTAACTCCCCGACCGGTTCCGCGGCCTCGTCCTCGGGTATGGGGGCAACCTCCAGGACCGTGTCGCTGCCGGGCCGGTTCTCGGAGATCCACGTGTCGATCCGCCCCCACCAGTCGTACAGCCACTGGACCTGGCCTTCGTGGTCGAGCTCACGCGGCACCGCGTCGACCGGCACCCGCCACCACCTGGCCCGGATGACCTGCCCGATCGGGAACTTGCTCCACACGTCGCCCAGGGTGACGATGGTGTCCAGCCCCGCGTGCGCCACGAAGATCACGTCAGCGTCAGGGCAGGCCGAGATGGCGGCCAGGGTCCCGCCGGGCCGCGGCGGGAGCAGGTTCGGCATGTCCCGGGCCCGCGCGGCCAGGTCCAGACGGCCCTTTTGCTCCAGCCGGCGGATCCCCCGGCGCCAGCGATGCGGGGTCCAGTTGCCGCCCTCGGGGAAGATGACCAGCGCGCCGTCCTGATCCAGCCCGCTGGCCAGCCGCTTGATCTCCCGGGTGAAGATGCTCTCGCCGGTCTGCTGGCGCCTGATCCACACGTTCGGCAGCCGGTTGCCCACGATGTCCACGCTGGGGTCCAGCTGCAGCGCGGCCTTCATCACCACCCGCGGCCGCCGCTGGTAGACGCTGAGCAGCTGGTGCACGAGCAGGAACGAGTCCCCGGGCCCGGCGTGTCGGCTGAGCACGATCACCGGCCGGGCCAGCCGGGCCGCCGCCTCCATAGCGGAGAGCTCCGGCTCGTCGACCTCGACCCGCAGGCCGTAGGTCCGTTCGGCCCCGCGGTACATCAGGTCGAGGAACCAGCGCATGACCCCGTAATGGCGGCTCTGGTAAGGCTCGGTGCGCAACCGGCCGCCGAACCCGCTCACCACCCACAGACCCGCCAGCATGACCAACGCCACCGTCTCGGCGACGAACCAGACCAGCGCGAACCCCACCAGCCGAAGGCTCCGCATCTGGCCGGCCCGCGGCCGCGCGGCCAGCCCGAACACCAGGGCCAGCAGGCCCAGGAACGGCGAGAGCAGCAGGAACCCGACCGCGAGGATGATCACCAGCGGTGCCAGCACGAGGCGGCGGATCAGTCTGGGTGGGAGCATGCTCCCCTCCCGTCATCGGAAGCCAGGGCCAGTTCCTGGTCAGCGTCAGGTTAGTTCCTTTGACTCCGGATGCCGAGCTACCCGGCCAGGCAGAAAGTACGCGCGGGCGCGCGCCTAGCCAGGTGAGATGGGGCCGAGTCAGGATGAGCGGCATGAGGAACGATCCGACCCGGGATGGCCGCCCGGATGCACCGCCGCACCGGGCAGGGAGGGTCCGCCAGGATCACCGGGGCAACGGGGAGCCTGGTAAACCCTCAGGGCGCTCGGCAGTTCGCCCGGCAAGCTCCGTCTCGATGGCTCTCATCTGCGCCAGGATCGGCACGCGGGCCGGTGAGTCCGGTCTGACCAGGGCCAGGCTGGCCTGCAGCTCGCGCCTGGCTCGCTCTAGCTGGCGGGCTGTCAGGCCGGTCACGTCGTGGTCGCGCGTGGCCAGCCGGGCGCGGTCTTCCTGCTCGGCTATCACTGTCTCGAGCTTGCGGCGCAGATGGGCCTGGACCGGGGCATCGGGAGAGATTCCCTCGATGGCGCGCTCCAGTTCGCGGCGGTAGTCGCGCAGCTCATATGTGGTCAGCGCGTGCACCGGATGCTTGGGCGTCTCGACGGTCACGTCCCCGTCGGGCACCGGCGGGTGGCTCAGGGCAGGCTGTGCGGGGCTGTTCACGGTGCCACCTCCCGGGAGACAGGGCGGGCCCAGTAGTCGGCGCGGATGGCCATCGACCGCGACTCGGCTACCGCGAGGGCGAGGGCGATGACCTGGGCAACCTGGGGCTCTGCTACTTCAGCCTGGGCGATTACCGGCAGGCTATTGATCTGTACACCCACGCCCTGGCTATCGCCCGCGACATCGGCCACCGCTACGGCGAGGCGAACGCGCTTGACTATCTGGGCCGGGCCGGGCCGGGCCTGGCCTGGCTGGCGTCGGGCGACGTGCGCCGGGCGGTGACGCTGCTCGACCAGGCGGTGAATGTGGCCGATGCCACCGGCGACATTGAGCCGGCGGCGGAGGCCCGGTCGTGGTTGGCGCGGGCCCAGCTCCAGCTGGGTGATCCGGCTGCGGCGCTGGCCGCGAGGGCTGCGGGACGGGAGTTGCCGTACCCGAGGGAGGAGCCGACGATCCGGCTGCTGGAAGGGCTGGCCCTGCTTAAGCTGCACCGTATCCAGGAGAGCGTGCGGGCGTTCAGCGACGCGGTCGCGGCCGCCGATGCGCTGCTGGCCCTGGCAGACAGCAACGTTGCCGCGCTGCAGGCCCGTGCCCTGGCCCTGAGCGGACTGGCCGCGGCCGCCGGCGACCCGGCCCGGGCCGCTGAGGCGGCACAGGCCTTCACCCGGGCCCATGCTGTCACCAGCGCCGCAGGCGTGGCCGCGGATACCCGCCGCCTGCTCGATGTGATCGCCTCCCACGACCGGTCCGGTGTCCTCGCCAAGGTCTTCGCCGCGCAGGGCCGACCGCCACAGCCAGGGCCACCCGGCCCGGGCGCCGATTCATCAGACATTCCCTAAAATGCCCCGGTGGGACGGCCCCTACCCGCGCTGGTTCGTGGCGTCATTTCGCCGAACGGGTCCGGGCCAGTTCGGAGTCAGCGCCAGGTTAATCCCTAGCCTGCGCGACGAGGTAGCGTTACCGTGCGTTGATGGCCTGGCGGAAGAGCATCTCGTCGCCCGTGCTGTGGGTGGTCTGGCTCGCGACGCGGACGGCCCTTTACTGGCACGCTACTGTGCCGGGCCGGGACGGCGACGTGGGCCTGTACCAGCGGTGGTACGCCTGCTGTTTCGTCCACGGGGGGTTCCCGGTGGCCGACCCGATGTGGCAGTATCCGCCGGGCGCGGCGCTGGTGTTCTGGCTGCCAGGTCGGCTGCCGGGCAGCTACGTGGAGGACTTCATGGTCCTGGCCATCGGCTGCGACCTGGCCGTCACGGTGCTGCTGTGGTCGGTGGCGCGGCGCGGCGGGTCGCTGGCCGGGGCCTGGTACTGGGTGTGCGGCGTGCCGCTGCTCGGCCCGGTCACCGTCGGCCGGTTCGATGTGGTCCCCGTCGCGCTGTCCGTCGCTGCCCTGTGCGTGACCGGCCGCGGCGGGGTCCGCGGCGCCCTGACCGGCGCCGGGGCGGCGGTCAAGGTATGGCCGGTCACGCTGCTGGCCGGGATGGCTCCCGGCCAGCAGCGCCGCGGTGTCGCCGCGGCAGTGGCCGTGTTTGCCGCGGCCTGCGCCATCAGCGCCAGCGGAACGGCGAGCTTCCTAGCGCACCAGAACGCCCGCGGCGTCGAGATCGAATCGGTCGCCGCGACACCGTTCATGATCTGGCGGCAAGCGGGCTGGCCCGGGACGGTGGTGTACCGGTTCGGCTCGTACCAGCTCAGCGGGGGGCATGCCGCGCTCGCGCAGGACGCGTCCCGGCTGGGCCTCGTCCTTGCCGCGGCGGCGGTGATCGGCTGGCGGCTGCTGGTCGCCCGCGGCCGCGCACGGTGGCGGCCGGAGTTCGCGGCTGACGCGCCGCTGGCCGCGACCTTGCTGTTCCTCGTGACCAGCCCGGTGCTCAGCCCGCAGTACCTGCTGTGGGTCATCGGCCTGGCCGCGGCGTGCCTGACCACCGGGCAGACCACGCAGCGCCCGGTCGCGCTGGCCGTGCTGGCCGCGGCCGGGCTCACCCAGCTGATCTTCCCGATCGGGTGGTACCGCCTGGTCTACGGATCCGACGCGGTCACTGGCGTACTGGCCGCACGCAACCTGCTCCTCGTCGCGGCCGCCGCGCTGTCCTGCTGGCGGATACTCCGCCTGACCTCACCCGGTCACCAAGACCCGGTTCCCGCCACCCAGCCTGGCAGCCCGGCACTACGGTGAGAGGTGATCCGATGGCCGTGTCGCGACCAGCCGCAGGCCCGCCTCGACCAGCGCGAAGCCGACCCGGCTGCGCAGTGCCGCCCGGCGCTCCCGCCTGCGGGGCGCCCACGGTTGCGGCTGCCGGTGACTCGCGCGGGCCCGGCACCGGGCGACCTGGTCCCGAACCTCGCGGATGTGCAAGCTGACCAGGGCATCGGCCATACGGAAGCTGTTCATCAGTGACTCGCTCCATCCGCCGCGGCCGGAGCCGAGCAGGGCTGGCTGACTGGCGTGCGGCCGGACGCGCCGGTGGTGCCGAGCTGCCGCCAGCTCCGCTGGCTCAGGCCCAGCAGGATGGCCGCGGCGAGGGCGGCGGCCGCGATCGGGAAGAACGGGGCCGGGCCGAGGTCATGCACCACCACGGCACCGAGTGCCACGGAGACAGGGAAGACCCCGAAGCTGGCCAGCAGCAGCAGGCCAGTCAGCCGACCCAGCAGGTCCGGGGGCGCCCAGCGCTGGAAAACAGTGATCATGACGACGTTGCCGAAGCCGCTCATTACCCCGGTGACGGCCAGCGCGGTGCCGACCAGGACGACGCCGCCGAGATACGGGACGACGGCGAGGAACAGCGCCTCGACCAGGAAGGCGGCCGAGCCCACGATGGCGGGCCGTCGCGCCCGGCGGGCCTGGCCGGCGGCGACGGTGCCCAGTAGCGCGCCGGCGGCGAAGGCGGCGATCAGCGCGCCGTAACCCGCCGCGCTCGCGTGCAGCGGCCCATGGGCCAGCGACGGGATCGCTATGCCGTCGACCCCGCCGGATCCCAGGTTGGCCGCGACGGTGACCAGCAGCATGATCTGGAGCACCCGCTGGGAGCGCAGCAGTCGGCGCAGCGTCGGCGCTGGTGCGCCCGGTTCCCCGGCAGGCACAGGTGCGAGGGCGGGGGCGGGGGCCTGGGCTGAGCGGATGCCGGCCAGCGTCGCCGCTGACACGACGAAGGAGGCCGCGTCGATCGCGAAGGCAGGCGCTGGGCCGGCCAGCGCCACCAGGGCACCGCCGAGAGCCGGCCCGGCCAGCGTCGCGAGCTGGGTCCCGCCCGATGTCAGCGCGTTGCCAGCCTGAAGGTCGGCGTCGGGCAGCAAGGCCGGCACGATAGCGAACGACCCCGGCAGGAACAGCCCTTCCCCGGCCCCGAGCGCCACCGCGATGGGCACCAGGATCACCGTCCGCGCTGGTCCCAGAGCCGCCGCAGCGGCGAGTGCGGCGGTGCAGATCGCGCGCACCACATCGGAGCCCATCATCACTGTCCACGGGCGCCACCGGTCGCTGGCGTGCCCGCCGAAAACCAGCGCCGCGGTGCGCGGGACGCCGTAGGCGGCGAGCACCATGCCGAGCAGCAGCGGGCCGCCGTGATCGGCGAGCACGTACCACGGCAGGGCCACCGCGTAGCAGGCGTCGCCGAGGTTGGACGCGAACTGCCCCGCCACCAGGAACCGGAAGCTGCGGTGCCGCAGCGGGGCCAGGCTGCGGGCCACTACTCGTCTCCGCGGTCAGCAGGCTCCCCGGCGCCAGGAGGGCCTATCGGGAAGGAGAACGTGAGCAGTTCTACCGGCACCGCTCCCGGCGGCCGCAGTGACGGGTCGGTGATCCGTTCCCGGTACCGCGGCAGCAGCAGGGCCGTCAGTTCCTCGTTGAGCTGATCCAGCTCGTCGGCGGTCAGGTACAACAGGTACTCGTTGTCGGAGGCAGCTTCCCGCCACCGCCGCGGGTAGGTCGCCTTCGTCTCCAGCCACGCCTGGTACCGGCCGAGAGTCCGCTCGCGCCACAGTCGCAGGACGGCGTTCGAGGCGATCTCGGCCTCCGGGTCATCCTGGACCGAGGCCAGCGAATAGCCGATCGACGTTACGCGCCACGGCCGCGCGCGGCCCTTGCCGCCGCCCGCTTCTTCGACGAACCCGTACTTGGCCAGCTGGCGCAGGTGAAAGGAGCAGGTGGTCGGCGTCTCGCCGATGCGCTCGCCCGCCTCGGTAGCCGTCATCGCACCGCCGAGGGTCAGCGCCTCGATCAGGGCGATCCGCACTGGGTGGGCGAGTGCCCGCAGCGTCCGGGCGTCGCTGATCTTCCGGATGTCCGGTGGCGTCTCGGGACCCTGGCCCGGCGCTGCTTCCGTATCTTCGAGAGACATCTCTCGAAGATAAGCTCTCGATAGATATCTGTCAATAGATTGCTATCGAAGACCGGCAGCGGCAGCGCGGCAGGGCAGGGCAGGAATCGAAGCCCCTCGGTGGCAGGCCCGCGGCTCAGTTTGAACCCGTCCAACGCCAGCTCACCAATCCAGGATCGGACCTGCCAGCCACCGACGTCGAACGGCTCCGTACCCGCTGGATAGGCAGCTACCTCATCCGGACCGTCGTCACGCTCGCCGGATTCGTCATGCTGGTCGTTGCCGCAGTCGCGTAAGCAGTGTGCAGCTGCCGTCTCCCGCGTGTCGGAGCTGAGGAGCGCTGTCCGTCGGCTCGGCCGCGGGCCTGCTGATAGATCCGCGCCTCGGATTCATGATCAGGAGCGCGAGGTTGTAAAGCAATTCGTGCGTTCGACTAACGCTGTGAGATTCCGTCGATCTCGTCGACGGCGACCTCGGTGATCGTTCGGGCCGTGCGGCGGAGGCTGTCGATGGCGCGCTCCACGTCGAGGCCACATAGGTCAATGAGCGAGAACAGTGCCTCGGCGCTGACCACGGCTGCGAGGTCTTCCTTGAGCTGGGCCAGCCGCAGCGCGGCGGCCTCTGCCGAGGTGTCGATCACCGGGTCGAGCGCTAGGTCGATGAGCCCGAAGCGGAAGCCGGGGCGGGTGGGGACAAGCGCGGGCTTCGTGATGGTCGCCCCGATGACGGCCCGCACCGAGCCCTGGTAGCCGTACACGCGGTGTAGCAGGAACGCGCAGGCGAAGTCGATGCGCTCGACTGCGTCGGGCGAGGTCGCGACGGGAGCGAGCGCCTCAGAAGGACTGGGCCACAGGTCCCGCAGCGCCTCGTTGACGAGCGAGACGAGGTCGGCGAAGTGACGGTAGGCGGTTGCTTCGGAAACGCCGGCGGCCTGTGCGACGGCGGGCATGGAGATGTCGGCGCCCGATGCGATGAGCGTGCGGCACGAAGTGACCAGGGCCGTCCTGGTGCGGTGCTTCTGCGCGGCGTGACTGACACGCCCGGTCGCGGCCGTCTTCTTCTCAGACACGCGGTTCTCCTTCGCAGTGGCCACAAGGAGGGTACCGGGATTCATGAGAGAGGACTCGCGCAAGCCCGCACGGCGTGTATACCTGTGATAGTCGACTCTCGTAAATGAGGAGGAGCCGTGGCGGACATGTCGATAGTCGGACCGGACGGTGGCGAGTCAATCCAACTGGGCCCGACACGCATGCGGATCCTGGAGGACGGCTCGACCACGAACCATCGGCTCGGCATCGGCGAGATCACCCTCGCGCCGCACACCGACGGACCGCCGCAGCATCGCCACGCGCGCCACGACGAGGGCTTCTACGTGGTCTCCGGACTCGCCCGCTTCACCGTCGGCACCAAGTCCTACGACGCGCCAGCCGGGACGCTGGTCATGCTCCCGCCGGGTGCGCCACACACATTCGCCAACCCGACCGACGGCACGACGGTCCTGCTGAACACGTTCACCCCGGACCTCTACGTCCAGTATTTCCGTGACCTTCGCCAGATGATCGCCGACGGTCACGACCTGGACGAGACCGCGTTGATCGACGCAATGCGCCGCTACGCCACAGAGCCCGCCACCGACTTCGCGTGAACCGGTCCGGGCGGCGACTCGAACGAGGAGAACACATGACGACCGCCACCCATCAAGTGGCAGTACCCGGGAAAAGCCTGTCGAGGTCACCGTCACCGACGTCGGCACCGGCCGGCCGTTCCTGCTGCTGCACGGCGGAGCGGGCCCGCAGTCGCCCCATCAACGCGCTCGAGCCGGTGACAAGGGTCCGGATCTTCAACACCAACGCCCAGGCCCTGATCGTCGCCGAGGTGCCGGTCCGCGACGGGCGCGCGGGAGTGATGGGGGACCTGGCCATCCCCGGCGTGCCCGGCACCGGCGCCGAGATCGTGATGAACTGGGTCGCCACGATCGGCGCCAAGACGGGCCACCTTCTGCCCACCGGCCGAGCGGTGGACGAGATCACCCTCGAGACCGGCGCGACAGTTCAGGCGACGCTTTGCGACGCCGGCAACGCCTGCGTGTGGGTGCTCGCCGAGGAACTCGGCCGCACCGGCAGCGAGCTCGCCGAAGAGATCAACGAGGACGCCGACCTGATCGGCATCGTGCGGGAAATCCGAGGCAAAGCCGCCTACTACCCACCACTGGACCAGGGGAATGCATCATGACGAACCTCCCGGTTAACCTGGCGGCCACAGCCCACGGCGACCGGCCGGCGCGGCGAGCTCGGCTTCCTGGCCGCGATCAGCCCGACCGTCCACCGGCTCGCGCTGGAGATGTCAGACCGCCAGGCCAACGCCCTCGCCACTGCCATCGCCGAGACCGAGGAAGTTGCGCCCGCGAAGCCCGGCATTGCAGCGATTGGCTCGGTTGCCCGCGGGCCGATCAGTCCGTTCTTGGCCAGTGATGGCCGAGGTAGGGATCTGGGAAGTCCTGCGTCCAGCGGTCGAGAATCTTTGCGAGGGCCGCAGCTTGCCCACTTCCCGCTGGCAGGTTCTTCTTCAGAATGAACACCAAGACTGCGTCGCGTTCCGCAGCAAAGTCCGACACATTCTCGGTGAAGTCAGCTCGGCCTTCCGCTCGGGCAGTCGCGGCCACTTGCGCGTCGTCAGCTGCCCTCAGGCCTACCTCTGCAACGTGGAC
>Ga0187807_1000162_pt1 | contig 19249 bp, 18 predicted proteins | sample NC_wetland_sal_i_4_FD_132432 | JGI IMG/M metagenome (GOLD analysis project Ga0187807, IMG submission 132432) | Wetland sediment microbial communities from Neuse River Estuary, North Carolina, USA - ASW_2 | ecosystem: Environmental > Aquatic > Freshwater > Wetlands > Sediment | place: USA: North...
CCGGGACGCGCCCGTCCCGGCGAACGCGCGGTGCACGGCCGGCCGCAGATCCCCGGCATCCGCGCCGCCACCCTCGCAGTGCCCCAAGCACGTGGCTTCTGCGACGCCGTAAATGTCAGTGGTCTCGGTGAAGATGGAGGACGTGCGCACTTGTAACAGCGGCGATCGCAGATTCTCCCGGCGGCCTGGAAATCGCCGGACTGCGGGAGGGCCTGGCCGCGCGCTCGCTAAGCGAGGGACCAGAGCGGCTCTTGAGCGGGCCATCGGCCACAGGCGGGTCCGGCGAACTGGCGGGCGATTCCCGCCTGCGGGTCCGGCCGATTAGTTCCGCGTCCCGGCACGGTCTGATCGTAGGAGAACAACACCGACGGCAAGTTCCCCTGGGAGGGCCTGATGACGCTCCTTCAAACTGAGACCGACACCGGCAGGGAGGCGTCCGGTGTGATCGCGGACAACTCCTACGCGATCAGCGCGGAGCGTCTGGTCCGCCGGTTCGGCGGGGTCACGGCAGTCGACGGGGTCGATCTGCGGATCCGTCGCGGCGAGATCTACGGCTTCCTCGGACCCAACGGAGCGGGCAAGTCGACGACAGTCCGCGTCCTGTGCACGCTGCTGTCACCCACCGCCGGCCGGGCCGTGGTTGCTGGCTACGACGTGGCCGATGAGCCGGAGAAGGTCCGGCTGCGGATCGGGGTGGCACTTCAGGAAGCCGCGCTGGATCCCAAGCAGACCGGCATCGAGCTGCTGCGCTTGCAGGGCAGGTTGTATGGCCTGTCGCGTACCGCAGTGGGCAGGCGGCTAGCCGATCTGGGAGAGCTGATCGACATCGGGGGTGCGCTCGCCCGGCCTATCGGCACCTATTCGGGCGGGATGAAACGCCGGCTGGATCTGGCCGTGGCTCTGGTCCACAACCCGGAGGTCTTGTTCCTCGACGAGCCGACAACCGGTCTGGACCCGGTGAGCCGGGCCCGGATGTGGGAAGAGGTCCGCCGGCTCAACCGCGAGCTCAACGTGACCATCTTCCTGACCACTCAGTACCTGGAAGAGGCAGACGAGCTGGCCGACCGGGTCGGAATCATCCACGACGGGCGGCTGGTCGCCGAGGGCACTCCAGATGGGCTCAAGCGCAGCGTGGGAAACGACGTGATCGTCGCCCACGTCGACGGCAACGCCGAAGCCTCCTGCAAGGCCGTGGAGCCGCTGGCCGGTGTGCGGAGCGTGGAAGCACGGGGGCAGGAGCTGATTGTCACGGCTGCCGATGGTGCCGCGATGATCGGGCCCGTCGCGGTCGCCCTCGGCAGCGTCGCACCCGTGCATCACCTCACGTTGCGGACACCGACCCTCGATGATGTCTTCCTCGAGGTGACGGGCAATCACATCCTGGCGGACGAACCGGCAGAAAGTGATCCAAAGCCACGAGACCTTGCGGAGGCCCGGTCATGACCACTGTAAGCATCACCGCTGCCAGCTCCGAGGGCCGGGCCCGCGTCCAGGCCCGTCCCTCCCCTGCCCTGCGAGACGTCGCCTCGATCGCCGGACGGGCGCTGCGCGCCGTTCCCCGCGAACTGGAGACGGTCGTCCCGCCGGTCTTCATCGCGCTGTTCTTCTTCGTCGTCAACATCGGCACCCTGCAGCGCCTCACCCAAAGCCACCTGAAGGGCTTCGACATCAAGGCCTTCATGCTGCCCACCGCCATCCTGCTCGGCGTCACCGGCGTCTCCCGAGCGGGATCACTGGTCCTGGATATCCAGAGCGGATATCTTAACCGGCTTCTGCTCACGCCCGTCCGCCGGCTGGCCATCCTCATCGGCCACATGCTCGCCGACGTTGCCATCGCCTGCACGCTGATGGTGCCGATCCTGGGCCTCGCGCTCGGCCTGGGCGTGCGGCTGCAGTCCGGGCCGGTCGGCGGGCTGGCATTCCTCTTGATGGGCTGCGCCTGGAGCCTGGCATTCGCCGGATTCGGCTACGCGATAGCCCTGAAGACCGGCAACCCTGCCGCGGTAAACTCCAGCTTCCTGCTCTTCTTCCCGTTCCTGTTCATGACCTCCTCCTACGTCCCCCGCGCGCAACTGAGCGGATGGCTGGGCAGCATCGCCACCTGGAACCCGGTGACCTACGTCCTTGAGGGCCTGCGATCCCTCGTCACCCAGGGATGGCAGTGGGACTCCCTGGTCAAGGCCGTCTTGGCCATCATCGCCGTCGGCCTGGTAAGCATGTCCCTCTGCCTGGCAGCCCTGCGGGGACGCACGCGCCGTGGGTAACCACCCGCGGGACGAGGTGATCGCGGTGTGCAGCGCCAAGCCAGGATCGGTGGAGGACTACCCGTTCGGCGATGAGGTGGCAGTGTTCAAGGTCGCCGGCAAGATGTTCGCGCTGGTAACGCTTGGCCCGGCCCCCGGCAGCGTCAGCCTCAAATGCGACCCGGATCTCGCGGCCGGCCTGCGCCGCCGATATGCCGCGATCACCGCGGGCTACCACCTCAGCAAGCGGCACTGGAACACAGTCATGCTCGACGGCTCGGTGCCCCAGGATGAACTGCTTGACCTGATCGATCATTCCTACGAACTGGTAGTGACCCGCCTGCCCAGGGCCGAGCGGGACAAGCTGAACACTTGACAGGTAATCCGCCGCCGCGGTAAACGCCGCCAGCCAAGACAGCGCGCCCGCGCAGAACTACCGACTCTGGCCCGGCTGTGGGCGACAATGCCCCGTATCAGCACGGCACGCATAACGGCGGCTCGGGTACGTCACGTCGGACAGGGACTCGTTACTGAGTGTTGGCAGCAGCTGTGCGCAGGGTCGGACGGTGCCTTCCGGGGGCGGTCCTGGCCGTGATTCCCTGGGCGTTGTGCGTACCCGAATGGCTACCGGAGGGCTGAACTGGTGATCATCGATGCCTGGATGCAGCATCCGTCGGCGGAGTTTCTGGCGGACCCCATGTTCGATTCCCTGCGGCGCTGGGCCCACGGACAGCTGGCCAGTGGCGAGGTTCCCGTCGAGGCGACGGTGGCGGCGATGGACGCGGCGGGCGTGCGGGCCGGGATGCTGTGCGCCTGGTGGGGACCGCGGGGGCCGCTGATTTCCAACGACGCCGTCGCCGCGATCATCGCCCGCTACCCGGACCGGTTCGCCGGCGTCGCCGCCGTCGACCTAGCCCGTCCGATGGACGCGGTGCGGGAGCTGCGGCGCTGCGTGCGCGACCTTGGCTTCCGGGCGCTGCGGGTGGTGCCGTGGCTGTGGAACCTGCCGCCCAGCGACCGCCGGTATTATCCGCTGTACGCCGAGTGCGTCCAGCTGGGTATCCCGTTCTGCCTGCAGGTCGGCCACACCGGGCCGCTGTGCCCGTCCGAGCCGGGCCGGCCGATCCCCTACCTAGACACCGTTGCACTGGAGTTCCCCGAGCTGGTCATAGTGGGCGGCCACATCGGCTACCCGTGGACCGCGGAGATGATCTCGCTGGCCACCAAGTACCCCAATGTGTACATCGATACCTCCGCCTACAAGGCCGGCCGCTACCCCCGCGAGCTGGTCGACTACCTGCGCGGCCACGGTCGGCAAAAGGTGCTGTTCGGGTCCAATCACCCAGCCTGGCCCGCGGCCGACTGCCTGCAAGACCTCCCCAGCCTCCAGCTCGATGACCAGACAGCGGACCTGTTCCTGCACGGCAACGCCGAACGGGTCTTCGGCCTCACCGGCGCGCCCACCCCGGCGTGAATCAGCTACCGACGCGACTTCGTAACAGAGCGTGATAGCAGGCGAAGCGGTCGAACGTTACCTAGCGCCGACTCGGTGCGGAGATCGGCCGGATGCCGATCAAGAGAAGGACGGTACAGACCTGAGCATTCTGCGCGCTGATGCCGTCTGGATAGGTCGCTGGGTTGCTCCTGGCGACGAGTGTCCGGAAAGCTTACCGTGCGCGCTGGGTTTCCGCGCGGCGGTGCGCGGAACGGTGCCTTGGCGAAAGAGGAGTATGAGCATGACTGTGTCCTCTACGCACGGAATTGGCCGACTGCTGCGGCCCTTATCCGGCAGGCTCACGCGCCGGACCGTATGCGGGGCAGAGGTCGGTTTATCCCCTTGCGGCATGACACGGACCGGCGTAGAACCACCCGGGACACGCCGCGTGCCGGAGCTAGACCAGGCCTACGCTGAGGGCCAGGCGGGTCAGGTCGGCGCGGCGGCGGCAGCCGGTCTTGTCCCGGATCCGGTCCAGGTGGGAGCTGACCGTGCGGACACTGATGTACAGGTGGGCGGCGATCTGGGCGTTGGTGCGGCCCTGGGCGACCAGGGCGACCAGCTCCCGTTCCCGGGCGCTGAGCTTCCCCAGTCCCTGTGCCGCCGAGAGCTGCCGCGGGCTGAAGTCCCCGGTGAGCATCAGCATGTACTCGGCCGCAGTGGCCGCGCTCATCGCCGCGCCACGTTCCTCGGCCGCGCGGACCGCCTCCGATCCCAGCACCTTCCGGGCTTCGCGCAAGGCTCCCCGCTTACGGCGCACCCACGGGTGAGTTTCCGCGGACCCCTCACGCCTCCCGGGTGTCAGCGCGTCGCAGGCGGCCAGCAGCGTGATTACCTCAGCATGGCGCCCGGTCGCGGCGCACAGATATCCGCAGATTTCCAGGCCGTTGCCCACCTCGAACCAGGCACCAGTCCGCAGGCTGACCTGGAGGTCTTCCCGCAGGTGCGACGCGGCGTCGCCGATGCGGCCCGCTCGCAGGTCCACGTCGGCCATCAGCCCCAGCAGAACCGCCAGGTGCAATTGGTCGCCGACGTCCCGGGCCCGGGCCAGCGCCGCCGCGCAGACCGGCTCGGCGGCGGCCGTGTCTCCTGCCTGGATCAGCAGGTTGATCAGCCTGTAGCCGCCTACGCGGGCGATCCAGCCGCCCAGGCCCGGGATCCGCGTGGCCTGCCGGGCGAAGTGGACGGCGGCGCCCAGATTGCCTGCGTGCATGTTGGCGATGGCCAGGTTCCCCAGGGCGAGTGCCCGGCCGTCCGGGTAGCCGAGCTTTTCGGCCATGGCCAGCGACCGGCGGGCCTGGTCGAGGGCCTCGGCGGCCCGGCCCAGGTTGGCCAGATCCAGCGACCGGGCGCCCAGGCACAACGCCAGCTCCAGCGACGGCCCGCGGTCGGCGACGGCATCGCAGACCGCAGTGAAGTGTCCCAGCGACGTGGCCAGATCACCCGACAGCAGCGCGATCCGGCCGAGCCAGAACTGGGCCTGGCACCACCCCTGCTCGCCCCGTATAGCGCGCTCGGCGGCCTCACGCAGCAGCGGGTACCCCCCGGGCGCCCGGCCCCGCAGCACCCACCACGGCGCCAGCGCGACCGCCAGCCGCAGCATGGTCGCCGGGTCGTGCTCGGCTGCCCAGGCGAGCACCTGCCGCATCATCGCGTCCTCGGCATCCAGCCGCCGGGCGGCCGCCACTTCCTCGGCGGTGCTGGCCGCCAGCCCGGCCGCGGCCTGCCCGGCGACGACGAGCGCGTACCGGGCCAGCGCGCCATCCGCCGTGTCCTGCTCCCCAGCCTGGGCCAGCAGCCCGGTCCCGTAGGCGCGCAGTGTCTCCAGCATCCCGTACCGCCACCGGCCATCCGGGCCGGGCCGCGGCGGGCTAAGCAGCGAGCAGTCCACCAGCCGCAGCACCCCCGGCCCAGCGCCAGCTCCCGACACTGCCTCGGCTGCCTCCAGCGTGAACGGCCCGGGGAACACCGACACCGCGCGGAACACCCGCCGCTGGGTCTCCTCGAGTAGCTGGTAGCTCCACTCCAATGTGGCGACCAGTGACCGCTGCCGCGGCGGCGCCGTCCGGTCCGTTCCGGCCAGCAGCGCGAACCGGTCGTCAAGGCGGTCCAGCAGCTGGATCACGCCCAGCGCCTCCACCTGCGCCGCGGCCAGCTCGATCGCCAGCGGCATCCCGTCTAGTCGCCGCACCAGCCGCGCCACCGCCGGGCCGGTCTGCTCGTCCAGTGTGAATTGCGCATCCGCGCTGCGGGCCCGGTCCGCGAACAGCGCCACCGCCTCAGCCCGGGCCACGTCAGCCAGGTCATCCGGATCGGGCAGGGCCAGCGGTCCCAGCCGGTACCCGGCCTCCCCGGCCACCCGTAGCGGCTCCCGGCTGGTCGCCAGGACCCGCACATCATCCGCGGCGGCCAGCAGCCTGGCACACAGGTCCGCTGCCGCGCCGATCACGTGCTCGCAGTTATCCAGCACCAGTAGCAGCTGCTGCCAGGCCAGCGCCCGCGCCAGGGCCTCGGCAGTCGACAGGCCAGGCTGCTCCCGCACGCCCAGCCCCGCCGCCACCACGGCCGGCACCAGCGCCGGGTCGCGCACCGGTGCCAGCTCCGCCAGCCACACCCCGTCCGCGAACCGGCCCGCCACCTGTCTGGCCACCTCGCCGGCCAGCCGGGTCTTGCCCGCCCCGCCCGGCCCGGTCACCGTCACCAGCCGGTTTCGGTCCAGCAGGACCGCAACCTCGCTCACAGGTCCCGCCCGGCCCACAAAGCTGGTCAGCGCCGACACGAAGCCGTGCATGCCTCCGGCTGACGCGAGCGCCTCACCCTGCGCCTGCCTTCGCCTGGCCGCCAGTACCTGCGCAGCCTGGATGCGCCCGCGGGCCGCCGCGACGAACAACGACCGGACCGGCTCGGCCAGGCCCAGCGCGCCGGCCAGCCGCACAGCGGTATCCCTGCGGGCCGTGCGGTTGATCCCCCGCTCCAGGTCACTGACCGACCGCGGGCTCAAGCCGGCCGCCTTGGCCAGCTCCTGCTGCGTCAACTCGGCCTCGGCCCGCAGCTGCCGCAGCAACCCGGCGAACCCCGAGGTGACCTGCTCCGCCATGACCGCGGCATCCCTCCCACCGCCCTTAGCCCGCCAGCGGCAATAAGCACAGCGCGGAAAGGGCCCGTGCCAAGATTACCTAGGCCGCGCGCCTGCACCATTCCCCTGCATTTCGGCCAGCCCGCTCCGGGCATACAGCTGCCGCCAAGACCGGCGTCCGCGATCGGCGCGCCGAGACGGCCCGGCCCAGGCGGCTGCACCGATCTATCCCGGCACCTGCTCACGTCCATGAACGCCGTCCAGTCTGCGTGATCCTGTGGGTCTCCTGTGTGCAGCACGTGTGGTGATCACACCGGGCCACGGCCATAGCAGGACCAACAGCAGCCCAAAAGCGCGCCGGCCGACCTGAAGCGCCCGAGAGAGAAGGGGCCATCCGACCCCTGCCCTGCGCATACCCGGGTGGCGAAACTTTTATTGGGATCAGAATCTTCGAGGAAGACCGCTCTGATCTCAGAGCATCTATCCCTCTGAAAGACAGAACTAAAGGAGTATCAATCCGTCCTGCGCTTTGGTCAGCGACAGTATTTCGAAATCCCGAGAATCCAGCTCGCCTCTACCTTATTATCTGCTCACTCAATATCGCAAAGCGAATTTTTGAGTGTCAGGGATGAAAATGGAGGAGCCCCGTTCAAATGACCAATATGTCCGACCCCGATGGGCCCGGGTGGCCAGCACGAGCTGCCAGCTGTCCTTCCTGATCAGCACGCGGGTCGGGCCGTCCGCGCTGTCGACCATGCCGTCAAGGCGCTGTTTCTCATCCTCGATGTCCGTCGGCTGATCAGGTTTCCTTCCGTTGGCCTGGTAGGTCCGGGTCGGGCTTTCGATGCTGACCCCGCCAGCTGCCGCAAATGGATCGAAACGCCGGGGGCGCCGGGCAATCCACCGAAACCGATTAAGCCTTCCAGACCTAAGAGAGGCGCTTTCCCCCACCGAAATCGGAGATCGAGAACGGGAGCGGAGTAGGGTACTGCGGCGGCGAGCACGCTCCGGGGGGATGAGGAGAGTCGCATGATGCCGAACAAATCCCCGAAGCGCGGTGCCATCCCAAGGCGCAGCCATATATCCCTGACATGCGCGAGGAAGAGGACTACCCAAAGCGAGGAATCCGTCAACTTCAAGTCAATGCGTGGAGCTGAAGGTCCTGCCGTCAGCGGCAGCCAGGTAGTGGGTAGTTATACCCAGCCGCCGCCGCGGCGCCAAAAGGGGTATGCCGGCCGCTGCTCCGCGCATGCCCGGCCGGGCGAGCCTACCGGTGAGGGCTCGGATAGCCGGCCACCCACCGACAGGCAGGACAAGGCCATGAGCACACACCCGTCTATCGTCAGCCAGCTCGCCCGCGAGCACCACCGCCAGATGCTCGCAGCGGCTAGCCGGCGGCACCTGCGGCGCGGGCAACGACGTCGACCAACCGGGACCGCGAACGGCGCCGGCACGATCATCCGCCGCGCCGCGATGGCGATTGCCGCTGCGGGCCTGGCGGCCGTAGGAGGCAGCGCCACCGGGCACGACGTGGCCGCTGGTGACGGTGAAGCCAGCGGCCGGCCTCGCGAACAGCGGCAAAGTCCGGGTGGCAGACGGGCCAGCCGCGGCCCGGCGTACGTAGGGAGCGGACGTGAACGCGATGCACGATGACCTCACCGCCCTGGTGACACGCGCGAGAAACGGCGAGAAGCAGGCGTGGGACGAACTCGTCGACCGGTACGCCCCGCTGATCTGGTCCATCTGCCGCAGATACCGGCTGGGCCGGGCCGATGCCGAGGACGTCGGCCAGAGTGTCTGGATGCAACTGGCGGGCCAGCTTGCGTCACTTCGCGATCCGGCCGCGCTTGCTGGCTGGCTCGCCACCACCACCCAGCGGGAATGCGGCCGGGTCCTGCGCGCGGCACGGAACCGGGAGGCTCCCGGGCATTCGCTGGAAATTCCGGACACGACAACGGGCGCGGCGGAATCTGAGCTGCTCATGGCCGAGCGCCACGCCGCGCTACGCGAGGCGTTCACGCACCTGCCCCCCGGCTCCCGGCAGCTGATCGCTATGCTCATCCAGGACCCGCCGGTGCCCTACGCCGAGATCAGCGCCAAGCTCGGCATCCCAGTCGGGAGCATCGGGCCCAGCCGCAGCCGCTGCCTGGACAAGCTGCGCCGTCATCCGGCCATCGCCGCCCTGATCAACGCCGAGACCCCGAACGCGGGAGCTGGCATTGACGTGCAGCCGACGGCGCAGAGCTGACCGTCAGGTCAACGCTGCCCGCGCCTGCCGCCTTGTATGCGCCACGCCCGAGCCGCCGCCGATCGAAAGAGCGGGACGAGATGCCACCCGTCAGTCACCGCCGAAGGATCCGGCACTCCTCAGCAGAAACCGCGAGCTACAAGGATTCCTACGACGTCCGAGCGCGACGCGGTGGTCTCGCCGTCGACGACGTAGCCAGGCATCCTCAGACATAAGACGGGTTGGACTGCCTTAAGCCGCCGGGGAGCATCGGCATGCGCTGGCACACAGAATGCCCGTTCGGGCGCGACCCAGACAGCCATGCTGGCCTGCAGCGACGTGCGCCATATCGGCGGGTATTCGTGCGGGCGCACGACGGTTCAGGTTGCTCTGTGTGATGTGACGCGATTCCCGGCCGCCTCCGTCCTCGGCTAGCGGAGCTCGCGCCCGTATCCGACGGACCACAGGGCATGGTTGAGGGTCCTGGAGTACCTGGAGGCTCGACCCTGTCGGCGGCATGAGCGCGCGGTCCCATGCGGGACGGTCATGAATAATCATGCAAACTCGCGTCGGGCAGGCTGTCGACACGAGTTGCATGATGGATTAGGCCCTTTGGCCGGGGCGCCCGTGGTTGAGCCCGCGGTTGTGGTGGTGCGGATGGTCTTCGGCTACGGGTCCGCCCTCACAGGGCGGTTTGGTCGGCATTCAACAGTCTGGCAGTTGTTGCCGCAGCAAGCCAAGCCCGGGCGCTTGCGCAGGCTTGTCGAAGGTGTTGGACGCAGCTATCCACGTCTTGTCTTGGCAGCGAAGGGCGCGTCGCAGCTGGTCCAGTTGGCTACGCTTGGGCATCTGGGACCGGGCGAGTTTCAAAGAGCATCAGTATTGCGGACCAGGTTCGTGTATCCGGCAACGGTCAGGGTGGCAAGGGCCCAGCCGAGCACGATGCCCGCCCAGCTCGCGTACACGAAGAACCAACCAAATTGGGCGCTTGCGTTGGGGCCCCAGTAATCGGCCTGGTGCACATTTACGATCGGGATGACCGTGTCGATGGCGTAGCCGACCGGGGAGAAGCACGGATAGTTCCTGGTGCAGTTGGCTGCGGTCGGTTTGGGTGCAGGCCTTGGATGGACTGTACCGGGATGATCAGGCCGGCTCGGTGCTGCGCATACCAGAAGAGCGCCAGTACTGCAGCATAGAGAACGGCTACCCCCACTATGGCGCGCCAGGTCTGGTAGCCGTACTGGATGGTTTTATCAAGCAGCCAGTTCACAGTTCTGCGATACGGCGTAAGTTTGCCGTATAGGCGCAGGTCCCGGCGCCGAGCCAGAGCAACCGTGCGGGCTTCCCTATCCTGCCCTGCCTGCTGGTACAATTTCGCGAGTTGCTCGTAGGGCTGGGGAGCGAAGCCGTAGGGTCGCTGTCTCCTCGCGCGCCTGGCACCGCGCCTTTCTTGACCTTCGGACCAGGCCCGTCGCGGCGCCCGCATTGCCGATGTTACCCTTTTTCTCCAGGGGAGCTTTGGCTGGCTGCCGATCCACTTCAGTCGATCGTCTAGTTGGGCCTGCTGTTCCCCGCATATTCTTTTGTAGGTAAAGCCATCGAGGCGAAGCAGACCCTGAGCCGCGGGCGGCCAGTATCCATTAGGCCGCTCGATCCAGGAATCCTGCAGCTGGCCGACCGTGGCATCCTCGAGAATCACCAGCCCTGCAACCTGCTCCGTGGGCAGCCAATATAGCTGGTGGGCGATCTGCGCTCCCGTAGCGTCAAGAGCCGTCCTGTCCTTGTCGTCGGCCGGTCTCTTGGCCTTGTCCTCAGATGGGTTTCTCTGGCTTAGCCAAAACGACCCGCCTACATCAGCTGACTTGACCGAAATCGCGCCTACTGCGGTGAACTCCTGCCTGAGGAACACGTTATGGCCGACCTTGAGCCCATCGGCTATCAGCGCGTTACCGTCGGTGTTGGCACGGTTTAGCTTGGCACCGTCGCAATCGAGATCGCCGGAAATGTCCGCACTGATCAGCCGGATGGCTCCTCCCGCGGTGAACTCCTGCCTGAGGAACACGTTATGGCCGACCTTGAGCCCATCGGCTATCAGCGCGTTACCGTCCGTGTTGGCACGGTTTAGCTTGGCGCCGCTGCAATCGAGATTGCCGGTGATGTCCGCGCCGATTAGGCTCAGGGCTCCGGCGGCGGTAAACTGCTGGTCTAGGTGAGCATCGGCGCCGATATTTATGTCATCGGCGACCAGCGCGTTGCCGCCCGTGTTTTCGCGGTTTAGCTGGGCACCGCTGCACTCGAGATTGCCGCCTATGTCGGCGCCGAGCAGCCAGATGCCGCCAGCCGCGATGAACTCCAGGTCGGGAAGCGCGCTGAGGAAGAGATCGTGGCCGACCTTCAGCGTATCGGCTATCAGCGCGTTGCCGTCCGCGTCGGCACGGTTTAGCTGGGCGCCGCTGCAATCGAGATTGCCGCCTATGTCCGCGCCGATTAGGCTCAGGGCTCCCGCTGCGGTGAACCCGCTGTCGAGGTTCACATCGTCGCCGACCTTCAGCACGTCGGCGACGAGCGCGTAGCGGTCGTCGTTGGCACGGTTCAGCCGAGCACCGCTGCACTCGAGATTGCCGCCTATGTCCGCGCCGATTAGGCTCAGGGCTCCAGCTGCGGTGAACTCCTGGTTTAGAAACAGATCGCCGCCGACTTTCAGCCCATCGGCATTGAGGACGTTGCCATCTGTGTTTTCACGGTCCAGCCGAGCGCTGCCGCAGTCGAGATTGCTGCTTATGTCCGCGCCGACCAGGCTCAGGGCTCCGCCTGCGGTAAACTGCTGGTTGAGGAAAGCGTTGCCGCCGATGTTTATGCCATCGGCGATCAGCGCGTTGCCGTTCCTGTCTGCATCGTTCAGCCGGGCGCTGCTGCATTCGAGATTGCCGGTAATGTCCGCGCGCACCAGCCGGAGGGCACCAGCCGCGGTGAACTGGTTGAGGAACACATTGCCACCAACCCCTTCATCCCGACGGCGACCAACGCGTTACCGTCGCCGTCAGCCCCGGTGAGTCGGGCAGCGCCGCAGTCGAGATTGCCAGTAATGTCCGCGCCGGGCAGCCGAACCGGGCCGGTGAACATCGAGCCGACCAGGTGGAGGCCTTTGGTTACTGTGAGGGTATCGCCCGAGAATCCTGCCAGCTGGCAACCGGTGAGGACAAGCAATGAGAGGGTGGCGTAGTCGAGGTCCGGCTGCGGGCCGTCAAGATAGCAGTTTTCCAGTCGCAACGGACGGCGAAGGGTTACCCCTTCCAGATCCAGGCACCCGCTGATCCGTATCCCGAGGATGTGCAAGCCCTTGGCATGCACACGCTGATACTTGTCGACAGCACGTGGCGCAGCACCGCCGCCCGGATCGTTCGTTCTGGCCCCCAGGCATTCATCACCTCAAGCATCACATCAGGATCAAGTGGGCCCTCGCCGAGGTCCAGCGGTTCCCCGGCCGTTGCCCTGTCGACCATGTCGACCTCGAGCGGCCACAGATCGTCACCTGGCCGCCAGCCGGGCCGGGCCTGCGTAGCCGGACCAGGCAGCTCCGGTCCTTTCCCGTCACCTGTGGTCATTGACCGTCTCCAGCTCGTGCTACCGAAATTGAAACGGACGCTACGCTCCGCCGACCTATTGGCGCAACGAACGCCGGATTCTGAGCAATCATCCCGCGCGAATAGAACCTCGGAGGTTCCCCTACGGCCCGCAGCCGCAACGTAGAGACATTGCCAGAGACTGTCAACTTACAGTAAGGGGGCGTAACACCGCCTTGGTGCCTTACTTCCTGCCCGCCCTGGCGACAAGAGCACAGGACGCGCCCCGAATTGGATGATCTTCGTGCGGTGACTCGCATCGCTGGCGCTCCTCTCCGCGCTCCCTTTCGGCGATCTGGCTTACGCCAGGATGCGTGACAACGCCGCGACCCGGGGCAGCCACATTTTGATGGCAGACGAGAGGTTGACCGTTTGCGATCCAAGTTTGGCCGGCCGCGTAGTAACCTGCGCCCAGCGCCCTTGACCACATCCGGCCTCAGTGCCAGGGTCGGCCCTGCGACCTGCGGAAATGTCCCGGCCTGGACCAGGTAGCTGCACGGCAGAGGCAACGGGCCAGTCTGGATGTCAACGGGCCGACTTATCTGGCACAGGACGCGCAATCCCTGCCGAATTACAAGCGGGTTTACCTGAACCATGAGTGAGCATGCCGGTCGGCGCATAGTTATGCATACGGACAACGCACTACTTTCGGCAATGGCGGGCGTCTCCCGAGGGTTGAGCCGCGGGAGACGCAGACTCGGTCAGGTGCCGGAGGCACGTAGGCGGCGAGGATTTAGTTCGGCTGGCAAGTCGGCGCGCCCGCGAGGACGTCAGATCACAATTGGGGGCGAGCCCGCTGCCACCTGGCGTTCGCGAGGACCCGGCAGCGCGGGCCGTGAGGTCCGTCTGACCCGACTTCCTGACCAGCGGGTTTACGCTGGTGGGGCGCGGGATCTGCGCACTAGCCTGGGGCGCCTGGTCGGCCCATGACGTGATGATCACGGTACCGATCATGAACGGAGGCCATGAATGACACCGCTGCCGGAATCTGCCGCGCGTCGTTACGGCAGGGTCTTCGACGAGATCGCGGCCGAGTACGACCGCCACCGTCCGGCATATCCGGACGAGCTCATCGATCAGGCCTGCCGGGTCGCGCGGATCGGGAGCGGTGATCCTGTGCTGGAGGTCGGGTGCGGAAGCGGCCAGCTCACGCGTTCCCTTGCCGGCCGGGGGCTGCGGGTGACGGCAGTGGAACCGGGCACCAACCTCATTTCGCTGGCCAGGCAGAATCTGAAAGGCGCCGGAGAAGTGGAGTTCGTGAACGCTCAGTTTGAGGACGCGCAGCTTCCCCGCCAGCGGTTCCGGGCCGTGTTCTCCGCGTCCGCGTTTCACTGGGTTGACCCTGAGGTCAGCTGGCGGCGGGCCGCTGACGTGCTTGTTCCCGGCGGAACGCTCGCCCTGGTGCAGTACTTCGGTATGGAGGAAGCGCGCAGCAAGCAAGATCAGGATGCGGCACTCGCGGCCATGAGAAAGGTCGCCCCGGACATCGCCGCCGGCTGGCCGGCCTACCGGGATCTCGACAGGACGCTCGCCGGGATCGAGGGACGCCGCGACAATATCTCGCAGGCCTGGTCCTTGCTCGGGAGCTACGACATCGGGCGAGAGTACGCCGGCCGTTTGTTCGGCGATGTTCAGGCGGCGGTCATGCCGAGGCTCACCGAGCACACGCCGGACGAACTCGGTGCTCTCGTTCGCACGATGTCGTTTTACGCCCGGCTCTCACCAGACCAGCGCCAGGCCCTGGACCGGGAGCACGAGGCGATATATCAGCGATTCGGGCGGCCGATACGCGCCAGCGCGATCGCGGTTCTCGTTACGGCGCGGCGCCGCGCTGACCCGACCGGAGCGAAAGGACAGCAATGACAGACGCGGCTGACCATAAGACGCTCGACGACCACGTCATTACCGCCGCCGCCCCCTCCCCGACGACCTCCACGAAGCCCGACCAAGATCAACAACGCCGGGGGTGCGCACTAGCTTGATAAAAGTCGGGTCTGACGGCGCTGGCCGGATGCGCCGAGCGCGTCCGGGTTCAGCAGCCAGGAGGGGAAGCCGTCAAGGAGGAGGAGGCTGGCGCTGCGGACCTCCGTCGTGGCCGCCGGGAACTGGCAGGGGCATGCTCCGTGGGACTTTCGTGTGCGTCAGGCGCAGAACAGGCTTGCGGGTGATGTGAGCGGCGCGGTCCCGGCGCCGTGATCAGGAAATGCTGTGCACGGCCGCGGCGACCGGGCTGTCTCCGCCGACCAGCTCAAGCGTCTGGTGGCGGGTACCCGGATTGCCGAGCAGGCCAGCAATGACCGCGGCGACGTCGGCGCGGGGAACCGTACCACCGGGGACCGGCGGGGGTGCGAGCTGGATCCTGCCGGTGGGAGGAGCGTCGGTGAGGCCGCCCGGGCGCAGGATAGTCCAGTCCAGGTCCCGAGCGCGCAGATCGGCCTCGGCGGCGGTCTTTGCCGTGATGTAGGCAGCCCAGACCTCGTCACTGCCAGGCCGCGGAGGCCGGCCGGCTCCCATCGAGGAGACCTGCACGAATCTGCGGACCCCGGCCCGCTCGGCGGCGTCGGCCATTAGCACCGAGGCAGCCCGGTCGACGGAGTCCTTGCGCGGGGCGCCACTGCCCGCGCCAGCGCCGGCCGCGAATACCACCGCGTCAGCCTCGGACAGCAGCACCGCGACATCACCGGCCGAGGCCGTCTCCAGATCGCAGATGACGGCTTCGGCGCCGGCCTTCTGCACATCGGCGACGTGGGCCGGATTCTTGATCAGCCCCACGGCCTGGTCGCCGCGCTCGGCGAGGAGGCGCTCCAGCAGGAGCGCGATCTTCCCGTGCCCGCCCGCGATCACTACGCGCATGCCGCCAGACTACTTGCCGGGATTATCGGCAGAACCGACAACGGCGCAGCGGGCCGCGCTGCGATCATCAAGGGCCTCATCGCCCACCCAAGGCCTGGCAGGGGCCAGAGCAGACTGCGGGCGCCGTCATTGCGGCATGAGCGGACGTTTATCGAAGAGGCTGTCACGATTAAAAATATCACGAATCTTGGCGATTCGAGGCTATCTAGCTTGTGACCTTATCGGTCACAAGTGGGTAGGGCGACGACTGTTCCAATACGGTCGGCGAGGATACTGGGGTCGATTATTCCTTGGCGGGCAAAGCAGTGCGAAAAGACAAGTCCTTCTCCTGTCTGCGGTGAGCCTGGGGATTACGCAATCATCTGGGTAGGCGCGGCCACGGTTTCGAGCCGAGCCCGGAGTGGCAAACGTCACGACACGGCCGGGCCATCCACGTTAGTGCGCGCGATCCAGTATCGTCATAAGCTCTGGTCATGAAGCGCCATCTGGCCAAAGGCGGTGGTTGGCTCGCAGGGGCCGGGGGCCTTACTCTGCTCGGATACCTGGCCACCACTGCAGCCGCGAGCGGCAGTCACCCGGCCTGGCCGTACTTGGTGTTCGCAGGTGTGATCGCCGCAGGCCTGGGCCTGTACTTCTTCTGCCAGGAGCACGCTGGGAATGCGATGTCCGGCACTGCGTCTTCTGAGCCTGGCCAGGCGCATGAGGACCCGGAGCCGCTTGATGCGCCGGAAAGCGAGCGGCGTCGGCAGTTCGGCCAGGCGCTGCGGGAGGCCCGGCTTTCGGCTGGCCTTACGCAGGAGTTTCTAGCCAGCCAACTGCCGGAGCAGGGTAGCGGACCTGATATTAACCGCTTGTGGCTTGACCGAGTCGAGGTGCAGGCAGGCTCATCAGATAATAACCTCCAAGCGCTGCTGCCGCAAAGAAATCAGCTAATCGCATGGGCCCGTGCGTGCGGGAAAAATCAGGATTCTCTACTGGACTGCGCTAAAGATCTGCTTCCGGAGTATTATCCGGGCAAATTCATTCCGCAGCCGCGCAAGGTTATGCCTGCAACGCCCGAGGCGCGTGACTGGCGAGCGGTGGGTGCTGCAGATCTACGGGAGGTGGTTGGCAGGGCGACCAGCCTCCTGCGAGAGGGCGAAAGTCGGGACAATAAGGTTGAGCTTACTCTCACCGGTCCGCTCCTACTTGCGCTTTCTGCATGGGCCGGAAGCGGGTCGGTGCTGGACCCGCTCATGCGCGATTTGACCCGGTATCTGGAATCCGAATCGCCGGTCCTGCAGCTATGGGCGGTCGGGCGTCAGGATAGTCATGAGGTTGACTGGCTGAAGCTGATGCCCGGACTGCTCAAGTTGAGCGGCTTTCCCGGCTCCTACAAGGTTCTCCTCGCAACGCCACAGCGCAGGGAGCAAGCTCTCGATCTAGTGACAGTACGTGACAGCGGAAGCCTAATAATCCTGAAACTATCGGACGGATATCTCACCATACCGGTTCCTGGACATGCCGGCGCCGCGGCACTGGCGAGCCATTTCGATTTCTTGACAGAAGGCAACCTTTCAGAGCTGCTCCAGGTGTTCAACTGGGGACCCTCCCCAGAAGCGCTGCTCGACTGGCAGGACGCTATGGCTGATGCCGATGAGTGTCCTGGCTCTAGGATGCTCATACAGCCATTCCTTGGTGACGTAACCGTTCCGGGGTCAGTTCAGGACCGCCTGCTGAACAGGTGGCGTGACGCCTCCTCTGATGGGTCAAGAAATCAGGTCGTCGATCATTATGGCGAGGTCCTCCGAAGAAGGCGAGATGGATTCGAACGGGCGCTGAGGGACCATAAATGTTATGACGTAGTATCAGGCGCCGCCTTCGACCAGTTTGTTGAACATGGCACACTCCAGGTAACTTGGACTCAGGAAACGCCTCAGGATAGGTTGGAGCATCTTGAGCACCTGCTCGGGCTACTGGAGTGCGAGAACTATAATCTCGCTATCGTGAAGCGTTCTGATGAAATGCATTACGAGATCTTCGGCGACGATGCCGGAACGAGTTCTGATAAGCAACTCTACTGCCTATTGAAGGACCGGGGCGGCGATGCGCCCAGCGTCTTCACATCGACATATTTTGGTGTTGATCAGTCACGCGGATTTGAGATTCGTCATCCAAGGATATTCCAGGCCTACAAGGCGCAGGTCGAGGCCATTCTTGCAAACCTCGATCCGAGCATCTGGGACAAGGCAAAGCTGACAGCAGAAATTAGGAAAGCGATGAGCCGAATTGGTTCCATATCGCTGTGACCGCAATACGAGCCTATTCGATGGGAACGGTACTAAGGCCTTGATCAAATGTGCGTAGCCATCACTGGAGTAGGCTTGGTGAGCGCGGGACAGGACAAGGCTGTCACTGTTCCAGGTTTTGCCGACGCCCACACCCATCTGCTGAAGGACGCGGCTGGTATCCCATTTCCGTGGCAGGAGACAACCGTGGCTGCGTTTCACCACAAGGTCGCATACGCCGACCGGACGCCAATGGACGTATCAGAACCACCACCGCCCCTTCCGCTCGCCCAGATGGCCGTCCGGTTGCGGTCAGGATTGGCTCGGGCTGCCGCAGCGGGGCTAGTGGAGGTTACGGAGATGGGTATGCGCGCCTGGTGGTATCTCGATGCTCTGGCCATGTTGCAGCAGGAAGGACAGCTGCCTGTGCGGGTACGAATCTATCTGGCCAGTGGATTGGCTGAGGAAGCAAGCTGGCCTGAACTCGATGCCCGAAGAAGAGACGCCGGGCCTTGGGTCAACCTTGATGGAGTCAAGTTCTATGCCGACGGGTGGCTAGCCCCTCGAACGTGCGCCATGTGCCGTCCTTTCACCGACCATGGCGGTGATGGGCTGCTGTTTATGAACGCACCCACTCTTGCCCGCCGAATTGAGCCGTTCGCTGCGCGTGGTTGGCGGATCGCCACTCACGCGATCGGAGATCGCGCTATTACGGCAGTTCTCGACGCCTATGAGATGGTATGGGGCGGTGACATGGCGGCCATGGCTACAGCGTCACCGCGAATCGAGCACGCGAGTGTACAGTCCGGCGAGCTGACCACTCGGATCGCCGGGTCGGGTGTTACCGCCTGCATACAGCCCTCGTTCGCCGTGACCGACGCTGAGCAAACGCAAACGGCGCTCGGGCCAGACAGGAAGGACACAGCCTATCCATGGAACTTCCTAACCTCCTCTGGAGCGTCCCTTCTCGCAGGATCCGATTACCCAATAGAAGTTATGGAGCCCCTAGTGGGCCTAGCGCGGCTAGTCAACGGGCGTTCAGAGCGGGACGGTTTCCACACCACGGCATCCGCCCCACCGGGTTCGCGTCTCGACATCGCAACAGCGTTCCGCCTAATGTCCGACACAGAAGCGGGCCAGACCCAGTTGTCGGCGGATCCGCGTACATACCCGGCTCGCGAGATCGATCGGATCGAGGTACGTGGAACAATTCCCGAGCCATTCCACAAGAATCAGTAAACCGCGCACCCGTGGGTCCTGCGAATAAGAAAAGCCCTCACATCGGCAAAGTCGGGCGCCCTCACATCGGCACCCATGTGAGGTAGCGGACATCGCGGCGATCCCCCCCCGGACCCGATCCCGTCCAGCAAGGAGAGAAAGCCTTCCAGGCCATGGGATCCTCCGCGCGGGCGGTGCCGGCCATCGTCTTTCACGGCACCGCTGATCCGGTCTCTGACCCGATCAA
>Ga0187807_1000163_pt1 | contig 19119 bp, 15 predicted proteins | sample NC_wetland_sal_i_4_FD_132432 | JGI IMG/M metagenome (GOLD analysis project Ga0187807, IMG submission 132432) | Wetland sediment microbial communities from Neuse River Estuary, North Carolina, USA - ASW_2 | ecosystem: Environmental > Aquatic > Freshwater > Wetlands > Sediment | place: USA: North...
AAGCCGGCCGCGGTCGATGTCCAGAGGCCAGAGTCAGCAAGGGCGGGGGCCATGGGCCTGATCTGCCGGCAGCGGCTAAGCCGTAGCGGCCCACGCCTCCAGCTGGGCGACGAACTCGCGGGCGGCGGCGGGCCAGCCGAGGTTCCGCAAAGCCGCGTCGTGGCCGCGCAGGCCCATCTTGACGCGCAGATCCGGGTCGGCGTCCAGCCGGAGGACGGCGTCGCACGCCGCCCGCACGTCGCCGAACGGCACCACGAAGCCGCAGTCGGCGCCTTCCACCAGGGACACGGCCAGCGGCAGCGGTGTCGTGATCACCGGCACGCCGTGGGCCATGTACTCCACGACCTTGGTCGGCATCGAGTGGGCGAAGTTCGCCTCGTCGTGCAATAGGGATAGCCCGGCCAACGCCCCTTCGGTGAGCCGCAGGGCCTGTTCGTTCGGAACGAAGCCGTGCCACTTCACCAGGTCGCCCGCCGCCTCGATGTGGGCGCGGGCCGCCGTGTCGGCGGGCCCGATCAGCTCCACGGCGATGCCGTGCGGGGCCAGCAGGCGCGCCAGCGCCACCATCTCGCCGCTGCCCCGGTCGGGCGAGATGTGGCCGACGTAGACGACGCGCCGCGGGCCGCCGGGCGGCGCGGCCGACTCGGGGACGTACGTCGTGTTGGGCACGACCGGGTGGGTGCCGCGGAACCGGGCGGCGTAGCCGTGCTCGGCGAGGATGAGGTGCAGGCGGCGTTCGGCCAGCCGCTCGGCTGCGTGCACGCCCCCGGCCGCGGCGAACCGGAGCCAGCTCGGCAGCCATGCCTTCGTCGTCAGCGCCGCGGCCGTGTCCTCGTGCACGTCCCACACCGTCGGCGGGCGGCGACGGCGCGGCGGCAGGACGAGCAGCAGCTCCGGGTCGTGCACGAGCAGCAGGTCCGCCCCGGCCATCTGAGCGGCCATGGCAGCCTTCGCGGCGCGCAGCGCACCGAGCCGGCGCCTGCCCACCGCGCGCGGGATCGTGACGGTTGTCAGAGTCGGTGGCGTACGTTCGGAAAAATCTTCCAGCTCACCGAACGGAGCGATGTAGGTCACCTGATGTCCGGCGTCGAGCAGCGCCCGGATCTGACGGTAATAGATCCGGGCGTCCGCGGGGTGGTGCACCACCGTGCACACGACGACGCGCACTACAGCGGGAACACCGAATCGCCGGAGGTCTTGCCGCGGGTGTCGAACAGCAGCCGCGCCTTCGCGGCGATGTCCGCCAGGTCATAGGCGGAGTGCGCCTGGAGCAGGATCGTCAGGTCCGCGGGGGCAGTCGGGGACACGGCGCGCGGGATGTCCCGGCCGTCCACCTGCCACCGGTCCACGAACGGGTCGTGGTAGCTCAGGTCCGCGCCGCGCTGGAGCAGCTTGCGGGCGATCGGCTGGGCCGGGGACTCGCGCTGGTCGGCGATGTCCTTCTTGTACGTGACGCCGAGCAGCAGCACCCGGGCGCCGTTGAGCGGCTTGGCGTGGGTGTTCAGCAGCTCCGCGGCGCGGTCCACCACGTACCCGGGCATCCGGCTGTTGATCTCCTGGGCGAGCTCGACGAACCGGAACGGGTAGTTCAGCTCGGCCCTGACCTTGTACGACAGGTAGTTCGGGTCGATCGGGATGCAATGGCCGCCGACGCCGGGCCCCGGATAGAACGCCTGGAAGCCGAACGGCTTGGTGGCGGCGCACCTGATCGCGTCCCACAGGTCGACGCCGAGCTCGTGGCAGAAGATCGCCATCTCGTTCACCAGGGCGATGTTCACGTGCCGGTAGGTGTTCTCGAGCAGCTTGGCCATCTCCGCCTCGCGCGCTGACTTGGCGCCGACGACCGTGTCGCAGACGTGGCCGTAGAAGTCCGCCGCGGCCTCGGTGCAGGCCGGGGTGACGCCGCCGACGACCTTCGGGGTGTTGCGGACGCCGTAGGTCTCGTTGCCCGGGTCGATGCGCTCCGGGGAGAACGCGAGGTGGAAGCCGATGCCCGCGGTCAGGCCGCTCGCCTTCTCCAGCATCGGGCGGACCACCTCGTCGGTCGTGCCCGGGTACGTCGTGGACTCGAGGATGACGAGGGCGCCGTGCCGCCGCAGCAGCGCGCCCGCCGACTCGGTGGCGGCCTTGACGGCGGTCAGGTCCGGGCCGTCGGACTCCGACAGCGGGGTGGGCACGCAGATGACGATCACGTCGGGGTCGGCGGAGATGCCGGAAACCTCGGTTGTCGCGCGGAAGCCGCCCTTGAGCATGGCCGCGATGTCGGCGTCGGACAGATCATCGACGTGCGACCGGCCGGCGTTGAGGCCGTCGACCGTCGCCTGCTTGATGTCCAGGCCGGTGACACGCAGGCCGGCCCGGACGGCTTCGGCGGCCAGCGGCAGGCCCACGTAGCCAAGCCCGATGATCACGACGTTCACCGCAAAGCCCTCCTTGTGGGGTAAGGACCCATCGTAGGGGATCACAGCGCGCCGAGGCGGGCGTACGCGTCCCGGTACCGGGCCGCGTTGTGCGCCCACGTGCGGTCGCGGGCGACCCACTCCCGCGCGTTGTCGCCGAGCTTCCTGCGCAGCTCAGGGCTGTCGAGCAGCAGCTGGAGCGCGTCCGCGAGCGCGGCCGCGTCGAGTGGCGGGAACTGCAGCCCGGTCACCTTGTCCCTGACGATCTCGCCCAGCGCCTTGACCGCGCTCACCACGACGGGCAGCCCGCTGGCCATCGCCTCCACCGGCTTGAGCGGCGTCACTAGCTGGCATACCCGGTCCGGGGTGCGGGGGACGACGAAGACATCGAGGACGGCGTGATAGTCACGGACTCTCGCCACCGGCACCCGTCCGGTGAAGATGGCGTCCAGGCCAAGCGCGGCGGCTTGCCGCTGGAGCGCGCCGCGTTCCGGGCCGTCGCCGACGATGAGCGGCCTCGTGGGCATGCCGCGGTCGTTCAGGATCCTCACCGCCTCCAGCAGCGTGCCGATGCCTTCGTGCGCGACCAGGCTGGAGACGAGGCCGACGACGTGCTCGCCGTCTTTGATGCCGAGGTCCTTCTTGAGCTTGCCTCGGTCGTCGGGCAGCGGCTGGAGGAACTCGTCGCTGACTCCGTTCGGGACGATGACGATGTGCCGCGGGTCGATGCCGCGCTCGGCGATCTCGTCGCGCATCGCCTCGCCGAGCGTCACCACCAGGTCGGCGGCGGCCATGCAGTGCGTCTCCAGGGCGCGGGTGCGGGTGTACCGGTCGCTTTGCCTCAGGTCGACGGCGGTGGCGGCGGCGGCGTGCCGCGACAGCCAGGTGTCCTCCCAGAAGCCGCGCACCTCGTACACCACGGGGATGCGGGTCGCGTCGCGCAGCGCGAGCGCGATCAGCGCGTTGGAGTAGTTGCTCGCCGCGTGCAGCACGCTCGGCTTGACGTCTGTGACAAGGCGCGCGGCCCGGTTGAGGTTCGCGGTGGCGATCGTGTCCATCCGGCCCGGCATGATCCACGGCAGCAGCCGGTGGTAGGGCACTTTGTTCACGGTCACGAGGGGACGCCCGTCGATCGCGCCGGCCGTGACGGGGAATCCGATCCGGGTCACGACGTGCGGGTCGAGCCCGGCGGCGCGCTGGGCGACAGCGATCTCCTGGGTGCGGATGGTGTAGCCGGCGCTGGTGGCCGGCAGGGCGTCGGTGACGATGTGCAGGATTGTTCCGGGGACGGGGTCGACGGTCATGTCCGGCGCTTTGAGCCGGCCGGGGTCGAGCATCTCGGTCTCCGCCCGCAGGGTGCGGCGCAGCCGGGCCGCCCGCCAGCCGGGCGCGTGCTCGAGTTCCCGGACGGCGTCGCTCAGCCGCCCCTCCCGGTAGGCCAGCAGGGCGGCGAGCCGGGGCCGGGCGCCGCTGTCGTCCGGCAGCCGGGCGAGGGCGGAGCGCGCGACCTGCGGCTGGTCCACGGCCAGGCTGAACGCGGCAAGCCGGGCCGGGCGGGCCTCCAGCGCGGTGAGCGCGGCGCGCCGGTCCCCGCCGCCCCACAGCGCCGCCGCCCGGCCGTACCGGCCGGCGAACCGGACCCAGCCGCGCATCGGGGCGGGCAGCGCCCGCCAGGCCAGCGTCAGCGCCCGGACCGGGTCGTCCGTCACGTGCCGCACCATCACGGAAACGGCGAGCACCACCGCACGCGGCGTCGGCTGTACAGTCACGCGGGGAGATATTAGCGGCGGGGTGACTCCAGGGAGGTAACTTGGGCGGCACGATCACGCATGTACTCGGGGCCAGGCCGAACTTCGTCAAGGCCGCGCCGGTGATCCGGGCGCTGGCCTCGTTCGGCCATGCCCAGCGCGTGGTGCACACCGGACAGCATTACGACTCGCGGATGTCCGATGTTTTCTTCGTCCAGCTCGGCCTGCCGCGGCCGGACATCAACCTGGGCGTGGGATCGGGCACGCAGGCTAGGCAGACCGCCGAGGTCATGGTCGGCATGGAGAAAGAATTCACCGAAAATTCACCTGCCGTCGCGGTTGTGTACGGGGACGTCAACTCCACGATCGGCGCGGCGCTCGCCGGCTCGAAGCTAGGCGTGCCGCTCGCGCACGTCGAGGCGGGACTGCGCAGCTTCGACGACACCATGCCCGAGGAGATCAACCGGCGGCTGACCGACCAGCTGTGCGCCCTGCTGTTCGTGACCTCCCCCGAGGCGATCGGGCACCTGGCGCGTGAGGGCCGCCCCGCCGACTCCGTCCATTTCGTCGGGAACCCGATGATCGACACGCTGCTCGCCAACCTGTCCACGTTCGACGCTGCTGCCGCGCGTTCCTCGTTTGGCCTGGGCGACGGGCGGTATGTCGTCGCCACCCTGCACCGGCCGTCCAACGTCGACTCGGTTGAGGGCGCCTTTGGGTTGGTCGCGGCGCTGCACGAGGTGGCGCGCCAGCTCGACGTGATCATCCCGCTGCACCCGCGGGGGCGCGCCACGCTGACCGCGGCCGGGCTGCTCGACGCGCCGGGGATCCGCGTGGTGGACCCGCTCGGCTATATCGAGTTCATGTCGCTGGTGCGCGGCGCCGCCGCGGTCGTGACCGATTCGGGCGGGGTGCAAGAGGAGACTACGCTGCTGCGCGTGCCCTGCCTCACGCTGCGCTCGAACACCGAGCGCCCGATCACCATCACCAGCGGCAGCAACCGGCTTATCACCCGGGACGAGCTGGCCGCCGCGGTGCTCAAGGCCTGCGACGACGGCCCCTACGCGGGCGAGCTGCCGCCGCTGTGGGACGGCCAGGCCGGCCCGCGGATCGCCCGGGTCATCACACGGTGGCTCGCGGCATGACGGACATGACCCCCGCCGGCGCCGATCTTGAGGGCGCTGAGGCTACCGAGAACGCCGGGCTCGCCGAAGACGCCGGGCTGGCCGCCGAACGCGAGCGGCTCGCCCGCCAGCTCCGCGACACCCGGATGCAGCTCGCCATGACCCAGGCGCGGCTGTCGGCGCTCGAGCAGTCGGCCACGATGCGCTTCGGCCGCATGGTCGCGAATGCCGCGCACCGCCCCTGGCCGCGCGGCGCGCAGCTGCCCATGAACCTGTACAAGCTGTGGCGCGAGCGCGGCATCCCGAAGAGCGGCGCGGCCAACGCCGCGACCGCGCTGGCGTCCGCCCAGCTCACCGACCTGGCCGGGACCGGTGAGCGGTTCCTGTCCGCGCTGACCGCCCCGGGGGTGGTGTCGCTCGGCGACCCCGCCCTCGCGCTGGCCGGCGTGACGGGCACCGGCGGTGTCAGCGCCGCCGCGGGCGGCCTCGTCGTCGCCGGCGCGCTCAGCGCGCTCGCCTGCGCCACGCTCGCCCCCGACGCGGTGGTGCACCCGCTGCTCCCGCACGACGCGGACGTGGTGCTCGAGGGCACCGGCGCCGACCTGGTGCTGATCGAGGCCGCGGCGATGCTGCCCGGCGAGCCGTGGGCGTACGCCACCGACCCGGCGGCCGTCGACCGGGGCCGGCGGCTGGCCCGGATGGTCGTCATGGCCCGCTCCCTCGGCAAGCCCGTGGTCCTCGTCCGGAACGTCCCGGCGTCCCTCATGCCGGGCCTTGGCTGGCTCGCGCCCAGCTGCGACGCGGTGGTGGACCGCGGGTTCGGCGTGCAGCTCGCGCGGTTCAACCCGGTCGGGGTGACCGCGGCCCGGTCGACGTTCCCGGTGTACGCGGGCGCCCGCGATCCGCGGGAGGCGCCCGCCGTCCGGGCCCTGCTCGACGCGCTGACCGGGGATGCGGACGGTGCCGCGCCGGTCCAGCTGGCCGGCGCGCGGTCGTGGCGCGGCCTGCCTGCCCTGTACCGGGAGCACGCCGTGTTCCTCACCGCCTCGGCCGACCAGGCCAGGGAGCAGCTCGCCTGTGGCGCGCGGGTGATCGGGCCGCTGGGCTCGGGCGCCTCGGACACCTCGGGGGCCTTGGGCGGTGCCGACTCTGCCCGCGCCGAGCTCGACGCGGCGCGCCACGCCGCCCCGCTGACGCCGACCGAGGTCCGCGCCGTGCTGCGGGACATCTTGGCCAGCCACGCGACGCCCGCCCGGCTGGCCGCGCTCACCCGGGCGGCGGGCCTCCCGGCGGGACTCGTCGGCGGCCGCCGGGTCGCCATGCTCGCCAGGGTGACCGGTGCCGCGCAGGCGGCGGCGCTGGCGGCGGCGCTGCTGGGCCAGCGGCTGCGCCCCGCCGAACTCGTCGCCGCCGTTGGCGGCGTCGCTCCCGCCGAGGCGGCGGCCGTGCGTGACGCGCTCGGCACGCTCACCGATCACGGCGTCCGCGTCGTGACGGCGGACTCGCCGCTTCCGGCCGGGGCACCCGGGGTGCCCGGCCGCGACTGGGCGCGGCCGCTGGCGCGGCTGGCCAGCGCCCCGTGGGTCGCCCCGTGGCCCGGCACCGCCCCGGACGTCGCCGACACCTATCTGCTCGACCTCGCCTGCGCCAGGGAATGCGCCCAGGCGGACGCGGTCGGGTTCGGCAGCGGCGAGTACGAGTTCACCCGCTGGCTCGACGAGCCCGCCCTCGCCCGTCGCGACCTGCTCTCCCCGGACGGCTCGCCGACCGGCGACTGGGGCAGCCATGGGCTGCGGCTATTCACGATCACCCGGTAACGCGATGGACGGACAAGGAGCAACCCCCACAGTGGCCGGAACCCGACCAAGCGCGCTGGTCTACGCCGACGTCGACATGAACCTGCTCGACGGCTCGGCCATCTGGCTTCAGTCGATGACCCAGGCCCTGGCCGCCGCCGGGTGCGCGGTGACCCTGGTGCTGAAGGCCCAGGTCCGCACCGACCGGCTGCTCGCACCGCTGCGCGACGCCGATGGGGTGATCATCCGCAGCCCGCACGCCGAACAGCCGCTGCCAGGACTCACCGACGCCAACCTCACCGTCGCCCAGGCGGTCGCCGTGCTCGCCGCCATCGACGCCGACAGCCGCCACGACCTGGTGGTGCTCCGCGGCCGGGCGCTGGTCTCCGCCGCCGCCCGCGACGGATCCTTCGACGGGCGGCTGTGGTCGTACCTGACCGATGTTCCGCAGGCGGTCCCGGCGCTGACGCCGAAGGCGGCCGAGGACCTGACCGCGATCGCGAAGGCCTCCCGCTACCTGCTCTGCCAGACCGAGGAGCTGCGCTGCTTCCTCGAGGGCAGCGTCACGGCCGCGTGCGGCAAGTCGGTGCTGTTCCCGCCCGTGCTGCCCGCCGATATTAAGTCCGAACGTACGCATGCTTCGCCTGGAACCCCGCTCAAACTCGTCTACACGGGCAAGTTCGCGCCGCGGTGGAACACGCTGCAGATGACCCAGCTCCCGGCGCTGCTCGGGGCGCGCGGGGTGACCGGCGAAGTGCACATGGTCGGCGACAAGATCCACGACGACCCGCGGGACGCCGGGTACAAGCGGCGGATGCGGGCGGCCCTGGGCGAGGTGGGCACGCCGTCAGTGCCCGGCGTGATCTGGCACGGCGGGCAGCCGCGCGCCGAGGCGATGCGGCTGGCCGCTGGCTGTGACATCGGGCTTTCGTGGCGGCACCCGGAACTCGACGCGTCGCTCGAGCTGTCGACGAAGGTGCTGGAATTCGGGCAGCTCGGGCTGCCGGTGATCCTCAACAGGACACCGATGCACGAGGCGCTGCTCGGCGCCGACTACCCGCTGTTCGCCGCCAGCCTCGACGACGTGGCGGACGCGGCGGCGGCGTGCGCCGCCGATCCCGCCGTGTTCGCGCTCGCGGCGGCCCGGACCTCGGCCGCGGCGCGGGGGTTCACCCTGGAGGCCGCCGCGGAGCGGCTGCGCCGTTACCTCACGCGCGCGGTGGGCCCCAGCGGCGAGCCCGCGGGTCCGCCGCTGCGCGTGGTCGTCGCCGGGCACGACCTGCGGTTCATCAGCCCGCTGATCGAGTACTTCAAGCGGCAGCCGGGCCTGGAGGTCCGGGTGGACCAGTGGAAGTCGCTCGGCGAGCACGACGAGGCCCTCTCCAAAGAGCTGGCCGAATGGGCCGACGTCGTCATCTGCGAATGGTGCTGCCCGAACGCCGTCTGGTACAGCCGCCACAAGCGCCGCGGCACCCGGCTGCTCGTCCACCTGCACCGGTTCGAGCTGTACTCGGACTACCCGGGCCAGGTTCGGATCGCGAACGTCGACCAGGTGATCTGCGTGTCCGACCACTACGCTCGCCTCACCCGCGAGTACACCGGGTGGCCAGCCGCCAAGGTGACGTCCCTGCCGAACCCCCTCGACGTGTCCCAGCTGGACCGGCCGAAGCTGGACGGCGCGCAGTATCACCTCGGGATCCTCGGGATCGCGACGTCGCGCAAGCGCTTCGACCTGGCCCTGGACGTCCTGGAGGAGCTGCGCAGGAACGACGACAGGTACCTGCTGTACGTCAAGTCGGGGATGCCGTGGCAGCACTGGTGGGTGTGGCAGCTCCCGGCCGAGCGTGAGCATTACGCGGCCGTGCTGCGCCGGGTGCAGCGGTCGCCGCTGCTGCGCGACGCGGTGGTGTTCGACGACGCGGGCCCCGACGTGGCCGCGTGGCTGCGGCGGGTCGGGTTCGTGCTGTCCACGAGCGACGACGAGTCGTTCCACGTCGCGCCCGCCGAGGGCATGGCGTCGCGCGCGGTGCCGGTGATCAGGCACTGGCCGGGCGCCGAGACGATCTACGACCAGCGGTGGATTCACGAGACGCCGGCCGAGATGGCCGCGTTCATCGCCTCGCTCTCGTCGCCCGCCGACTGGCGGGCGGCCGGGCAGGCGGCGCATGAGCAAGCACGCGCGTTCGACATCGGTTGGTCTGCCGCAGCTGGCACCGGCTGCTCACGACGGACCTCGTAGGGGATTCCGCCGGGCCCGCCTATGAGCTCTCCGGCGAGCTGTCCGGGGCCTCGGGCGCCGGCTGACCGGAATGTACTTCACGCTCGCGGTCAGCGCCGCCACCCCAGAGCGGTGCGCGGCGCTGACCGACCGGGCACGGATCGCCGACCCGGCGGTGATGCCGGTGCCCGGCCCGGCGACGGTGGCATGGCGTTCCCCCGACGGTCGCGCGGCCTTGCTCCGCTGGGGCACCGGCGCGGCCCTGGCGGCCGGCCTGCCGGTCGCGTCGTACGGCGGGACGATCTGGGCGGGCACGCCGACCCCCGGCAGCGGCCGCGCCCCCGTCTACGCCCGCACGACCGTCACCCGGGTCGATCCCGTGTACGTCGCCGAGGTCCCTGGCGCGGTCATCCTCGCCGACCGCGCGATGTGGGCCGCGTGGGCGGCTAACCGCCTCGACGAGCACGACCCGCGGCTGGTGTGCGCCCTCCTCAACCCGGGCTTCCCCCTCGGCTCGATGACCCCCTTCCGTCGCGTGTCCGCCCTTCCCCCGTCCGCCACCATCCACATCCTCAACGGCACCCTGACAACCACGCCCCCCAATGGCCACAAGGCGGACCACGCGGGGGCCGCTGACATCGCGGCCGCACTCACCGGCGCGGTGGCGCCGCTGCGGGAGGCCGGGCGCCCCGTGGAACTCAGCCTGACCGGCGGGAAGGACAGCCGGCTGGTCGCCGCCGCGCTGGTCGCGGCCGGGGTTCCGGTCCGGGCGCATACGCACGGGTTCGCCGATCACCCGGACGTCGTGATAGCGGCCGAGGTCGCCCGGCGGCTGGGCATCGAGCACGACGTCCGGGTGCCCGCGGAGCCCGGACAGCAGGTGGACGTCCTCGGCCGGATCCGGGCTACCGTGCTGGTCGCCGACGGGATGCTGTCCGCCTTCGAGAACGTGGGCCGCCCGGACCCGGCCCGCTCGCCTTCGGTCACCGCGGGCGGCCACGGCGGGGAGTTGCTGCGCGGCGGCTACGCCGAGACCGCGGCGGGACGGCGCGCCGCTCCGCTGCGCGCCGCCGAACTGCTGCGCCGCCTCACCACCCGGCACCTCGGCCTGCTTCGGCGCGGCGCCGCCGCCGGCTACATCGCCAGCCTCGCGCCGTGGACCGGCGCGCTCGCCCGCGGCCCGCTGCCCGCGCTCGACGACTTCTACCTGGTGAACCGGGCCGGCCGCTGGTCGGCGGCGGCCCGGCAGGCCTACCTGATCAGGGAGTCCCTGGTCCAGCCGCTGTTCGACGAGCGGGTCGTGCTCGCCGCCCGCGCCGTCCCGCTAGCGACGCGGACGAGCGGCGCCCTGTCCCGCGCCGTGCTCGCCGAACTCTCCCCGGCCCTGACGGACGTCCCGCTCGCCGGCAAGCCCCGCGCGGGCACGGCACCCGCTTCCTTCGACTGGCGCCGCCAGTACGGCGCCGAGATCGCGTCGTTCCTGCGCGACTACGTCCTCGACCAGGGCACGACGGGCGGCCTGTTCACCGTGGTGGACCGCGCCGCCGCCGAGAAGGTACTGGCTCCGCCGCACGAAGACAGAGCCTCGGTGTGGGCACTCGCCACCCTCGCATGTCTCTTGTCCGGTGATTACACGAATGCACGCGACGCGTCCCCCCGCCTCCCGGTAACCTGACCACGCACGGCGCCTCTTGCTGTTATCAGCGTTATCCGAGCACGATGCGGATGAGGAGGGAGTGACTTGTTAGCCGCGGCCGTATTTGGATTCGGCTTGCCAGAAGAAGATGACGCCGATGATGAAGAAACCGAGGCCCCAGCCGAGCGCGGCGATCCAGAGGTCGTTGTTGGTGACCACGGGGTGGCAGTACGCCTGGAGAATCGCGTTCGGCACCACTGGGTGGTGGCCGATCACCGTGTAGCCGTGCAGCACCTTGGTGCCGCTCGGCAGCGGCAAGTACTTGCCGCTGCCGAGCACCCTGCTGTAGCCGCCGTCGTTGGTCTGGAAGGCCGAGCAATATACCGCGTTGTACGGCTGATATCCGGGCGAGTTCTGCCGGTAGGTCGTCATCAGCGCCACGCGGACCAGCGAGATGAACACCGCCGGCGGGTTCAGGGACAGCAGCTTGATGCCCCAGGTGGGCACCGTCGCCGGCAGCGTGGTGACCATGTACATGACGCCGCAGAAGTACCGGGTGATCCGCAGGACGAACGGGATCAGCTCGCTGACGTCCGCCAGGCTGCCGCCCAGCCGGGCGACGATCAGCGCCGCCCCGATGTTGAACGCCGTCTGCAGCAGCACAGCGGGGATCAGCAGGAACCAATACCAGGTCAGCGGTTCCCCGCTGACCAGCATGACCGGGAGCAGCACCACCATCCCGACCATCATCTGCTGCAGTTCCACGATCACGTAGGCCAAGGGCAGCGAGGCGCGCGGGAAGTACAGGGCGCGGATCAGCGGAAGGTTGGCCCGCATCACGTTGGAGCCGGTGACGATCGACCGCTCGGTGAACGCGAACACGAACACGCCCGCGAGCAGGAACGCCGGGTAGTGCTGGACGCCGCGCGAGGCCTCGAAGAGCACGCCGAAGATCAGGTAGTACACGCCCGCGTTCAGCAGCGGGGTGAGCACCTGCCAGAGCTGGCCGAGCTTCGCCTCGGTGTACATCGAGACGTTGCGCGCGGTGGCGTAGCCGATGATGAAGTGCCGGCGCTGCCACAGCATCGCCAGGTACGTCGGCAGCGTCGGCCGGGCGCCGGACAGCTTCAGGCCATGCTCGGCCGCCAGTTCGGCCAGCGGCCGCTGGGGCACCCGCGGGGATTCCGGCACGACGACCATGCCGGCCTCAAGACGTCCCGGGGCGCTCAGCTGTCCGCGCCGTCCGCTGTTCTCCACGGTGCGGAAGTCTATTGGACGTTCACCCGAAACCGCGCACTAAGCATGCCGTGGGCAGTCACGACGCGTCCGTTCCTGATAACGATTTAAAGACCAGAATCCGGGGTGCGGATCAGGATCCGGCGGCACTCCTCGTGCCGCACCACCTCGTCGGGAGCAGCGGCCCTGATCTCGTTCAGCTCGACCGTGGACAGCGACACGTTGCAGCCCTCGCACTTGCCGCGGCGCAGCGGCGCGGCCCCCACGCCGCCGACCTGCGCGCGCACCCTGTCGTAGAGGGCGAGCAGCTCGTCGGGCACGCCAGACGCCACCGAGGCGCGGGTGGAGCCGGCCTTGGACTCCTGTTCGGAAATCTCCGCCAGGGCGGCGTCGCGGCGGGCAGTGACCTGCGTCACCTGGCCGGCCACCGCCTCGGCGGCGGCCGCCGCCTCGTCCCGCCGCGACTGGGCGGCCTCGCGCCGCTCCATCAGCTCGAGCACGACCTCCTCGAGGTCGGCCTGGCGACGGCGCAGGGACACGATCTCGGACTGGAGCGATTCGAGCTCCCGGGCGTTGGACACCTTGCCCGCGTCGAGCCGCTGCTGGTCCTTGTCGATGCGGACCCGGACCTGATCAACGTCGCGTTCGGCGCGGACCTGCTCGCGGTCCAGGTCGGACAGCTCCGTGTCCGCCCGGGTCATGTCGTCTCTGACCTGGCCGGCGCGGGCGGTGAGCTGGTCCAGCTCCGCGTTCTCCGGGAGCGCCTGGCGCCGGTGGACGAGCCGGCTGAGCTCCTTGTCCAGGTCGGCTAGTTCGAGCAGTCGCAGCTGTGCCTCGGGTGATGCTTTCACCGGGTCAACGTTAGTCGCCCCCGGAGGAGGTTGTCGCATGGTAGACACGTCGCCATGGGGATCCCTCGAGTAAGCAGGCCCTATATGCCCGGCTACGGCATCGGGGGCCCAGAACAAGGGAGCGGCCTCCTGCACTGGTCGTGGGCGGCGGAACGGCTGACCGCGGCCAGGAACTACTGGGTGGTGTCCGTCTGGCCCGACGGGCGCCCGCACACCATGCCGGTCTGGGGCATGTGGGACGACAGCACGCTGTGGTTCACGACGGCGGCGCAATCGCGCAAGGCGCGCAACCTGCGTTCGGACCCGCGGTGCTGTGTTACCACGGAAGACGCCTCGGACCCGGTGATCATCGAGGGCGTCGCGCGGTTCGCGACCGACCCCGTGACCCTGCAGCGCGTCATCGACCTCATGAACGCCAAGTACCGGACCGGGCTGTCCCTGGACTTCCTGGACCCGGCGCAGAACGCCACCATCGGGGTCCGGCCGAGGCGCGTGTTCAGCATGCTGCACAGCGACTTCACCGGCTCCCCGACTCGCTGGGTTTTCGATGACGAACAGTAATATTTTCGGAACGTACCTCGCCGACTGCGGCAGGTAGCGTGACTGTAGACCGGGCCACGCGGGACCCGTGCTTCGCGTAACGCGAAGCGGATCGCATCGGACGATACCTGCATGACTGCTAGAACTGGGCGTGTTGAGCGTGCTGGCGCTGCCTGGGGCGCCGTTTGCGGAGTGCTAGCCGCTGCCGTCGCGATGGGCGTCGCGCAGCTGCTCGCCGGGTTGTCGATCCCGGCGGCGTCGCCGGTGATCGCCGTGGGGCAGGTGGCCATCAACCTGACCCCGCTGCCGGTCAAGAACTGGGCGATCTCGACGTTCGGCGCCAACGACAAGAACGCGTTGCTGACCGGGGTATTCGTGGTGGTGTTCCTGTACGCCATCGCGGTTGGCGTGGTCGCGATGCGGCGGCTGTCGTTCGGGTACTACGGCCTGGCGATATTCGCGGCACTCGGCATGGCGGCTGCGCTGACCAGGCCGAACGCGTCCGCGGCGTACGCGCTGCCGACGCTGGGCGGCGCGGTCGTGGGGGCGTTCGCGCTGTACCGGCTGGTGCTTGCGGCCCGCCGGGTCGCCGCGGCGAAGGCGGAGACGGAGACGTCCGTGGCGCGGACGCTGCCGCCGATCGTGTTCGGGACCCCGGGCGGAGGCGGCTCCCCGGGCGGAGGCGGTGGCGCGGCCCGGGACGGGTCGGCCGGGAGCGGCGGCGCGGGCGCGGGCGCCGCTGGCGGGGAGCTGCGCGCGCCTGACTTGCCGGGTGAGGACGGCCTGCCCGGTGAGGTGACCCCGCAGGATCTGCCGGGCAGCAACGTTCCCGCGCTGCGGTGGCCGACCCGGTCGTCCGCCGCGCCCGCGTCGACGGCGCGGCGGTCCTTCCTCGTCACCGCCGGGGTCTCGGTGGCGGCCGCCACCGTCGCGGAGATCGGCGGCAGGCAGCTCGCGACGCGGCGCAACGTGAGCTCGGCGCGGTCGGCGATCAGGTTGCCGCGCGCGGCCGACCCGACGCCGCCGCTGCCCGCCGGGGTGAACCTGCCGATTCCAGGGATCAGCTCCTTCATCACGCCCAATGATCAGTTTTACCGCGTCGACATCGACCTGCTCGTGCCTCAGGTGGATCCGTCGAACTGGCAGTTGCGCATCCACGGGATGGTCGACCGCGAGGTCGTGGTGACGTTCGACGAGCTGCTCCGGCGGCCGCTCATCGAGAACTACATGACCCTGTGCTGCGTCTCCAACCCGGTCGCCGGCCCGTACATCGGGAACGCCAAGTGGCTGGGCGCGTCGCTGGCCTCGCTGCTGCGTACCGCCCGCCCGCAGGCCGGGGCGTCGATGCTGCTGTCCACGTCGACGGACGGGTTCACGTCGGGCACGCCGTTGTCTGTCGTGCTCGACGGGCGCGACGCGCTGGTCGCGGTGGCGATGAACGGCACGGCGCTGCCCACAGAGCACGGGTTCCCCGCGCGGCTCGTCGTCCCCGGCCTGTACGGGTACGTGTCGGCCTGCAAGTGGGTGACGGACATCGAGGTCACGACGTTCGACGCGGCGGTCCCTTACTGGGCGTCTCGCGGCTGGTCGCTGCAGGCGCCGGTCAAGACGGAATCGCGGATCGACGTGCCGGCGGACGGCTCGCAGGTTCGCGCGGGGGAGGTCGCGGTGGCCGGCGTTGCCTGGGCGCAGCACAAGGGCATCGAGGCGGTCGAGGTCCGCGTCGACGGCGGGCCGTGGCACGAGGCCACCCTCGCGGCGGTGCCGAACATCGACACCTGGCGGCAGTGGGTCTGGCAGTGGCCCGACGCCCGGCCCGGCTCGCACTTGCTCGAGGCGCGCGCGACCGACAAGACCGGCTACACCCAGACTTCGGTCCAGGAACCCGTGGCGCCCAACGGCGCGACCGGCTACCCCAGCTCCCAGATCACGGTGTACCAGCCGACGTGAGAGCGTGGACTCGCCGGCTTCGCCTCAGGCGAGGGCGACGGAGATCGGGGTGAAGAGGCGGGCGGGTTCGCCGGGCAGGCTGGGGTCGCCGTGGACCATCACCGTGGTCAGCGCGACCGGCTGGAGCCCGTGGCTGACCGCCCAGTCCGGGAGTTCCGGGCGGTCGGGATCCAGGTCGAGGCGGACCGGGCCGCTGATCCCCGCGGCTAGGTCGGCGATCAGCAGCCGGGCAGCGGCGCCGTCGGGCGCGACGACCGGGCCGATCACCGTGGAGGTGACGTTGTGCCACGCGGCCGCGAAGCCCGCGACGCCGTTATCCGTCTCGAGCACCCGGAGCTGCCTGGCGAACGCGGGCAGCCGCCGCAGCAGCCGGCTCCGGTCGGCGCCGAATGCCGCTTTGTCGACATCGAGGATCGCCGCCATGTCCGTGTCGGCGGCCGGGCGTGTCCGCTTCTTGCTGTTATCAGTGGGCTGGCCGGCGCGGAACCGGCCGGTGAAGGCGGCGCTCCGGCGGATCGTCCGGAAGCCGAGCTTCTCGTACAGCGGCTTGCCGAGGTCGGTGGCGAACAGTGTCACGGTGGCGTCGCCGGCCGCGGCGAGCAGGTGCTCCATGAGCGCGCGGCCCAGTCCCCGCCGGCCATGCCGCGCCGCGACCAGCATCATGCCCACCGAGGCCAGGTCCGCCCCGTACCTGGTGAGCACCACCGCGCCCGCCAGCCCGCCGTCCGGCGCGTCGACGCCGAAGACCTCGGACACCTCGAGCAGCAGTGACCACTTGGCCTTCTCCGGTGACCAGCCGCGGTCGAGCGAGAGCGCCACGCACGACCGCAGATCTTCGAGGCCGAGCCGGCGGACCGGCGGGAACGGAGCGCCGTTACGATCGCTGAGCACGCTCCGGGAGCATATTGCCTGTCCGCGGCTGACGGCCACCGAGGCGGCCACCGGCGCGGCCGGCGGGCTGGCGGCGCCGCGAGCCGGCGAACACCCACCGTTCGCCGGCGCTCCAGGCGGTCGACACCACGAGGTACACAGCCGCGGCCAGCGGCGCGAACGCGGCGATCACCACCGTCAGGTACGGCAGGACCTTGGTGAGCAGGCCGGCCGCCCCGGCTCCCGGGGAGGCCGCCGCCGGGGATTCCGTGACCGCCGCCGTCATGCGGCGCGCCACCCGCACCGACAGCCAGCAGATCACCGCGAGGACGGCGAAGACGCCGAGGAACACCGCGCCCTGCGCGCTCACCACCCCCGTGCCGCTCAGCCAGTGCTGACCGAGCGGGACGCCGAGCAGGTCGCGGGACAGCAGCCTGTTCGGGCCGCCCGCTATCGTCGGCGACCGGAACAGCAGGTACAGCACGCTGAACACCGGCCACTGCGCGAGCAGCGGCGCGAACCCGGCGAGCATGCTGGTGCCCTCGCGCGCGTACAGCGCGCTCAGCTCGCGCTGGAGCCGCTCCGGCTGGCGGCCGTACCGCTGGCGCAGTTGCTGGATCCGCGGCGCCAGCCTGGCCATGGCGGCCTGCCCGCGCAGCGCGCGGAAGCTCAGCGGCGCCAGCAGCAGCCGGACCGCCATCGTGAGCACGACGATGCCGGCGAGGGCGGCGAAGCCGCCGAGCGCGGGGGTGAGGACAGTGGTGAGGGCGAAGACGAGGTGGTACGCGGCGTCCACGGGGACGCCGAAGAAAGCAGACATGGGCGAACGGCCTTCCAGCGACGAGGGATAGGGTGCTGGAAGCGGCCGCGATCAGCGCGTCACGGACAAGCGCGAGTCATCAGGCGGCCGCTGGGGCCGCCGACGGCGCTCTGGGTCTGGTTCTCCCCCGGGCGTCGGGGTCGCGCTGCCGAAGGAACGCGACACGCCACGACTTGTCACGCAGCGCGGCGACGCGGCGGGTAACGGGAAGGCCAGCCGCCGGACCGGCGAGGGTGGCGCGTGCCGCCATGCACCCGACCACGGCAACGGCGACGACCGCGACCGCGGCGACCGCGAGCACCGCCGCGCGCTGCGGGGAGTCCGCCCACATGAGGACGGCCAGCACGTGGCCAGCGACCTGCCACAGCCCAGCGAGCACGGTAACCTCCGCCGCTCAGCCCCGGTCGAGCAATTACTCAAAGAGTACACCGCCGTCAGCGAGCCAGTTCGGCGACGCCAGCCAGCAGGCGGTCGACGTCGGAGGCGTCGTTGTAGTGCACCAGGCCGGCCCGCACGGCGCCGTCGGGCTCGAGGCCCAGGGCGGTGCACACCTCGTAGGCGTAGTTGTCCCCGTTCCACACGTTGACGCCCCGCGCGGCCAGAGCGGACGCCACCGCCCGCGGCGGCAGGCCCGCCACGGTGAAGAACGCGGTCGGCGTGCGCCGGGCCGCCTTCCCGTACAGGGTCACGTGGCTCATCGCGGACAGCCCGTCGAGCAGCCGGCCGAACAGCGCGGTCTCGTACTCCTCGACCGCCGCCATCGACGCCAGCACGCGCTCTCGCCGCGACGCGCCGGCACCGGCCGCGCCCGGCGCCAGCGACGCCAGGTGCTCGACCGCCGCCGTGACGCCCGCCAGGTCACCGAACGGTAGCGTGCCGCGCTCGAACCGGCCCGGCACCTCGTCGGAGGAGGGCAGCAGCTTGTCCGGCCGCAGCGTCTCGAGCAGCGCCGGGTCGGCGACGACCGCGGCGACGTGCGGGCCCGCCCACTTGTAGGCGCTGGTGGCGTAGAAGTCGGCCCCGAGCGAGGTCACGTCCACCGGGATGTGCGGGGTGGCGTGCACGCCGTCCACGTAGCACAGCGCGCCGGCCGCGTGCGCGGCGCGGGCGATCGCCGCCACGTCCGGCCGCGTTCCGAGCACGTTGCTCGCCGCCGTCACCGCCACCAGCCGGGTCCGCGGGCCGATCAGGTCCGCGTACTGCGCCACGGGCAGTTCCCCGGTCGCCAGGTCCGCTTCCGCCCAGCGGACCACCGCGCCGGCCCGGGCCGCGGCCTGCACCCACGGCCGGATGTTGGCGTCGTGGTCGAGCCTGGACACCACGACCTCATCCCCCGGCGCCCAGCCGCGCGCAAGCGCGGACGACATGCGGTAGGTCAGCGCGGTCATGCTCGGCCCGAGGACCACGCCGGACGCCGTGCCGCCGGTCAGGTCGGCGATCGCCTCCCGGCATGCGGAAACGATCAGCCCGGAACGCTCGCTCGCCGCGAAAGCGCCCCCGACGTTCCCGATCCCCGCCCGGTAGGCGGCCGCGATCGCGTCGATGACCGGCTGCGGAACCTGCGTCCCCGCCGCGCCGTCCAGGTACGCGTGCCCGTCGAGCAGCGCGGGGTAGCTGGCGCGGACGCGGGAAACGTCGAAGGTCGTAATCATGGCGCACCAGGATATACCGCCATCGAAAAAACCAGGTGACATCGCCGGGGCCGCGAATTACGCTCCGCCTAGTGTCCTCCCGCCCAGTCGCCGCCCTCTGGCGGCTGCGCCCTTACCTGCGTCCGTACCGCTTCCAGCTGATCGGGATGATCGCGGCGTCGATCGTCGCGGAGGGCGCGGAGATCGCCATCCCGCTGCTCATCAAGGCCGTCATCGACGGCGCGATCGCGCATCATGACCGGGGGCTGCTGATCCCGCTCGGCATCGCCGCGATCGGCC
>Ga0187807_1000164_pt1 | contig 19038 bp, 20 predicted proteins | sample NC_wetland_sal_i_4_FD_132432 | JGI IMG/M metagenome (GOLD analysis project Ga0187807, IMG submission 132432) | Wetland sediment microbial communities from Neuse River Estuary, North Carolina, USA - ASW_2 | ecosystem: Environmental > Aquatic > Freshwater > Wetlands > Sediment | place: USA: North...
GAACGCGTCGAGCGGGTCACCGCGGAAGCTGGCCTCCGCGCGCAGGCAGATGTTGGCCTGGAAGATGTCCCCCTGCCCGATGTACTCCACCGTCCGCCGGACCGCCGCCCGGTGCCCGTCCGGGGACGGGACCAGCCGGAACTCGCCGCACTCGTAGCTGTCTGGCCGCGGCGGCGGGTCGGCCGCGGCCGCGGCGGCCAGGTCCGCGAACCGCTGCCCGAGCGCCTCGGCGCCGTCCGTGCACAGCGCCTCGAAGAACCACTCCCCCGTCGCCCGGTCGCGGCGCAGCACGTGGTCGTACCAGCCGAACCACCACGCGGGCAGCCGGCCCGCGCCCGCCGCCGGCAGCGCCTCGCCGGCGGCGCTGTATCCCAGGTAGCCGATCCACCCGCCGCCGAATCCGGGATCCGCGCCGTCCGGCGTCGCCGCCTCCAGACCGGAGTCGAGAACGTCGGCCAGCTCGCCGCCGGGGGCGCCGCGCACCGCCAGGGGGCGCGACGCCACGACGTCGCAGCCGCCGGCCCAGGCGCCGAACAGCGCCACCGGATGGGCGTCCCCGCGGACCAGGCCCAGCGCCTGCACAGGGGTGAGATCCCAGCGCAGCGGCCTGCGGATCAGGCGGGGAACCTCGCTTGCGCTGCCTCTGCCCGACACGTCTAGAAGATAACCGGCCGGGTCATCCGCCAGCGTTGGCCGATCGGACAAAAAACGGCCAGCTCGGATGGGGCATAGTGCGCAGCGTCACGGGCTGACCGATATCCGTATGAAGCTGACGGGCGTAACATTGTGGTCACGCACAGCGAGGCCGAAGTACCGGAGGCTGCGATGCGACTGCGAGCGCGGCGCCGGACCATTGTGGTGTGGAGTTCGTCCCGCGGTCCCGGCGGTAGGTACAGTGTCACGACGTTCCCGCGGCGCGCACGCCCTCGGCCCCTGCACAGGTTTTTCCGTATCAGCTGGCTGCTGACGATCATCGGACTGATCCGCCTGACACGCGTACTGCGCTCGCGCTGGGGGCCCGTGCTGGCTGGCGGGACGCTCATCCTGGTCGGCGTCATTCTCCGCGGCGGCATGGGCAGCCTGGCTTTTCTCCCTGGGATCCTGTTCCTCTACTCCGCTCTGCTCAGGGAGCCCAGCCCGGACGCGGACCGCAAGCGGCGCTCCGCGCTAGAGCGCGAGCTGGCCGGCTACTCAACCCCGGCCCAGCGGCGCGATCTCGAGGCGACCCTCGACCGGTACCCAGACGACGCCACGGACGAGCTGCGCCGCATTCTCGCCCGGCAGGCCACGCGTGCCAGTGAGAGCAGGATTCCGGGCACCGGACGGTACTAAGACCAGCGACGCGGCCGGGCGGCTGGCAGCCTCGGGGGTGCTCGCGCTGGTGCGGCACGCCACCTGCTGCGCCAGGGACTCCAGGAGCGGCAGCGCGGCCTCAAGCACGGCCAGGTCGTCCGCGCCGAGGCGGGCGACGCACTCGGCGAGCCGGGTGGCGTTGTCCTGGCGGACGGCGTCGAGCAGCGCCGACCCCCGGCTGGTGAGCCCGATCACGCAGGCCCGGTGGTCGGCCTCGTCCGGGCGGCGCTCCACCCACCCGAAGGTGACCATGATGTCCACGATCCGGGACATGGTCGACACCTGCACTCCAAGCCTGGACGCCAGCGCGCCGAGCCGCATCGGGCCGGCGGCGGCCATCACGGCGAGGGCGGTGAGCCGGGTCGGCGTCAGCTCGCCCCGTGCGCCGCCCGTCTTCGCCGCGTCCTTCCCCGTCTGCTTCCCGCCGTGCGCGAGCAACTGCACGGCCACGCCGAGGCGGCCGGGCAGGTCTGGCGTCGCGTCCGCGTCACTCATGGCTACCGTCCAAATAGTTGTGCTATAGAAACTAAACTTATCCGCTGCGCGCCGTGTTCCATCACCGGAAAAACGGCACAGCACGGGTCGTTTCCCGCATAGCATGCCGGACAGGCGGCGGAGCGAGTGGCCCGAAGATAAGTAAGGAGGCCGGTAGTGAGCCGGCGCATGGTCCTCAGAGTCGGCCTGCCGGCCGGCGCTGCCGCAGTTATCGCATTCACCATCTCGCTGGTCGTCGCGCTTACGAGCGCCGCGATGCCGGAGACGCCGGCCGCGCGGCTCACGCTGCCCGCGCACCCGCAGCCGGCGCCTACCCGGTCCGTGTCGACCCAGCTGTACTCCCCGTTCACCGGCGAGCGGGTCCGCGCCCTCGAGCCGGTGCTCGCGGTGAAGATCGACAACATCGTGGACGCGCGGCCGCAGACCGGGCTGCGATCCGCCGACATCATCTACGTCATCCCGGTCGAGGGCGGCCTGACCCGGTTCATGGCGGTGTTTTCCTCGCACATCCCGCCGGTCGTCGGCCCGGTGCGCAGCGCCCGGGAAAGCGACCTGGACCTCCTGGCCCAGTTCGGGCGGCCCGCGTTCGCCTGGTCCGGCGCGACCCCGCACCTGGTGCCGTTCATCGAGCGGGCGTCGATCGTCGACCTGTACGCCATCACCGCCCCGGACGGGTACTACCGGAGCTCCGCCAGGGTCGCGCCGTACAACCTGTACGCGGACACGCCGACGCTGTGGCGCGAGGCGCGCGGCGCGAGCAAGGCCCGCGACATCGGGTTCCGGTTCGGGGCGCTGCCGGGCGGCGGGAAGACCACGGGGTCATACACGGTGAAGTTCCCCGCGGCGACCTACACCTTCCGCTGGTCGGCGACGGCGAAGCGGTGGCTGGTCTGGATGGATGGCGCGCCCGGCATGGCCACCGAAGGCGGCCAGCTCGGCGGCTCCACCGTGGTCGTCCAGTACGTGCAGATCCACACGTCACGGTTCGAGGAGTACGGCGGCCGGCCGCCGCTGGCGGAGTCGGTCGGCTCCGGCACGGCGGTCATCCTGCGCGACGGCCGGTCGTACACCGTGCACTGGTCGCGTCCCAGCCTGAACGGCGGCACGACGTACACGCTGCCCAACGGGCAGCGGATGCAGTTCGCCCCCGGCCAGGTCTGGGTGGTGCTCGCGCCGGCCAACCACGCCAGCTACGTCAACGCGTCCGCGGTCTGATGTTCGCCGGCTAGCTGGCCGGGACGTGGCCGTCGCGGCGGCTCGCGGGCAGACCTGGTCCTGGCGAGGTGGTCGAGCAGGCGGCGCCAGCCGCTGGGCAGCGCGCAGTCCGCGGAGTTCGGCGAGCGACTCCATGGGAGCAATAATCCCCCGGCAGGCGCCACCGTACGTTCGGGCGCATGAAAGATATATTGAGCGCGATGGAAGATCGTATGCGCGGATGAGCACGCCGCCTTCGCGCTGGCTGTCCCGGCACGTCTTCCTCGACCTCAGGCCACTGCGGCGCTCCGCGGACTTCCGCGCGCTGATCGGCGGGCTGGGAGTGTCCACCCTCGGCAACCAGCTGACCATGGTCGCGGTGCCGTACCAGGTGTACGGGATCACGCACACGTCGCTTGACGTCGGGCTCGTGTCGCTCGCGCAGCTGCTGCCGCTGATCCTGGGCTCGCTGTTCGGCGGGTCGCTGGTGGACGCGGTGGACCGGCGGCGGATGCTGCTCGTGGTGGAGGCGATCGGCGCGCTGTCGAGTGCCGGGCTGGCGCTGAACGCGGACTTCGGCCCCGCGCTGTGGCCGCTGTTCGTGTTCCCCGCGGTGAGCGCGGCGCTGAGCGGGATGGACAGCTCGGCGCGCAACGCGATGGTGCCCGGCATGGTGGGGCTGACGCTGGTTCCCGCCGCCAACGCGATCTTCCAGGCGCTGTTCCAGACCGGCACGATCGTCGGGCCGGCCCTCGCCGGGCTGCTGCTCGCCGGGGCCGGCGTGCGCGCGGTGTACTGGGTGGACGTGTTCACGTACCTGCTGGCGCTGGCGGCGGTGCTGGCGATCTCGCCGCAGCCGCCGCCGTCAGCCGTGGCGGGCGCGCCGGCCGTCCGGCCGGGATGGCGGTCGATGGCCGAGGGGTTCCGGTTCGTGCGGCGGTCCCAGCCGGTGCAGGGCGCTTACCTGATCGACCTGAACGCGATGGTGTTCGGGATGCCCCGGGCGCTGTTCCCCGCCTTGGCGGCGACCGTGTTCGGAGGCGGCGCCACCACGGTGGGCCTGCTGTACGCGGCGCCGGGGGCGGGCGCGCTGCTGGGCGCGCTGACCAGCGGCTGGGTCAGCCGCGTGCGCCGTCAGGGGCTCGCGGTGATCTGCGCGGTGATCGCGTGGGGGCTGGCGATCGCCGCCTTCGGGGTGGTGGTGTTCCTGCCCGTGGCGCTCGTGCTGCTCGCGATCGCGGGCTGCGCGGACGTGTTCTCCGCGGTGTTCCGCAACACGATCATCCAGTTCTCCGCGGCCGACTCGCTGCGCGGGCGGCTGATGGGCGTACAGATAGCGGTGGTGGCCGGCGGGCCGCGGCTGGGCGACCTGGAAGCCGGGGCGGTCGCCACGGCGTTCGGCGACACGGCGTCCGTGGTGTCCGGGGGGCTGGCCTGCGTGGCCGGCGCGCTGCTGGTGGCACGGCTGCTGCCAGGGTTCAGACGGCAGCGTTCTGACGTGGCTGCGGAGGCGGCCGCGGACGTTGCTGCTCCGTCCTTCGCGACCGTTGAGCCTGAGCAGAGTGGCGAGTAGGGTCTGCGCACACGTGATCGGCTAAATGTCCGTAGTTTGAGCCTCTATTGAGGCCCTAACTACGGACATTTACGCGGGGCGGGCACGGTCAGGACGGGCCGGCGGGGGCGGCGACCAGGGCGGCCAGCTCGTCGTCGGTGAACGTCATGCCGAAGACCTCGCTGAGGGCGGCGGCGAACTCCGCGTCGGAGAGGGTGCGCCGGGTCTTCACGTGACCCGCGCTGGTGATCGTGTAGACGCGGCCGACCAGGGCATGGATCGCGTCCGGGTAGCGGCGGGCCACGATCGGCTGCCAGGTGAACCACGATTCCGGGTAGGTGGCCGTGTAGTGGTTGGACATCACCACATCCGCCGGGTACACGGGCTGGTCCTCGTACCGGTAGAGGGTGACCCACTCGCCCGCCTGGAACTCGCGGAGCTTCGCGGCGCCGTCGGTCTCATCGGGGACGATCTCGTAGATCCAGCCGCCGAGGTCCTGCGGGCCGCCGGAAGTCAGCCCGCGCAGCGGCAGCGGGCCAGGCGGCGAGCTGCCGAAGCCAACGTCGGCGAGCCAGGTGCCGCCGTCCGCCCGGACGCGCAGCGTCAGGTGCGTCCGGGGCCGCACCGGCTCGCCGTCCGGGCCAACCCGCGCCAGCAGCCGGTCCACCTGGAACCCGAGGCGTTCCAGGGCCGCGCCGAACAGCTGGCCGTGCTCGTAGCAGTAGCCGCCGCGTTTCGCGTCGACGAGCTTGGCCTGGATCGACTCGAGGTCCACGCTGATGCCGCGGCCGAGCATCAGGTTCAGGTTCTCGAACGGGATCGCCGCCAGGTGCGCCCGGTGCAGCGCGGCGAGCGTCGCCTGCGAGGGCGCGGACGGCCCGGCCGGCCCGGCCGGCCCGGCCGCGCCGCCGTACCCGATCCGGTCCAGGTAAGCGTCCAGGTCAAGCTTGCCGACGGACCACTCGTCCGGCGCTGCTGAGTCGCCCGCCATGAGGCGGCCGTCAGGCGGCTGGCTCGGCCGGCGCCGCCGGCTGCGGTGAGCCGGGTGCGGCGGGCGGAGCGGGCGCGGGCTCTTGCGCGGCGGGGGGCGCCGCGGTGACCATGCGGGCGATCAGCGCGCCGGCCAGCGCGCCGCCGGCGAGCGCGCCGACCGCGGTCAGCTTGCCGGGCAGTGACGGGCCTATCTTGTACTTGCCCGGGCCGGTCGCGGCGAGCGTCAGCGCCAGCGTGACGTAGCTGACCGGGAGCTCGATCCCGCCCCGCACCGCCATGAGGCCGCCCTTCCTGTTGTGCGCCGCGGCGACGGACATCGCGCCGGCGACGGCCAGCGGGCCTGCCGGGTTCGCGATGCCGGTGATCGTCAGCAGCCCGCCGCTGATCTCCGTCGCCGCCGCCGCCGCGGCCATGTGCTTGCCCGGCGCGAGGCCGTTCTTCTCGAACAGCGCGCCCGCGCCCTCCAGGCCGGGCCCGTGGAACTTTCCGAGCAGCTTCTGCGAGGCGTGAATCAGCATGTAACCGCCGAGCAGCAGCCTGGCACCGAGCAGAGCCGCGTCGCGCATGATGTCCTCCGGATGGCTGACGTGATATCCGTACTTTTTATACCCGCCGGGTCCCCGGGTGCCAGCCGGTACCCCCGCCGCGGGTCCGGGTGTGACGCGCCGGCCGCGGGGCAGCGGGCGGCTGGTCAGCAACCGGCACGACCGCGGCGCGGTGGCTGGAGCTACATACTCGTGCGGCGGCGCCGGCGGGCCAGGGTCCTGGCCGCGAACCAGGCGGCGGCAGCCACGAGAAGCGTGAGCAGGGCGGCGCGCGCGGGGTTTTCCTGCAGGAGCGCGAAGGGAGCCGCGAACCTATTGGCTCGCGCCCTATCCCGGGGTGCCGCGGGCGGTTCAAGGGAGGCGCGCCGGGCCTTCGCGCGGCGGTCGGCTTCGGCCTGCGTGATCAGATCGAGCTGGACTCGCGCGCGGTCTTCGGCGTTCTCGGTGAGGACGGTCGCCTTCCGGAGCGCATCCAGCATTTGCTGCGCCTCGGCTAGGGCATCGGCGTCGTCGCCGCCCACGCACTGCAGCAGCCGGGCTCGGGCGGCTGCGGCGATCTTGCGGGCCTGCTGAACCTCCGGGTCGCGTCGGACGGCCTCTTCCTGATCCCCTGCCACCATGTCCTCGGTTAAGTCGTTCAGATTGACGCCAGTAAATGTAGCATAGTTCCAGTCTTCTCCAGTAAATGTGCCAGCGCGGACCGCGACGCGTCCGCTCTGCCTGCCCCATCCTTTCCCGTTCATACTGCCGGGGATAGCCGAACGGGAAAGCGTTTGATAACAGGACAAGGCCAATACCCCGCCGGGAGGGAATCTCTGCGAACGGGGTCAGCTACGCGCGTTCGCCCTTGGCCGCCGCGTCGGCCGCTGGCCGGAATGACCAGGTGCCGAACAGCTGCTCGGCGTCGGTGAGCTGCTGCCTCGCCCGGATCGCCGCGTCCTGGCGGATCCTGGCGTCCGCGTCTTTGTGCACGGCCAGTTCTGCCTCCGCCGCTTCCCTGACCGTCTCCGGGCGGAGGCGGTCAGGGGCCCGCACCGCGCCGGGGATGCTGGCAGCGAACCGCCACAGCAAGCGGTGCGCGGCCGGCGGCGGGCCCGGGATTCGCCCGATCGTCTTGGCGACCTGGACGGCCGCCGTCAGGAAATCGACCCGCGGCGATAGCGACCCGATGACACGCCTTTCCAGCGGCCAGGTGGAGACCGCCAGCAGGCCCCGCGATGGGCTGAGGAAGTCGGCGGTCAACGCGGCGCAGATGTAATACGGACGGGCGAACGGGGCGGTGCGAAACGACCGCTCCTCGTCACGCCTGAGGCTGGTCACCCGGGCGGTAGGGAACGTGGTGGCGAAGAACGCCTGGTGCACCGTGGCGATCAGCTTCGGGGCGGCCGGAACCTGGAGCAGGCTGAGCGCCTCGCAGACCTGCTCGCGGAGCGGAAGCAGCGAGCCTGACGGGGCAACCTGCGGAGGGATCACGGCCGGTCTGGCGGCCACGCTGACGGGTGCTCCCGCCTCGGCTTCGGCCAGCGCGTCTTCCCAGGAGTCCTCGGCCTGCCTGAGTTCGGCGCGAAGGGTCGTGACGCGCGCCCGGTCGCCGGCCAGTACCGCGTCGCGGACCGCCACCCGCAGCTGGTCGATGCGGCGCTCCAGCGTCTGAATTGGTTCCCCCACGCAGCCCAGCCTATATTGATGCCCGACTATTCCAGCAACTTCCAGTATATGGATCGCGGCGCTGCGCGTGATGAAGCTGGTATGGAAGTCAGAGGAAATGCTTAGCCGCAGGCAACTATTGAATCGTCCCGCGCCAATATGCTGATCCGCATGCTCACCAAGGCCATGTCGCTCATCCGCCTGGACTTCGCCCCGTACCACCAGCAGCCGTCCGCGGGACGGGTCGTGCTCGCGACCGTCGTGTCGATCGCCGGCTCGCTGCTGGCCGACGCCCTGATCGTCGTCATCGCCGAAGCGGTCTTCCCCAGTACCAGGGGGTACCCGCACTTCCAGTTCAGCGACTACGCCAAGCTGACCGTGATCGGCGTGATCATCGCGTGCGTGGCGTGGCCGGTCACCACCCGGATCACATCCCAGCCGCGGTGGATGTTCCTCCGGATGGCCGTGCTCGTCACGCTCGTGCTCTGGCTGCCCGACGTCTACATCCTCGTGAAGGGACAGCCCGCCAAGGCGGTCGCCTTCTTGTTCCTCATGCACCTGGCGATCGCGCTGGTGACCTACAGCGCGCTGGTGCGCCTGGCGCCGGTCCGCGCGCTGCGCCGCCCGGCCCACCGTGCGCAGCCGGTTGCGCGGTGACGTAGACTTTCCTGAGCGTAGGTCGCTCGGTGAGCGAATCGGTTTCCACGGACGTGGCGCCATAGTCAACGTGACCGCTGGGTCCACGTGACCACCTGAGTCAATGCGACCACCCGAGTCCTGGAGACGATTTCTTTTGACTGCCATGGCCGCAGAGAACTCTGCCGTGCGCCCTGCGACGTTCGCGTCCCTTGGCGTGCCCGCCCCGCTGGTCGCCGTACTAGACGACGACGGCATCACCACACCATTCCCGATCCAGCAGGCGACGCTGCCCGACGCGCTGGCCGGCCGTGACATCCTCGGACGGGCGCAGACCGGGTCGGGCAAGACGCTGGGCTTCGCGCTGCCGCTGGTCGCGCGGCTCGCCGGCGGCCGGACCGCGGCTGGACGGCCGCGCGGGCTGGTGCTGGTCCCGACGCGCGAACTCGCGACGCAGGTATACGGAGTGCTGAAGCCGCTGGCAAAGGCGTCGGGCCTGTGGGTCGCGACCATCTACGGCGGGGTCTCGCAGGGCCCGCAGGTCAATGCCCTGCACCGGCGGACGGACATCGTCGTCGCCACCCCGGGCCGCCTGGCCGACCTGATCGGCCAGGGGCACTGCGACCTGGCGGACGTCGAGATCACCGTCATCGATGAAGCCGACCAGATGGCCGATCTGGGGTTCCTGCCGGTCGTCCGGCGGCTGCTCGAGGCCACGCCCGCGGACGGGCAGCGGCTGCTGTTCTCCGCGACGCTAGACAGCGCCATCGACGTGCTCGCCCGCCGCTTCCTCACCGCCCCAGCACACCACTCCGTGGACGACAACTCATCTCCGGCCGAGATCGAGCACCATGTGATCACCGTCGACCCGGCGGACCGGATCGAGGTCATCGCGGCACTGGCCGGCGGTGACAAGCGGTCGCTAGTCTTCACCCGCACCAAGCACGGCGCGGAACGCCTCGCGCGCCAGCTCACCACGGCCGGGATTCCCGCGGCCGAACTGCACGGCAACCTCCGGCAGGGCGCCAGGTCGCGGAACCTGGCGGCGTTCGGATCAGGCGCGGTGCGGGTCATGGTCGCCACCGACATCGCCGCCCGCGGCATCCACGTCGACGGGATCGATCTTGTCATCCACGCCGACCCGCCGGCGGAGCACAAGGCGTACGTGCACCGGTCCGGCCGCACCGCCCGGGGCGGCGCCGACGGCGTGGTGGTCACCATGCAGACGACAGCGCAGGCGCGCGACGTCCGCAACCTGATGCGGAAGGCCGGCGTGACGCCGCAGGTCGCCGAGGCCGACCCGGATTCCGCGGTGCTGCGCGAGATCGCCGGCCCGCCGGCTCCGCGGATCACGCTGCTCAAGCCGGAGGCCGGGCTGGTCAAGCCCGAGGACCGGTTTTCCGACCGGCCCGGTCCGGGACAGCCCGGCGCTGGCCGGCCGGGCAGCGGCAAGCCCCGCCAGCGCAAGCCGCGCGGCAACTTCGACAGGCGGCCCGCCCGGCAGTTCGGCGATGTGCAGCCGTCTAAGGACAGGGACCGCTTCGGCGACGCGGAGCGGCCCAGCGATGGGGAGCGGACCGGCCAGCCCGTGCGGCGGTTCGAGGACAAGAGCCGGTACGGTCAGCGCGACCGGTCCGAGCGGCGCTTCGGCGACCGGGAGCCGGACGGCCGACGCGAGCCGTCGGCCCGGCGGTTCGACCGGGACGAGCGGTCAGACCGGAGCCAGGGCTTCGACCGGTCTCGGCGATTTGAGGAGACGCAGCGGTTCGAGCGGCCAGAGCGCCCCGCGCGCGCTGAGCGGACCTGGGACGGCGAGCGCGACCACCGGACCGCCGACGGCCGCCGCGGCGGAAGCGACGGACGTGGCGCACCCGGTGGACGCGCGCGCGGCGAATGGACGCCCGGGCGGCCTGCGCGCGGAGAGCAACGGACGTGGGACGGCGGGCGTGAGCGGGCCGCCGGCGAGCGGCGCGGCTGGAGCGACGGGCGCGAAGCACGTGATGAGCGCGGACGCGGCGAATGGACGCCCGGACGGCCTGCCCGCCGGGAGCGCGGTGAGTGGACGCCTGGCCGTCCTGGGGGCGGGGAGCGTGCCGAGCGGGGCGCGGGCGGTCGGGCTTGGCGTGGCGACCGGGCGGGCGCGGAGCGGAGCGAGCGCGGGGGCGGAGCGCCAGTGCGTTCCGGATATGCCGGAAACCGGAGGGCCGCCGGGCAGCGACGGAACCCGGGACAGGGAAGGCATTCCTGACATTCACCGGGCAGTCACCGCACCTTTCCGGCGTGAGGACGCCGTTCCTTGTCGCTGGATGGGGTAGATTGGCGTTGGCTGTTGGCGGACTTCTGATCGCGAATAACAACTGCCGTTTCGATCTCGGCTCATCTCGAAGGACACGTAGCAAAAATGGCTCAGGGGACCGTAAAGTGGTTCAACGCGGACAAGGGCTATGGTTTCATCGCCCCCGATGACGGCAGCGCGGACGTCTTCGTCCACTTCTCCGCGATCGAGGCGAACGGGTACCGCAGCCTTGAGGAAAACCAGAAGGTCGAGTACAGCGTGACTCAGGGGCCGAAGGGTCCGCAGGCCGCGCAGGTGCGCGCCGTCTGACGGGGCGCTCGTCAGGCCGCGTGGGTGGCTTACTTCTGATCACTCGCAGGCGGCGGGTCTCCGCGCAGTCGCGAAGGCCCGCCGCCTGTGTTTTTGCGGGGCGCATTTGTTTGTCCCGTGGTCGTTGCACATGTTTCCGGCGATGAACTTGTTTATCGCGATATAGCGCTTTTCGAGTCGCCTCGGGAATCGGGCGGCGCCGGAATTTTCCGGGTGGCCGGCGGCGGCGAGTCGAACGCGTATTTGACTTATGCGATAGCATGTTCGCATGGGTGTCGCTGTTCAGGAATCGCTGCTCGACCTCGCGGACGACCCGGCGCCGGGTCCGCTGCGGCCGGAACGCCTGCGGCTGGCGCACGGCGCCTGGGTGGACGTGCAGCGCGGGTGGCTCGCCGGGTCAGGTGAGCTGTTCGCCCGGCTCGCCGGGCAGGTACCGTGGCGCGCGGAGCGGCGGCGGATGTACGACCGCACGGTCGACGTGCCGCGGCTGCTGTGCTTCTGCGGGGAGGACGCGGAGCTTCCCGATCCGGCGCTCGCGGTGTGCCGCGACCAGCTCAGCGAGTACTACCAGGCGGAGCTGCGCGAGCCGTTCCGTACGGCGGGACTGTGCCTGTACCGGGACGGCAAGGACAGCGTCGCCTGGCACGGCGACACGATAGGGCGGGGCAGCACGGAGGACACGATCGTCGCGATCTTGTCCCTGGGCACCGCTCGCCCGCTGCTGCTCCGTCCGCGCGTCACGCTCGACGGCGCAGCCGACGACTACGCGGGCACGCTGCGGTACGCCGTCGGGCATGGCGATCTGCTCGTCATGGGCGGCAGCTGCCAGCGGACATGGGAACACGCCGTGCCGAAGTCGGCACGCCCCACGGGTCCCCGGATCAGCGTCCAGTTCCGCCCGCGCGGCGTCCGCTGACCCGCGGCCGCGCCGTGGCATCACCGTTCAGCGCGGGTAGTTCAGCGCGGGGTGAGGGTGATGACTGACCAGCCGTACTCACTGGCGGCGTTTTTGAAGTCAAGCACCGTGGGCAGCTGGCCGTCGGACGTCGAGATGCCCAGCTGGCGCTGGGCAGCGCGCCAGCCGAGGCGGGCGATCATCGCCTGGTAGCTGACCGCTACGGCCGCCGGGTCCTCCTCGAGCAGCGCGTGCATCGGGCGGCGCTGGCCGCGCCACGTCACCTCGACGTCCGCCCCGCCGCGCAGGTTGACCCGCCACAGAGAGGGTGTGACGACGATGAGCTTCCCGTCCATGTCCACATAGCCGACCGGGATGTCGTACTGGCGGCCGGTCTTCCGGCCGGTCACGTGCAGGAGCAGAACCGACGCGTCGATCATCCCGTGCAGCGGGGAACGGAGCATGAAGCGCGCCAGCGGGTTGAGCATCTTGATCAAGGCGACCGGCGGCACGCGTCGTTTCACGGTGCTGGTCATTGGGATCACCTCCTCAGTGGTCGTGCGCGTGGCCGTACACGTCAAGCAACTGGAGCCGGGTGGCCTGGAGCCGGGCGGCCGTGAGCTGCGCGAACCTGCGCATGAGCTCGTATCCGAAGCGCGGGTCCTCGTCGCACTTGGCACGCAGGCACACCCCGTTCACCCGGATGGCGCGAACCCGGTCGAGGGCCCTCCCGTCGAACTCCCACCGGTGCGGCTGGATCAGCCAGGAGAAGCCGGCCACTTCCCCCGCGCCGAGGGTCTGCACGGTCAGCACGGCATGGCCGGGCGCGGCAACCTCGAGGGCTACCTTGCCATCGCGAATGACGTAGAAGGACTCGGCCAGCTCGCCCTCCGTGAACAGGTATGAGCCCGCGGGAAAAACCGCCGTGGAGGCGCACCCGGCCAGCAGGGCAAGGTACTCAGGACTCAGCCCGGCGAAGAACTTGTGATCGCGCAACAGCGGTTCAAGGGTCTGAAGCAATGTCAGCGACCTCCTCGGTGATTCACTCCGGCCGGGCACCAGCTGGTGCACCAGATGTTCTCAGTGAAGGCCGACCCGTTACCGCCGGGGTACGGGCGAAGGTCCTCTTGCCTGCTCCGGATCGGTCACCAGTTCGTCAGTTCGCCGACGGGGCGGCGCGCCGTGCTCGCCGTGCTGGCCGCCCGGCCGAACTGGAGCAGCATCTGCGGGTTACCGGGCAGCACCAGCTGGTCGCGGATCAGCTCACGGATGAGCGGGTTCTCCATCGGCTGCGTGTACAGGCTGGCGAACACCCACATGCTCGCGGCGTGCAACAGCAGGCGCTGGAGGGCCTGCCCGGCATGCAGCCAGTCGGTGCGGCGGTCGCCGGCCGTCAGCAAGACCGCGGTCGCCGCCGGCGGCGCCCCGCCACCGGCCAGCCGCCCCATCCCCCGGCCAAGGTCGAAGTCTCGCTGCGGCAGCCGCCCCGGTTCGTCGTCCCCGGAAGTCCCGGGGGTGAGGGCAGTCGCGGGAATGCCGTCCCTCGCCGGCTTTCCCGGGCTTCGCGTCCATCTCAGGATCTCATCCCGCTCACCGGGATCCAGGCCGGCGACGCGGCCCGCCGCGGTCGCGAGCCGGGTCAGCCGATCAAGGGAGAGGCCATCGCCGACGAACGCCAGCGTGGCTCCCTCGGCCAGCGCGTCGTCTTGCAGTCCGGCCAGCAACCCAGGCGGCAGCGGCCCGGCAAGGAAGGGACCACGATGGGTGTGCCGATGCGGGACCGCCTCTAGCATCTGCCGCTCCAGCCTGTTCATCCCGGCGGCCGCGCCGACGCTTACCCGGGCCATGAGCCTCAGCTGCGCCGGATCCGGCAGCAGCTGGACTACGGGCAGGTGGCCGAGCGACCGGACAGCCAGCCGCAGACCGAAGAGCGCCGCACCGCAGCTGATAAGCATCTCCCGGCCCAGCGGGTCGTCGAGGGTCTTGCGCCGCGGATCGCTCCACAGTTCAACGAGCTGCTCGCCAACCCGGAACCGCCACGGCTGGCTGTTATGGACCGACGGAGCCCGGGCCGCCGTGGCGATCAGGTACTGGGCGTTCCTGGCGAGAAGCTGCGCCTCTTCGGCCGCGTCCTCGGTCACGCCGCTTTGGTTCTCGCTCATGTCAGGAGGATTCCCGACCGAGCGGGACAACCCTAGGGTCCTTGGCGAGGCAGCAAAGTGACGAAGGTCCCGTTACGCCGGCTTCTTGGCTGGTGGGGCCGGGTCGGCCACGGGATGTTCGTCCTGCGTCGCCGGATGCTGGTCGTCCCGGAACGTCACGCGCACCTGCTGCTCTTCGCGCTGCTGGCTTTCCAGCGCCTGAAGGGCCAGGCTGGTCCGGTCGGCTTCGGTGAGCGGCGGCTGGATGATGGACCGCGGCCACAGCCTGCGGGCCAGGACCACGTTGATCTCGGCGCAATACACCGTGATCCGGGACGCGAGGTACAGCCACGCCACCAGCCCTAGCACGGTCGCGAACTCCCCGTACACCGAGTCGCTGTGCAGGAAGTGGTGCACCAGCCAGGTGCCGAGCACCTGGAGCGCCGTCCACAGCATCCCGGCGATCACCCCGCCGCGCACGAGGTCCATGGTCGCCACCGCCTTCGGGGTGAGGATCCGGAAGCCGACGACGAACATGCCCGCGTTCACCGTGGCCGCGACCGCATTCGCGAACGCGAGCAGCGCAAGCGGCCGGTCCCCGTAGGTGGAAAGAGCGGCCAGCGCCGTCGTCGCGATCACGTCGACGCCGAGCAGCACGAGGAAGAGCAGCGAGCGCGCGAGCCGCGGCAGGAAGCCGGGCCGGTCCGGCCCCGGCAGGTTCCACACGTGCTCCATCGTGTACAGACCCGCCTGCGCCAGCCCCAGCGATCCCCAGATCGTGACCACCAGGCCGACGATCAGCCCGATCACGCTGGACCTCTTGAGCGTCGATACGTTGCTCGTCAGCGTGTGGCCGATGATCGGGACCTGGCTCGCCACCGCGTCGGTCGCCGCCTCCCTGAAGCCGGGGTCGAAGGCGGCCACCAGGCCGAGGATCGTCGTGAACACGAGCAGCAGCGGGAACAGCGTGACGAACGCGGTGTACGTCAGGTTGGCGACGAGCACTCCGCCGTTGTCGTCGCCGAACTTCTTGATGACACCGAAGGCGAACGCGGTCGGGGTGTACCGCTGCTGCCAGCCGTCGACGGTCCTGATACCCCGCTCGACCGGATTCATGATCTGCCTGCCGTCACATATGTGCTGCTACCCGCTACGCGGCGTCCCATGCGGGGGCCGAAACGGGTGGTCACGCCGGTTAGGCTCTAATCCTGTGGATGGGTTTCCGTTGCTCGTGGCTACCGATCTGGACGGAACCATTGTCCGCACCGACGGGACGATCTCAGCGCGCACCGTGGCGGCGTTCGCCCGGGTGGAGGCGGCGGGCGCGCGGTTTACGCTCGTCACCGGGCGGCCGCCGCGGGTGATGCGGGGGATCGCGGCGACGTTCGGGCACCGGGGGACGGCCATCTGTTCCAACGGCGCGCTCGAGTACGACATGCGGACCGGCTCCGTCACCGCCCGCCACCTGATCCCGCCGGAGGCGCTCGTAGCGGCGGCGGGGGCGCTGCGCGCCGCGATCCCCGGCATCGGGCTCGCGGTCGAGCGCCCGGATGGGCGGGCCGCCGACGACGTCTACCAGGCGGTCAGCTGGGACACGAACGAGTCCATTCCGCGGCCCGGCGAGCGGGCGCTGTTCGGCGAGCCGGCCGCCAAGCTGCTCGGCAGGCACCTCGGCTACAGCCCCGACGAGTTGCTCGCGCTGGCCGCGCCCGCGCTCACGGGCCTGGTCAGCGTGTCCCACTCCAACGGCAAGGGCCTCATCGAGGCCGCGGCCATCGGGGTGAGCAAGGCCACCGCGGTCACCGAGCTCGCGACGAGCCACGGCATCAGCCCCGCCCAGGTCCTCGCGTTCGGCGACATGCCGAACGACCTGCCCATGCTCAGCTGGGCCGGCACCTCCTGCGCGGTCGCCAACGCGCACCCGGCGGTGCTCACCGCCGCGACTTGCGTCATCGCCGGCCACGACGAGGACGGCGTGGCCGAATTCCTGGAGCGGCTGTACCCCGGCCTCGATGAACGACCCGCGTAGCCCAGTACGGCAGTAACGTCTTGTGGCCTGTGGTGCGGCGGCCGCGACCGGCCCCCGCACCACTATCCATCACTTTTGGTCCCTAAAACTAGGACAAAACGGACGCTGAAACGGCCAAAAGTGATGTAAAGACGAAAAGTGATGCGAAGTCGGAGCCGCAGGCTGTTGCGGATGAGGTTGACGAGACTGGCGTGGTCGCCGGGGCGGTCGGCGGGGGCCGGGCAGCCGACCCGGCCGGGGAGGCCGACGGAGGTCGGGCCGGCCGGCGGGCCGGGCGGTGGCCGGGGCCGGGCGGTGGCCGGGGCCGGGCAGTTGGCGAGGCCGGGCAGTTGGCGAGGCCGGTGTGATCGGTGGGGTCTGTGTGAAGTGGTGGGGTGCGGGGCCGGGGCCGGGCGATCAGTGGGACCCGCATGAGGTGGCCGGTGGGGGGGCGTCGCTATGTGCCGGTGGGGCCGAAGCGCTCGGTTTTGACCGTTCCCGGGTCGTGGCCGGCGGCGACCAGGAGATCGGCGGCGGCTTCGACGAAGCCGGTCGGGCCGCAGACGAAGATCGCGGGCTTGGCCTCCGGGGGCCAGCCGGCCGCCTCGACGACGCCGGCGTTGATGCGGCCGGCGGGCACGCCCTCGGGCGCGCGGCGGGTGTAGAGATAGGTGAGGGTGAGCGGTGAAACACGGGCCCGTTCGGACAATTCGGCAACGTAGAGGGCGTCGGCGGGAGAGCGGACCGAATAGATCAGCCGGACGGGAACCCTTCCCTCAATCGCGCGGATCATGGACATGAGCGGGACCACGCCGCTGCCGCCGGCCACCAGCAGGACCGGCGCCGGCGACGACGGGTTCCACACGAACCAGCCGCCGATCGGGCCGCGCAGCTCAAGCGGGTCGCCGGGCTCGAGGACCCCGGTGAGGTACGGGGACACCTCGCCGTCGGCGATGCGCTGGATCGTGAGCTCCAGCCGGGCGGCGTCCGGGGCGGAGGCGATCGAGTACGAGCGCTGCGCGGAGTAGCCGTCCTCGGCGGTCAGCTTGATGTCCACGTGCTGGCCGGCCAGGTGGCCGGGCCAGCCGGGCACGTCGAGGACGAGGGTGCGGGCGGTCGGGGTCTCGTCCCTGGTCGCATTGAGGCTCGAGACCAGCCAGTTCAGTCGCCCTGGTACCGCTGCTCGCGCCACGGGTCGCCGTAGTCGTGGTAGCCGAGTTCCTCCCAGAAGCCGTGCCTGTCGTGCGTCATCAGGTCCAGGCCCGTGACCCACTTGGCGGACTTCCAGAAGTACAGGTGCGGAACAAGGAGCCGGGCCGGGCCGCCGTGTTCGGCGTGCAGCGGCTGGCCCTCGTACTCGTAGGCCACCCAGGCCTTGCCGCCGCGCAGGTCCGGCAGCGGCAGGTTCGTGGTGTAGCCGCCGTAGGAGCGCGCCATCACATAGCCGGCGTTCGTCTCGACGCCGTCCAGGAGGGTGTCGAGCGAGACGCCGCGCCAGTGCGTGCCGAGCTTGGACCACTTCGTCACGCAGTGGATGTCGACGGTGATGTTCTCCTGCGGCAGGGCCATGAACTGCTGCCAGTCCCAGCGGCCGGCGGTGTCACCGGTTTCCCTGGTGATAGTGAACTGCCAGGTCGCGGTCCTGACCGGGGGCGTCGGGCCGGCCGAGAGCACCGGGAACCCCCGCTCCAGGTACTGGCCTGGGGGCAGTTTCTGGTCGCTGTCGCGCCTGCGGCCGGAAAAGCCGCGCGAAATGATGCCGCTCACGTGTTGAGCTTAACCCGCCAGTCTCGCGGCACGCGGCCGGCCGGCCCCGGTACCGGCTGGTCCACCGGATGGTGCTGCGGCGGGGCGAGTTCCGGGCCGGTCTCGTAGAAGTCCTCGTGCGGGTAGGACCAGAACCAGGTCTCCCCCGGCTCGAAGCTGCGGATCACCGGGTGTCTGGTCTCCTTCGCGTGCCGGGTCGCGTGCTGCGACGGCGAGGTGTCGCAGCAGCCGATGTGGCCGCACTGCGCGCACCGGCGCAGGTGCAGCCACCAGCCCTGCTGTGCTTCGCACTCCATGCAGCCGGTGCCGCTCGGCGGGATGGTCGGGTCGACGCCCTGCATCTCGGTCATCGCGTTATGCCTCCTGCGCTTGCTGGGCCTGCTGGAGGGGCAGCCGGACCTGGAACCGGGTGTCGCCCGGCTTGCTCTCGACCCGCAGGTCGCCGTGGTGCTTGTTGACCACGATCCGCCACGCGATGTCGAGGCCGAGCCCGGTCCCCTCACCGACCGGCTTGGTGGTGAAGAACGGCTCGAAGATCCGCTTCTGGATGTCGGCGGGGATCCCCGGTCCGGTGTCCCCCACCTCGACGAGGACCTGGTCGCCGTCCCGCGCCGTCCGGATCGTGAGCGTGCCGGTCCCGCCCATCGCCTGCACCGCGTTGTCGATGAGGTTGGTCCACACCTGGTTGAGCTCGGCGGCGAAGGCGGGGATCTTCGGCAGGGAACGGTCGTAGTGCTTGACGATCTTGACGCCCTTGCCGATCTTCGCGGACATCATGAGCAGCGTGCTGTCCAGCAGGTCGTGCACGTCGACCACCTGGAACGGCGCGCGGTCGAGCTGGGAATACTGCCTGGCCGCGCCGACCAGCGTGGTGATCCGCGTCGTGGCGTCCTCGATCTCGTTCATCAGCAGTTCGGTCTCGACCGTGTAGTACAGCCAGCGCAGCGCGGGCTCGAGCATGTCGGTGCCGACCATGTCCAGCACCTGGTCGAGCCACTCGGCGTCTATGCCCGCCTGGACGAACGTGGGCGCCAGCTGCCAGCCGTCGGAGATGCCGTGGTCGTCGAGCCAGTCGCTGAGCTCGTCCTCCCGGTCCGACGCCTCGAGCGGGTCGAGCTTGGGCGCCTTGGAGACCTTTTCCGCGGCGCGCGCCTGCAGGTCGATGATGGTGTCCAGGCTGGCGCGCTGTACTTGCCCGCGGCGAGCA
>Ga0187807_1000165_pt1 | contig 19028 bp, 17 predicted proteins | sample NC_wetland_sal_i_4_FD_132432 | JGI IMG/M metagenome (GOLD analysis project Ga0187807, IMG submission 132432) | Wetland sediment microbial communities from Neuse River Estuary, North Carolina, USA - ASW_2 | ecosystem: Environmental > Aquatic > Freshwater > Wetlands > Sediment | place: USA: North...
CGCCGCGTCGGCAGCGTTCACGGCCAGGGTCACGCCGATCCGCCTGGCCAGATCCAGCCGGTACTGCGACACGTCAGTGATGACGACATACCGGGCGCCGGCGTGCCTGGCCACGATCGCTGCCATGAGACCGATCGGGCCAGCACCGGTGATGAGAACGTCCTCGCCGAGGACCGGGAACATCAGCGCTGAGTGCACGGCGTTGCCGAAAGGGTCGAAAATGGCGGCGACGTCGAGGGCGATGTCCGGCTCGTGCCGCCAGACGTTTGTTGCAGGCAGCGCGATGTACTCGGCGAACGCGCCTGGATAGTTCACCCCCACCCCCTTCGTGTGCGCGCACTGGACACGCCGGCCAGCCATGCAGTTGCGGCAACGGCCGCACACAAGATGGCCCTCTCCGCTCACCAAATCGCCCTCGCAGAGCTCATGCACATCGGACCCGATATCCACGACCTCGCCGACGAACTCATGACCGATGACAAGCGGAACAGGCACATTCGCCCGCGCCCAGCCATCCCAGTCATAGATGTGCAAGTCCGTACCGCACACACCCGTTCTGAGCACACGGATCAGAACGTCGTCCCTGCCCAGGGCCGGGACCGGCACGTCCTCAAGCCTGAGCCCAGGCTCCGCTTCCGTCTTGACCAGCGCCTTCATCCGCCGCCCGCTCCCTGTACACCACCCCGGCCGTCAACGCCCACCTTCCCCCACCGGTCGCCGTGCCGCTAGCCCAGAAGCCTATCGCTCCGGACAGCGGCCCGCCCTGGCATAGTCAGCTACCCAGTACGGCGAGATTCGCTCGGACCTCCGCCTCACCTCGCCCGGTTGCTCAGGTGGCGTCGTCACGCACAGAGGTCCCTGACCGCCGCGGCGCATGGTGAACGAGTATCCGGACGTCAGTCGCGACCGCACGTCCCTAGTGATCATCCAACGACGGTTCCGTGGGCTCTCGGGCGGAAAATCTGGTCCATGACTTCAGCCCCGGTCGTGATCACTGGGCGCAGCTCGCGCCTATAGATGACCTCGGTAGTCCTAGAGCTGGCATGCCCTGCCAGTCGCGCGATCTCCTCGACGGGCACCCCTTGGTAACTCATCATGCTGACGAACGAAGTGCGGAGTTCCTTCGGCACCCACCGTGCCCCGAGCCCGGCGGCCGCAGTAACCTTGCGAAACTCTCGTCGCAAGTTATGCGACTCAAACGGCGTCCCCACGGAGGTGGTGAACACCAGGCCGTGCTCCTGCCACTGGTCTCCTGCTCGGGCGCGCTCCTCCGCCTGGCGATGCTTGTGATCGCGGAGCGCTTCGACGGCAATCTCCGGCAGCTTCAGCGTCCGCCTCGACCGGTTGGTCTTGGTGTCGCCGTGGGCGCGGATGGATCGCCACACCATGATCGTTCCGGCGTCCAGATCCACGTGATTCCACGTCAGCGCCCGCGCCTCTTCCGAGCGGACGCCCGTCAGCAGGCACAAGACGATGAACGCATGTAGCCGCGACTTCTCCGCCGCCTCGAGCAGCGCGCCAGCCTGATCCAAAGTCAGCGACTGTGACGGGCGGCCTTCCAGCCCGCGCGGAGTGTCCACCAGCGCCGAGACGTTTCTGCGGACGAGATCATGGCCCTCGGCATGGCGCACGGCCCGAGTGAGGCAGTTGTGCGCCTTCTGGAGCGTCCTGGTGGCATGCGTTTCCGCCATCTTCGACAGTGCAGTCCGCACGTCCTGGACGGTCAGGTCCCTCAACGGGATCGTTCCGATAACGGCGAGCAGCGGCCGCAGCGCGTCTCTGTTGACCTCGACCGTCTTGGCGGTACGGCCGGGCAGGCCCTCAGCCAGCCAGTCGGCGACTGCCTTCTCGACCGTATAGCCCTGGGTAGTCCTGACGCCCGCGTCGAGCTCGGAGTGCAGTTCCTTGAGCCTGTCCTTGACCTCGGTCCTGGTCTTGCCGCTGACCTTCTTGCGGATCCGCTTTCCGTTCGCGCTGAAACCGAGCGACACCACGCCACGCCAGCGCCCCGCACAGATCTTGTGATAGGCGCTGTCCCGGCAGTCCGCCAAGTGATCGAAGTAGATGCCGTCTTCGCCGTAGCCGCGACGCTTAGCATCAGCCATACAACAAGCCTACAGCTTGGCTCCCACAATGGCTTCGACGCGAAATAGCGACAACTCGAATGTTGCCGCTGACCTGCTGTTTCTGGGTGGAGCTGAGGGGATTTGAACCCCTGACCCCCTCGATGCGAACGAGGTGCGCTACCGGACTGCGCTACAGCCCCGAGAACCTGAGTCAGCCTAGCAAACTTTGCACCCTGCTCGCGCCACGACTGGGGCCAGGCAGGTTGGGCCTAGTCGCCGACGGCGCGGAGCCTGTTCTGTGTGTACTGGTCGTAGAAGTCCTCGCCGGCAGGTTCGGGGACGGGGACCACCTCCGCGTTTGAAGCGGTGTACTTGCCGGCCAGGCCCGGCGCGAAGTCGCGGCCTGGCCCGGAGTCGTCGAAGCCGGCGACCGGACGAGCGGGCGCGACCGGGGCAGCGGTGGCAGCCGTAGCGCGCCGTCCAGCCTCCGCGCGGGCGCGTGCCCGCTCCTGGGCGCGGGCACGCGCCCAGGCAGCTTCCTCTTCACGCCGGGCCTGCTCGGCGTCGGCGTGCGCCGCCTCGCGGAGCAGTAGCAGGTATCCGCCGAACATCACCGACGGCGGGATGACGACCCACAGCGCGGCGAGTCCCATCATCGCGAGCCCGACCGCGGCGACTTCCAGGGCGATCAGCATGCCGAGCAGGCGCCGCCGGGCCGCCATCATCCGCCGACGCGACTCCTCACGGGTCAGCGTTGGCGGCGTGTCGTCATGCTCGCGCGGGGAGTCGTCCTCCTCGGCAGGAGAAAGGTCTTCGTCTTCGTCCGGGGACACATCGGCGGAAGCTGTATCGCCGGAAGCGGGAATCGGAGCAGGAGACGAATGCGACGAACCGCGTGCCGAATCGTGGCGGAGCCATCGGGGGATAAGCACGCACGCCCAGATGGCGATGATGGCCAGATAAAGGATCGCGCTGCTCACTAGGCTGCAACCCTCCCCTCGATCGTTCCGCGCCGGTCTGGGTCCGGTCTCGCGGGCGACGGGGTTTGCCGGAGGTGGCCGAATTCCCCCGTTGAGCACGCGGTCCTGTGACGCAGCGTAAAGGCACCGACTGCGGATAACGAGCACCCAGGCGGCGTGTCGCGAAGATCAGCGGCAAAGGTGGATTGTGCCGCTAAGCCCGTCGCCGAAGACAGCCTCCGATTCGCGCGGTTGCCTCGCTTAAGGCGCCAGAACGATGGAGGCCTGACCGCGAGGAGGCCAGCGTATTCCGCCAGCGCGGCAGCATCCCGGTGGGCACTTCCTCGGCGGTGATCGCGTAGCAGACGTGGTCCCGCCAGGAGCCGTTGATGTGCAGTTGCCGCACCCGCACGCCTTCCTCGCGGAACCCGAGCTTTTCCACGACCCGCCGGGACGCGATGTTCTCCGGCCGGATCGACGCCTCGAGGCGGTGCATGCCTACCACCCGGAAGCAGTGGTCCACGGCCATCGCGAGCGCGGTCGGGATGATCCCCCGCCCGGCGAACGACTCGTCGATCCAGTAACCGATTTGGCCGGACCGCGAGGAGCCCCAGACGATCGATCCCACCGTGAGCTGACCCGCGAACTGCCCGCCGTATGTCACCACCCACGGCAGCGCCTGGCCCTGCCTGGCCTCGCGCCGCATCGTGCGCACCATGGCGACATAGGGGCCTATCGACGAGCGGTGCAGCGGCGTCTCCGGGTTCGACGGCTCCCATGGGCGCAGCCATGAGGCGTTCCTGACCCGGATCTCGCGCCAGGTCCGCGCGTCGGAGACCCTCACGGGCCGCAGTGCTACCGGCGCGTCGAGCAGTTCCGGCTCGGTGAGGGTGGCCGGCCACCCGCGGATACGTCCCACGGCTGTCAATCATTCCCTTGTGCGGCGCTTTATGCCATGTGCTCAAGCCTAGGCGCTGACCCTATGCGATCTCTGCGGAACGGTCTGCATCTCCGCCCGGCCCGCTGTTTCCGCTGTCAGAGTCGGCACGTACATGGTCGCCGCCGCGGATCTGATCGACCGCGTGCACGAGTATGGGACGCAGCACGTTCATGCCGTCGCGGACGCCGCCCGAGGAGCCGGGCAGGTTGACGATCAGCGTGCGGGACGCGACGCCGGCCAGCCCGCGCGACAGGATCGCCGAGGGCACGCCCGCGGCGGCCCCGGCCGACCGCAGCGCCTCCGCGATGCCGGGGATCTCCCGGTCGAGCACCCGCCGGGTCATCTCCGGCGTCAGATCGCCCGGCGTCAGCCCGGTGCCGCCGGTGGTCACCGCCACGTCGTACCCAGCGGTCACCGAGTCACGCAGCACCTGCTCCACCGCGTCGCCGTCCGGGATCACGAGGGGCCCGTCCACCACGTCGCAGCCGGCCGCGCGCAGCAGTTCCACGAGCACCGGCCCGGAACGGTCTTCGTACACTCCCGCGGCCGCACGGTTGGACACGGTTATCGCCAGGGCCCTGATCATGGCCGCCGCCACGAGCCGGATTTCCCGCCGTCCTTCGACTCCAGCCGGATGTCGCTGATCACTGCCCCTTTGTCGACCGACTTGATCATGTCGATGAGCGTGAGCGCGGCGACGCTAACCGAGGTGAGCGCCTCCATTTCCACCCCGGTACGGTCCGCGGTGCGGGTCTCCGCCGTGATGTAGACCCCTGAGTCCTCGACGGTCAGGTCGACGGTGACGCCGTGCAGCCCGAGAGGGTGGCACAGCGGGATCAGGTCCGGGGTCCGCTTCGCGCCCTGGATGCCGGCGATCCTGGCGACCGCGAGCGCGTCCCCCTTGGGCACCCGGCCGTCGCGCAGCGCCGCCACGGCCGCGGCCGACAGCAGCACCCGCCCGGACGCCCGCGCCGTCCGCACCGTCACGTCCTTCGCCGAGACGTCAACCATGCGCGCCCGCCCGGCCTCGTCCAGGTGGGTCAGCGGCGTCGCAGGAGCAGCATCGCTCATGCCCGCAAGCCTACGCGTGATGCAAGCGCGTGCGGGCCCCCGGGTTATAGACACTTATCCCGAACGAAGGGGACCGCTCCTGACGCAACGCGTCTGTCCAGCGTGGCCGCCTGCGGGCCGGTCAGCGCCCGTCTGCGAATGGGGCAAAGCGGGCATTGCGGCGCGCCGGTCGATCATTCGGATCATTGCTGTCAGGGCAGGACCAGGACGTCCACCACGTCGCCCTGCGGGAGCTGAGTTTCCCGCTCAGGCACGATGATCAGCGCGTTGGCCCGGCCGAGCGCGGCGATCTGGTGCGAGCCCTGGCCGGACAGCGGCGCGACCTTGTCGCCGCTGAGCACGCCGCGCAGGTAGGAGCGCCTGCCCTCGGGGGAGCGCACCCCGGCGGTGAGCGTGGCCCGCACGCTCGGCAGGCTCAGGTCGGCGGCGCCCTGCAGCGCGGCGATCGCCGGCCGGACGAACAGCTGGAACGACACGTAGGCGCTCACCGGGTTGCCCGGCAGGGTGAAGATAGGCACCCTGGCGTCGCCGATGGTGCCGAATCCCTGCGGCATCCCCGGTTGCATCGCCACCTTCGTGAAGGTCACGGTGCCGAGCTCGCGCAGCGCCGCCTTCACCACGTCGTGCTCGCCGCCCATGCTCACCCCGCCGGTGGTGACCAGCAGGTCCGCGTGGTGCAACTGCTCCTCGAGCGCGGGCAGCACGCCGGCCGTGTCGTCGGGCACCGCCGAACGCCGGCAGGCGGCCGCGCCGGCCTCGCGCGCGGCCGCCGCGATCATGTAGCTGTTGGAGTCCCAGATACGTCCGGGCACCAGTGGGGCACCCGGTTCGGTCAGCTCGTTGCCCGTGGACAGGACAACCACCCGCGGCCTTGGCCGGACCTGGACCTTCGTACGCCCCGCCGACGCGGCCACCGCGATCTGCATCGGCCGCATCCGGACGCCCTTCTCGAGCAGCGTCTCGCCCGCCGCGGCGTCCCCGCCGGTGTACCGCACCGCGTTGCCTGGCTTGACGGGGCGGTAGATCTCTACCCGGTCCTGGCTGCCGTTCGTCCACTCGACCGGCACGACGGAGTCAGCGCCCGCCGGCATCTGCGCACCGGTCATGATCCGGATGGCGGTGCCGGGAGCCAGCCGGGAAACGCCGGTGTCACCGGCCGCGATCTCACCTTTGACCGGGAGAGTCGCGGGCGACCGTTCGGAAGAATGATTTGTATCCGCTGCCCGGACGGCGTAGCCATCCATGCTGGAGTTGTCGAACGAGGGGAGCGACACCGCGGCGGTGACGTCTTCGGCGAGCACGCACCCCTCGGCGTCGGCCAGTTCCGCGCTGGCTGGCGGCAGCGGTGTGATGGCGCGCAGGATCGCCGACTGGTGCGCCTCGACCGTGACCGGCGCTTCGGTCACGGCATGCCTTCGAGGTACTTGCGCAGCCAGGGCACGAACTCGCTGGCCAGGTCCGGACGTTCGGTCGCGAACATCACCATGGTGCGCAGGTAGTCCAGCTTGTTCCCGGTGTCGTAGCGGCGGCCGTGGAACAGCACGCCGCGCAGCTCGCCCTTGCCCGCGAGCACTTTGAGCGCGTCGGTCAGCTGGATCTCCCCGCCGCGGCCCGGCTGCGTCTCCCGCAGCACGTCGAACACGGCCGGGTCGCAGACGTAACGTCCGATGACGATCCACCGGCTTGGCGCCGATCCCGGCACCGGCTTCTCCACGAGGTCTGTGATCATCACCACATCGCTGTCCGCGGTCGGCGCCACCGCGGCGCAGCCGTAGAGGGAGACCTCCTCGGGGTCCACCTCCATCAGGGCCACGACGCTGCCGCCGAACTCGTTCCGCACGTCGATCATCCGGGTGAGCAGCGGGTCGCGCGAGTCGATCAGGTCGTCACCGAGCAGCACCGCGAACGGCTCGTCCCCGACGTGCTGCGCGGCGCAGAGCACCGCGTGGCCAAGGCCCCTTGGGTCGCCCTGGCGGACGTAGTGGACCGTCGCGAGGTCGCTGGACTCGCGCACCAGGGCCAGCTTGTCCCAGTCCTCCTTGGCCGCGAGCGCCTCCTCGAGCTCGTACGCGCGGTCGAAGTGGTCTTCGATGGAACGCTTGCTCCGCCCGGTGATGAGCAGGACGTCGTTGAGGCCGGCCGAGACGGCTTCCTCCACGACATACTGGATGGCAGGCTTGTCGACGACGGGCAGCATTTCCTTGGGCGTCGCCTTAGTCGCGGGCAGGAACCGCGTTCCCAGCCCAGCGGCGGGCACCACGGCCTTGGTGACTGCGGTCGTCCTGGGATCGCCGGTATCAACCATGTGTAAAGCGTAGTGACCACGGGGGAGTAGCGTGCACGGCATGCCCTCCAACGAGGGGTCAGCCCGCCCCGCAGCGCCGTCGCCCGAACCGGCGGCGGACAAGGCTGGGCTCCGGCGGCAGCTGACCCGGGCGCGTATGGCGATGCCCGATTCGGCGCGGAACGAGGCGGGGCGGCTCATCCGCGATCACATTCTCCAGATGCCGGAAGTCACGGCGGCGGGGACCATCGCGGCCTATTACTCGGTCGGCACCGAGCCGGGCACTCGCAGCCTGGTCTTCGCCCTGTGGAAGCGCGGCAGCTACGTGGTGCTGCCCGTGCTGCTCGGCGACGGCGACCTCGACTGGGCGTCCTACGAGGGACCTGACTCGCTGGCGCCCGGACCGCGCGGCCTGCTCCAGCCGGTCGAGCCGCTGCGCGGCACGCAGACCGTGGCGCGCGCCGACGTGGTCCTGGTTCCGGCGCTCGCGGTCGACGTCTCGGGCAACAGGCTGGGGCGCGGTGGCGGATCGTATGACCGAGCGCTCGCCCGGGTCGGCGGCCAGGTCCCGGTGATCGCGCTGATCTACGACTCCGAGTTGCTGCCTGCTGTCCCGGTTATGCCGCATGACCGGCAGGTTCGCGCGGTGGCCAGGCCGGGGTACGGGATCACCAGGCTGCCGGCCGCGGAATCAGCCACCCCGCCTCGTGGTTATGCTTAGCAGTCTGCTAGTGAGAGTGCTAATCTAGCGAACCGAAATGGTCCCTCTGGGAGGAATCCGTGCCCACATACCAGTACGTGTGCACCGAATGCGGTGGTCAGATCGAGGCGGTGCAGAAGTTCACCGATGACCCGCTGACCCAGCACGAGGCCTGCGGCGGCAGGCTGCGCAAGGTCTTCTCACCGGTGGGCATCGTGTTCAAGGGCTCCGGCTTCTACCGGACAGACAGCAGGAGCGGGTCGTCGACGTCGAAGGCCGCGACGGCCGGTTCGTCGTCCCCGGCTGACAACGGGTCCGCGAAGGACTCCTCCTCCTCCTCGTCCTCGTCGTCCGCTGGCGGCGCGAAGGACTCCTCCTCCGGCTCGTCTTCCGCGGGCTCGTCTTCGGCTAGCTCCTCGGGCGAGAAGGTCGCCTGACGGCCATGGCGCCGGTCGCGGACATCGGGGTCATCGGCGGTTCCGGTTTCTACGAGTTCCTTACCGACGCCGACGAGGTGAAGGTCGACACCCCGTTCGGCGAGCCGAGCGAGGCGGTGCTCGTCGGCGAGGTGGCCGGCCGCAGGGTGGCCTTCCTGCCGCGGCACGGCCGCGACCACAGGTTCCCGCCGCACACCATCCCGTACCGGGCGAACATGTGGGCGCTGCGCTCGCTGGGCGTGCGGCGGGTTCTCGCGCCGAGCGCGGTCGGCTCGCTGACCGTCTCCTACGGCCCGGGCACGCTGGTCATTCCTGACCAGCTCGTGGACCGGACACGGGGACGCGCGCAGACGTTCTACGACCAGTACGCGGTGCACGTGCCGTTCGCCGACCCGTACTGCCCGACGGGGCGGGCCCGGTCGATCGCGGCGGCGCGCGCGTACGGCTGGGTGCCCGCCGGTTCCGGGACGCTGGTGGTCATCGACGGGCCCCGGTTCTCCACCAGGGCGGAGTCGCAGTGGTACGCCGCGCAGGGGTGGACGCTGATCGGGATGACCGGTCACCCCGAGGCCGTGCTCGCCCGCGAGCTCGCGATGTGCTACACGACGCTCGCGCTGATCACCGACACCGACGCCGGCGTGGAAGAGGGCGACGGCGTGACGCAGGCCGAAGTGTTCGAGGTGTTCGGCGCGAACATCAGCCGGCTGCGGGAACTGGTCGCGATCATCATCGGTTCGTTCCCCGCCGAGCGTGAGGACGACCTGTGCGCGCACGCGCTTGACGGCATCCGTCTCCCCTTCGAACTCCCCTAGTGGTGAGGCTGGGGCGTTTGTAGCCTTTTGCCAATTTTTGTGCCATATTCGCTCTTCCGGGCGTGGTGGCCATAGCGGTAATCTCTGCGCCGTGAGTGCATACGAGATCCCGGCCACGGGTTCGGCACAGGTGCACGTGCTCAACGACGGATACGTCGGGCTGGACGGCGACGACGAACGGGTCAGCGGCACGGTCACCCTCATCACCGACTCCGGCGCCGTGATCGTGGTCGATCCGGGGATGGTCGCGTCCCGCGAGGCGCTGCTCGCGGCGCTCGAATCGCACGGGCCGCGCGCAGCGGACGTGACGGACGTCGTGTTCAGCCATCATCACCCCGACCACACGGTCAACGCCGCCCTGTTCCCGGCCGCGCGGATCCACGACCACTGGGCGGTGTACGAGGAGGACCGCTGGGTGGACAGGGACGCCGACGGGGTGCTGCTCAGTCCCTCGGTCCGGTTGCTGCGCACGCCAGGGCACACCGGCGAGGACATCTCGACAGTCGCTTCGACGGCCGACGGAGTCTACGTGTGCACGCACGCCTGGTGGAGCGCGGACGGGCCGGAGGACGACCCGCTCGGCACGGACGCGGCGGCGCTCAAGGCGAGCCGCGAACTCCTGCTGTCGTTCGCGACGGTGATCATCCCCGGCCACGGGGCGCCGTTCCGTCCGGGAGCGCAGCCGTGAGGGCGCCCGGCTGCACCGGCGTGTAACGAGCAGGCGGCTGAAGGCGTTGTGCATATGAGGCGTGACCCTCGTGCGAAGTCCCGGCCTGGCCCCGTGGGCCGGGACTTGCGCTGTCCGGGCATCGCCCGATGAGGGCGGACGGTGGCAGGTGAACGAGTCTGTGCCCATCGTGATCGATGCCGGCCTGATCGGCCTGCCCGCGCGCCCAGTGGTGCGGCAATTGCGCCAGGCAGGGCTGGTTCCGCGGGTCGAGTGGTCGCAGGTCGGGGACGTCCCCGCGGGAACGGTCATCGCGGTCAAGCCCAAGGGTGACGTCGAGCCGGGAACGGTTGTCACCATAACCGTCGCCGCGCTGCCGTCGGATTGAGTGGCGAGTCGGAGTGCGGCGGTGTTTGCTGTGACTATTCGTCACAATTGCGACCTAATCGTGATACTGGGCCATGGAACGGGTAACGTAGCAAGCCGTGCCCCTGATCCCCCGATGGGCCTGGATTCGCGCCATGCGCCCGTCAAACCCGGATCTATCCGGACGAGCCACTAGTGGCTGACTGGCCGTTGATTTCCGACCTTGGCCCGCTAGGTGCCCTGCCGACAGCACCTCGTCTCGCGCGCGGCTTCATCGAGGTCGTGCTCACCGAATGGGGCCTCGCCGGGCTGGCCGAGGTCACCGAGTTGCTGGTGAGCGAGCTGACCACCAACGTCGTCCAGGCATCGACAGGACCGGACGGGCTGCCCAGGTATGACTCCACTGGCAAGCTGCCCCTGCTGTGGGTCCGGCTGCTCTCCGACCATTCCCGGCTCATGGTCGAGGTCTGGGACAACCTGCCGGAGTCCTTCGGCGCGCCCGCGATGCGGCACGCCGGGCCGCAGGAGGAAGGCGGGCGCGGCCTGGACATGGTCAACACCCTGTGCCAGGAGTGGGGCTGGGAGAGCGTGCCAGGCTGGAGCGGCAAGCGCGTCTGGGCGCTCATCAGCCCCCGGTTAACGGCCTTCCTGGCGGGTCGCCACGTTCCTGCGCTGCCGGAGGCGGTGCAGCACGTCGTTGGCGCCCGGGCCGCGGCCCGAGAAGTAGTCGTGCAGCGTCCGGTACTCGGCGAACATCTCGTCGTAGGCGTCGGCGCGCTCGGGATCCGGCGTGTAGGCGCCGTGCTCGATCCGCCCCATGGCCTCCGCCGCGGCGGGCACGTCGTGGTGCAGGCCGGCGGCGACGGCGGCGTGTATCGCCGAGCCGAGTGCCGGGGCCTGCTCAGACGTGGCGATGGAGACCGGCCGGCGCAGCACGTCGGCGTAGATTTGCAGCAGCATCCGGCTGCGCTTGAGCCCGCCGGCCACCACGAACTCGGTGACCGGCAGGCCCGCCGCCTCGAACGCCTCGACAATCACCCGGGTGCCGAACGCGGTCGACTCGAGCAACGCCAGGTAGATGTCTTCCGGCGTGGTCGCCAGCGTCAGGCCGACCAGTACGCCGGACAGATGATGATCGACGAGGATCGACCGGTTGCCGCCCATCCAGTCAAGCGCCACCAGGCCGTGCGCCCCGACCGGCTGCGACGCGCACCTGCTTGACAGGTACTCGTGCAGGTTCATGCCGAGCTTCCTCGCCGCGGCGAGATACGTCTCAGGCACGCCCTGGCCGATCCACCACGCGAAGATGTCCCCGACCGCGCTCTGGCCCGCCTCATAGCCGAACATCCCGGCGATGATCCCGCCGTCGACCACGCCGCAGATGCCGGGGACGGCCGCCAGCGTGTCGCCGTTCATCACGTGGCAGGTAGACGTCCCCATGATCGCGAGCATCTGGCCGGGCCCGATTGCGCGGGCGGCGGGCGCTGTGACGTGCGCGTCGACGTTGCCAGTAGCCACCGCGATGCCCTCGGGCAGCCCGGTGAGCGCCGCGGCCGACCGGGTCAGCCGGCCCGCTCTGCTGCCGAGAGCTGACAGCGGCACGCCGGCGAGCCTGGTCTGGGCGAAGTCGCCGAACTCCGGGTGCAGCGCCTTGAGGTATTCGGCCGAGGGATAGTGCCCGTCCTGGTAGATCCCCTTGTATCCGGCGGTGCAGGCATTCCGCGTCTCCGCGCCGCACAGCTGCCAGACGATCCAGTCGGCCGCCTCGATCCATCTTTCGGTTCGCCGGTAGGTGTCCGGGTCTTCTTCGAGCAGTTGCAGGGCCTTGGCGAACTGCCATTCCGAGGAGATCCGGCCGCCGTAGCGCTCGATCCACGTCTCACCGCGCTCGTGCGCCAGCGCCGTGATGCGATCGGCTTGGTCCTGTGCCGCGTGGTGCTTCCACAGCTTGGGCCAGGCATGGGGCCTTCCCCGCAGCTCCGGGGTCTCGCACAGCGGCGTGCCGTCGCGCAGCATGGGCAGAACGGTGCTCGCCGTGAAGTCCGTCGCGATCCCGACGACCGTCGCCGGGTCTACCACCGCGTCAAGCAGCGCCTCGCGTACCGCGGTGCCGAGCGCAGCGCGCCAGTCGGCCGGATCCTGCAGCGCCCAGTCGGCCGGCAGCGGCTGCTCTGAGCCAGGGAGGGTGCGCTCGATCACGGCGTTGCGGTACTCGGCAACGCCGCTGCCGAGCTCGACGCCATCGCTGGCCCGCACTACCACGGCACGCGCGGAAAGCGTCCCGAAGTCGACGCCTACGACCGTGGCGGAGGAGCTGTCAGCTGTCAATTCGTCGCGTCTCCTGACCGTATTCGGCGGCCGCGGCGGACGTTCCAGCGATGTTTTCGCTGGTTATCCGCCAGGCGACCGCGGCATGCCGTTCCGCTGTGGCCCAGATTGTTAACGTGCACAAGATATATTGTCAACACCCCGACGTAATCACGTTACCGGCCTCGCGGTTTCGGTGCTATAGGCATTCAGGTTCGCAAGCTCTGGCTTTGCGCTGTACTTCCGGGCATGGCGGGGGTGTTGGTTTGACATATGCTGTGTTAACGCTAACAATTCAAGTGCTGCGATCATTCTGACGCGAGAATCCCGCCCGGCGGGCCCTGAGCCGCGCCCGCCATGGGACGGGCGGCGGACCCGGCCCTGCCAGGCCCGGGACCTGCGAAGGTGCCGCGCTTGGGGCAACGGAAGGGCCCCGCCGTCAGGAGTAGAGTGTTCGTGCACCAAAACAGACCGACTCGACCGTCAAGTGGGGAAATACGTGGTCAGACCCGCCCGTGAGCCGGCGATGACCGATGTCGCCAAATTGGCCGGCGTCTCGCATCAGACCGTCTCCCGGGTTCTCAACGACCACCCCAACGTCCGTGAGCAAACCCGGATGCGAGTGCAGGCGGCGATCAACGAACTGGGCTATCGCCCGAATTGGGCCGCCCGCGTGCTGGCCACCGGCACGTCCCAGGTCATCGGCGTGGTCTCCCGGTCCTCGACGCTCTACGGTCCGGCGGCAACGCTCAGCGCGCTGGCAGAGGAAGCCGTGCAGCGGGGATTCACCGTCAACGTGGAGAGCGTCCGCACCCTCGACCGCCAGCCGATCGCCGACGCGATCAGCCGCCACCTCGACCAGCGCGTCGCCGGCCTGGTCATCATCGCGCCGGTGGAATCGGCCAACGAAGCCCTTGACCACCTGCCGGACGACATCCCGCTCGTCAGCATCGACGGTGATCCGCTGCGGCCCACGGAACTGGTGACGGTCGATCAGGAAGCGGGCGCGTACGCGGCGACACGGCACCTGCTCGATGCCGGGCACGCCACCGTATGGCACGTCTCGGGGCCCGACGACTGGTTCGACAGCCGCGGCCGGATCGCCGGCTGGCGGCGAGCGCTGACGGAGGCGGGCGCCGAGATCCCGCCGCTCATGTCGGCCGACTGGTTCGCCGCGTCCGGCTACCGGTACGGCCAGATCCTGGCGCGGATGACCGACGCCACCGCGGTATTCGCCGCCAACGACCACCTCGCCCTCGGCATCCTGCGCGCCTTGCACGAACGCGGCCGCCGGGTGCCCGAGGACGTCAGCGTGGTCGGCTTCGACGACGTGCCCGAGGCCGCCTACTACATTCCGCCGCTCACCACGATCCGGCCTGACTTCGACGCGGTCGCCGCGGCCAGCATCGATCTGCTGCTCGCGCAGATCAGCAGCGGACAGCGCCTCGGCGACCGCCGGGTCCTGACGCCGACGCTGATCAGCCGGGACAGCGTCGCGCCGCCCCGCTCCTTAATGCACCTGCGCAGGGCCGTCTAGACCTGGCTGTGGCTTTCCACGGCGGTCACGATCTCGGCGATCGCCTCGTCGATCGGGACGCCGTTCTTCTGCGCGCCATCGCGGTAGCGGAACGAGACCGCGCCCGCGGCAACGTCGTCATCGCCGGCCAGCAGCATGAAGGGAACCTTCTGCCGCTGCGCGTTGCGGATCTTCTTCTGCATCCGGTCGTCGCTGGAGTCGACGTCGACCCGGATTCCCGCGGCGCGCAGCCCTGCGGCGACGGTCTCCAGGTAGGGCACGTGGGCGTCGGTGATCGGGATGCCGGTCACCTGTACCGGCGCCAGCCAGGGCGGGAACGCGCCCGCGTAGTGCTCGACCAGGATCCCGAAGAACCGCTCTATCGACCCGAACAGCGCCCGGTGGATCATGTACGGCCGCTGCCTGGACCCGTCAGGGGCCTGGTACTCGATGCCGAACCTGCCTGGCTCCTGGAAGTCCACCTGCAGGGTCGAAAGCTGCCAGCGGCGCCCGATGGCGTCCCGGACGTGCACGTCGATCTTGGGGGCGTAGAAGGCCCCCTCGCCTTCGGCGATCTTGTACGGCAGGCCGGCCTTGTCGAGCGCGTGCTGCAGCGCCGCCTCGGCCACCGTCCAATCTTCGATGGTCCCGACGTACTTGTCCGGCCTGGTCGACAGCTCAGCCTCGAACTCGGTCAACCCGAAGTCGCGCAGCAGCCCGACCACGAAATCGAGCAGCGACGCCAGCTCGTCGGCGAGCTGGTCCGGAGCGCAGAAGATGTGCGAGTCGTCCTGGGTGAAGCCGCGTGCCCTGGTCAGCCCGTGCACGACTCCGGACTTCTCGAACCGGTACACGGTGCCGAATTCGAACAGCCGCAGCGGCAGCTCCCGGTATGACCGCCCGCGCGAGCGGTAGATCAGGATGTGCATGGGGCAGTTCATCGGCTTCGGGTAGTAGTTCGCCCCGTCCAGTTCCATCGGGGGGAACATCCCGTCCTTGTACCACTCCAGGTGGCCGGAGGTGATGAACAGGTCTTCCTTGGTCAGGTGCGGGGTGTTGACGAACTGGTAGCCGGCTTCCTCGTGCCGCTTGCGCGAGTAGTCCTCCATCACCCGGCGGATGATGCCGCCCTTGGGGTGGAACACCGGCAGCCCCGACCCGATCTCGGTGGGGAAGGAGAACAGGTCGAGTTCCGCGCCGAGCTTGCGGTGATCGCGCCGTTCGGCCTCCTCGAGCATCGTGAGGTAGCTGTCCTGCGCCGCCCGTGACTCCCACGCGGTGCCGTAGATGCGCTGCAGCTGCGGGTTCTTCTCGTTGCCCCGCCAGTACGCGCCCGCGTTCCTGATGAGCTTGAACGCCGGGATGTGCCGGGTGCTCGGCACGTGCGGGCCGCGGCACAGGTCCTTCCAGCGCAGCTCGCCGGTCTTGGCATCCACGTTGTCGTAGATCGTGAGCACCCCGGCGCCGACCTCGGCGGAGGCTTCCGCGTCGGCGGCCGCCTGGCCCTTGATGCCGATCAGCTCAAGCTTGTACGGCTCGCCCGCCAGCTCCGCCCGGGCCTGGTCATCGGTGACCTCACGACGGACGAACCGCTGGCCCTGCTTGACGATCTCGCGCATCCGCGCCTCGATCGCCTTCAGGTCTTCGGGCGTGAACGGGTGCGCGACGTCGAAGTCGTAGTAGAAGCCGTTCTCGACCGGGGGGCCGATGCCGAGCCTGGCGTCGGGGAACCCCCCCTGCACCGCCTGCGCCATCACGTGCGCCGTCGAGTGGCGGATGACGGCACGGCCCTCGTCGGAACCGGCCGTGACCGGCTCGACGAAGTCGCCGTCAGCGAGTTCCCACGCCAGGTCCCGCAGCTGCCCGTTGACCCGGGCGACGACGACGTCCGTGTCTGCCGCGTACAGCTCGCCGGCGGTAGTCCCGGTCGTCACCTCACGCTCCATCCGCTGAGCCTGGCGGTCGAGCATGTGGACACGGATCTGGGACACGGCTGCTGCCTCACGTTTGCGTGGAATGGGATTCGAGACCTGCCTCGATGCTACCGTGCGGCCGTCCGCGGCCCGGCGGGAATACCGTCCGCGCCCGGGGCCGGCGATACGGCGCTGCTCAGCCAAGCAAGTCCGCGACAGCGGCGATGCCCGGTTCGATGGCGCGTTCGCTGACGTTGCCGAAGCCGAGCACGAGCTGAGGAGGGCCTGCCGTGCGGACCGCCCGATACCCGCTCATGCCGTACAGGCCAACAAGCCGCTCCCGGGCGGCGGCTACCACTGCCTGCTCGTCAGCCGAGGCCGGCAGGTGCGCCACGGCATGGAACCCGGCGGCCAGGCCGGTCAGCCGGACACGCGGCGCGTGCCGCGCCAACGCGCCGATAAGCCGGGCGCGGCGCCGCGCGTAGACCACGCGCATCCGGCGCAGGTGCCGGTCGTACCGGCCCGACCTGATCAGCGCCGCCAGTGCCAGCTGGTCCAGGGTGGACGAACCGCGGTCGCTGATCAGTTTCTCCGCCGCGACGGCCCCGGCCAGCGACGACGGAGCCAGCACCCAGCCAAGCCGCACGGCCGGCGCCAGCGCCTTGCTGGCGGTGCCGATGGTGAACACCCGGTCCGGGGCCAGGCCTTGCAGCACGCCGATGGGCTCGCGGTCGTAGCGGAACTCGGAGTCGTAGTCGTCCTCGACGATGAACGCGTCGCGGCGGCTCGCCCACTGCATGAGGGCGTGACGTCGGCTTGCCGCCAGGACGACACCGGTCGGCGACTGGTGAGCCGGGGTGACAACGGCGACCTGGGCGCCGCTGGTGTCGAGCGCGCCGACATCGATTCCCTGGTCGTCGACGGGCACGTGAATCACCCGCAGCCCCGTCGCCTCGGCGGCCCGGACGCTCTCATCGGTCTCGGCGCTCCCGTAGCCGGGGTCCTCGAAGGCGACGGACCGGATGCCGCGCTGTGCCAGCGCCCGCAGCACGAGGCTCAGCCCCTGCGCGAATCCGGTGCTGATGATCACCTGTTCCGGCCCCGCCGCGGCGGCGCGCACCCGCCGCGTGTACCCGGCGATCACCGCGCGCAATTCGGCGCTGCCGCCCGGGTCGCCGTAGCCGAGGTCGGCGGATGCCACACCGCCGCAAGCCTCGCGGGTCGCCCAGATCCAGTCGCCGCGCGGAAAGCTGGCCAGATCCGGGATGCCGGCGCGGAAGTCGGCGATCAGCCGCGGCGGCGGCTTCCGGCGCGGCGCCGGCTCTGGCGCCGCGGAGTACGCGCCGGCCGCCACCCGCGTCGCCGAGCCGACTTGGCTGGTCAGGTAGCCCTCGGAAAGCAGCTGGGCGTAGCAGTCCTGCACCAGGCCCCGGGACACGCCCAGCTCGCGCGCCAGTTCCCTGGAGGAGGGGAGCCGCTCGCCCGCGTTCAGCCTGCCGTCCCTGATCGCCTCGCGCAGGCCCGCCTCCAGCTGAGAGCGCAGCGGCTGGCCGCTGCCACGGTCGAGCCGGAGCAGCAGCTCCGGACCCAAACCGGACCACTGAAACGCCACGATATTGGACCTTATCAGTGCCCCACTTGGTGCTTACGGTCTTTGACATGAGCACTATGACGCGCCAGCAGTCCAGCCGGGTCCCCGGTATCGCCGTGCCGCGAGAGCGCATCATCAGCGGGCCGCTCGCATGGGTCTTCGTGTCGTCTTTCGCCGCACTCACCAGCTTCTACCTGCTGCTTTCCGTGATACCTCGGTATGCCGCGGATGCGGGCGCGGGGAGCGCGGGAGCGGGACTGGCCACCGGGGTGCTACTGCTCGGCACCGTTGCGGCGGAAGTTTCCGCCGTCGGCCTGATGCGGCGGTACCGGAGCCGGACGCTCCTGGTCGCCGGGGCGGCCCTGATGGGCATCCCGGCCCTGGCGCTGCTGTCCGGTGCCCGGCTGCCCGTCCTCGTGGCGGTCAGCCTCGTCCAGGGCTTCGGCTTCGGCCTGGGCACGGTTGCCATGGGCGCGCTCACGGCCCTGCTCCTGCCGCCGCAGCGGCGCGGCGAAGGACTTGGCCTGGAAGGGGTCGTGGACTCGATTCCTGGCGTCGTCGCGCTGCCGGCGGGCGTCTGGCTCGGCGGTCACTACGGCTACGCCGTGGTCCTGCTCATGGCGGCCGCGACCGCGCTGGTTCCGGTGGCGGCGTTCCGCTGGCTGCCGGGCACGGCGGACCCTCGCACGACGAACTCCGGCACCGGGCGCCCGCCCGGGCTGCTGGCAGGCCTGCGGAACGACGGGGAGTTGCGGCTGGCTCTCGTATTCGTCACTACCACGGTGGCCGCCGGCGTGGTGGTCTCCTTGCTTCCGCTGGCTGCCGGAGCGTCCGGAGACGTCGCCGCCACCGGCTTGCTCGTCCAGGCACTCGCGGCGACGGTAGGCCGCTGGTTCGCGGGAGGCCATGGCGACCGGCACGGTCACGCGGGTCTGCTGGTGCCCGGGCTGGCGGTCGCAGCCGCCGGGATGATCGCCATGATCTGGCTGGCATCTCCAGCCGCTCTGATCGCGGGCATGTGCCTGTTCGGCGGCGGCTTCGGGGTCGTGCAGAACGCCACTCTCGTGCTGATGATCGAGCGCATGCCGTCATCCGGGATCGGCACGGCCAGCGCCCTGTGGAACCTGGCCTATGACGCCGGATACGGAGCCGGTCCCGTCGTCTTCGGCCTCGTCGCCGGGCACACCGGATACCCGGCTGCCTTCGCCCTTACCGGCCTGCTGATGTTCGCGGCCGTGCCGGCCTGCTGGCGGCAGCGCCGTTTCCGCACCTTCGCACCCGGCGGCGACCGCGCGCCTTCCCCGGTAAGCTAGGGGATCGGTAAGCCCCGATAGCTCAGTGGATAGAGCGACCGCCTCCTAAGCGGTAGGTCCCGCGTTCGAGTCGCGGTCGGGGCGCC
>Ga0187807_1000168_pt1 | contig 18943 bp, 16 predicted proteins | sample NC_wetland_sal_i_4_FD_132432 | JGI IMG/M metagenome (GOLD analysis project Ga0187807, IMG submission 132432) | Wetland sediment microbial communities from Neuse River Estuary, North Carolina, USA - ASW_2 | ecosystem: Environmental > Aquatic > Freshwater > Wetlands > Sediment | place: USA: North...
CAGCTCCTCATCGGCCGCGCCGGCGCAGCGCCGGCCCGGGCCGGACAGCCGGTCCACCGCCGCGGCCAGTCCCGGCCCGGGCGGGCAGGCCTCCCCGGCCGCGCCGCTGGCGAAGTCGGCCAGCCGCAGCTGGCGGGCCGGCACCCCGGAGCCGCCGCCGGGCAGCCCGCCGTCGCGGCCGGGCTGCGGGCCCGGGCCGTGTGCGGGGGGCGGCGGCTGCCTCATGGGGGCGCTCCTGACGCCGAGGCTGGGTAGCTCCGATATTCGAATCGTATCGGGACCCAGTGACATTCCACGGCCCGTGGGGCTTACTCCGGGGATACGGTTAGCTAACCCGCAGCCGGTTTGGATGACCGGTGGGGTGGGGCGCCGCTAGGGGGCGGGCGCGCTGGGGGGGCAGGCCCCTTCGGCACTCGCATCGCGTCCGCGCCCAGCATAGGCAGCAAGTATGGCCGAGCGCGCGAGCCATAGTCGATGTGGTCAGCCACATGCCAGCACGGTGCGGGCAGCACCACTATCCGCATGATGCCTCCCCCATTGACCCGCGAAGGCGGTAGTCGGTGGAATACTGGCCATGGCAACGTTCTGGGTGCGCCTGCGCGCCGACGTCCGCCTGCGGTGGCGGGCGATGGCGAGCCTCGCCCTGCTGCTCGGGATCATCGGCGGCGTAGTGCTCACCGCCGCGGCCGGCGCGCGGCGCACCGACACGGCCTACCCCCGGCTGCTGCGCTGGGCCAACGCCACCCAACTGGAGGTCCTGCCGGAGGGCACTGGCCTCATCGGCTACTACGCCGCGCTCGCCCGGCAGCCGGACACCGGGAAGCGCATCGCGGCGATGACCATACAGGGGCTCTACCAGGCGACGCTGCCGACGGACTACACGGCCACGGTGAACGCGATCTCCAGTCCCGACGGGACCCTGGGCGTCACCGTCGACCGGGTCAAGATCCTGCGGGGCCGCATGTACGACCCGGCGGCGCCCGGCCAGGCCATGGTCGACTCCCGGCTCGCCAGTCTCGAGCACCTCACCCCCGGCAGTACGCTGCGCCTGGCCGTGGTGCCGAACGGCCCCGGTGGCACGCCGGACTACAGCAAAGTCACGCGGATAGCCTTCCTGGTGACCGCGATCGTCGTATTCGACGACCAGATCGTGCCCACGGGCACCAACCCCAGCCAGCCCACCGCGCTGCTCAGCTCCCCGTTCGACGCCACCCCCCTGGCGGCATCGGTCAGGTACGGCGACGAGGCGCTGGTGCGGCTGCGGCCGGGCACGGACCTGACCGCCTTCCAGACCGCCGCGGAAACCCTGGCCACGCACTACCCGGCAACCAGCGGGAAGATCATCTTCATCAACCTGTCGGACCAGATCAGCGCCACCGAGCGCGCCATCCGGCCGCAAGCCGTCGCCCTGGCGGTGTTCGCCGGGCTGACGGGCCTGATCGCGCTCGCCGTCATCGGGCAGCTGATGAGCCGTCAGCTGACGCTGGACTCGGCCGAGTTCCCCATCCTGCGCGCGCTCGGCATGCGCCGCGCCAGCCTCGTCGGGCTGTCCCTGGCCCGGCTGGCCGTCGTCACCGTCACCGGGGCGGTTGTCGCGGTCGGCATCGCGATCGCGGCGTCCCCGCTGATGCCCATAGGACCCGCACGGCTGGCCGAACCGCAGCCCGGCATCGAGGTCAACCTCGCTATTCTCGGCGCTGGCTTCGCGGCCATCGCGCTGCTTCCGCTCGCCGCGGTAGTCCCGCCGGCCTGGCGGGCGGCCGACCGGGTCCGGGGCCCCCTTGGGGTGACCGAGCCGGCCGAAGGCCGCGCCCGGCCATCACGGCTCGCGGCGGCGCTAACCAGAACCGGGTCGCTGACCGGCGGCATCGGCGCGCGAATGGCATTCGAGCCCGGGCGCGGGCGGACCGCGGTCCCGGTGCGCAGCGCCCTCGCTGGCAGCGTCACCGCGGTCGCCGCGCTGGCAGCGGCCGCCGTCTTCGGCGCCAGCCTCATCGGGCTGGTCAGCACCCCGCACCGGTACGGGCAGAACTGGGACCAGGAGATGGACCTGGTCTTCGGCGGCGTGCCTGGCGCCTTCGGCGCGCAGCTGATAGCGACGGACCCGTCCATCATCGCGTACGCGGCGGGCAACTACGGCCAGCTCACCATCGACGGCCAGATCGTGCCGGCGATCGGCATCGACCAGGTGCACGGCGGCGGGTATCTCACGCTGCTGGCCGGCCGGGCGCCGGCCGCGCCGGACGAGGTCGCGCTCGGAGAGCAGACGCTTCGCGCCGTCCACGCGCACCTGGGACAGACCATCGGGGTAACCGTCAACCAGGTGATCAACGGCGGCCCGGGCGTGCCGCACGCTATGCGGGTCGTCGGCGTCGCCGTGCTGCCCGCCTTCAGCCGGGGCGGCTTCTCGCCCACCGGCCTGGGCACAGGGGCCATCACGACCGCCTCCGTGCTCTCAGCCGAGTCCACCAGCCTGGCCACCACGCTGTGCAGGACCAGCGCGACGTGCTACAACTTCTTCCTGCTCAGGTACAAACCCGGCACCGATCTGAGCGCCGCCGCAGCGCGGCTCACCGCAGTGCTGCAAGCGCACCAGTGCCCGATCGGCTCCTGCATCGTGGGCGCCGACCAGCGGCCCGGCGAAATCAAGGGCTACACCAGCATCCGGGACACCCCGCTGGTCCTCGCCGCCATCCTCGTCGTGCTCGCCGTCGGCACGCTGGCGCACGTGCTGCTCACCGGGGTGCGGCGGCGCCGCCGCGACCTCGCCGTGCTCAAGACGCTCGGGTTCGGCAAGTCGCAGGTGCTGCGCGTGGTGGCCTGGGAGGCAACCGCGTTCGCCGCGGTCGCGCTGATCATCGGGCTGCCGCTCGGCGTCGTCGCCGGCCGCTTGGCCTGGGCCGTCTTCGCGAACGCGGCCGGTGTCTCCACCCAGCCCGCGATCCCCGTCCCGCTGATCCTGCTCGCCATCCCGGTCACGCTAGCGCTGGCCAACCTCATCGCCGCCGCGCCCGGCTGGAGCGCCGCCCGGCTCCGCCCGGCAGCCGTGCTCCGGAGCGAATGAGCGCCCGGCCAGGATGCTGCCGGGTGACCGGCGGTGTGCTACCACCACCGGGATTCCTGCTGCCTGCACACTGGCGGGCCGTGCCGCACATATGGGAGAACTAGCAGCGTGGAGCGGAGTATCGACGTTTTCCTTGCGGACGACAACCTGATCGTGCGCGAAGGGGTGCGGGCGCTCATCGAGCGCAACGCCGACCTGCGCGTGGTCGGGGTGGCCGCCGACTACGACGGGGTGGTGGCGGGCTGCGCGACGACCGAGCCGCAGGTGCTGGTCACCGACGTGCGGATGCCGCCGTCGTTCCGGCGGGAGGGCATCGACGCGGCCAAGGAGGTGCGCAAGCGGCACCCGGGCACCGGCATCGTGGTGCTCTCCCAGTACGACGACCCCGAATACGCGGTGTCGCTGCTCGCCGAGGGGTCGGCGGGCTACGGCTACCTGCTCAAGGACCGGGTCGCGGAGGGCACCCAGCTAGCGGACGCCATCCGCAGCGTCGCCACCGGCGGCACCGCGCTCGACCCCGCCGTGGTCGAGGCGCTGGTCCGGCCGGTCGTCTCCCCCGGCGGCCTGGCGCCCGCCGAGGAGGACCTGCTCTCGCTCGTCGCCGAAGGCCGGACGATCAAGGCGATCGCGGCCGCGCGGCACGTGCCGCCCGAGGCGGTCGACGCGGACGTCGAGGCGGTCTTCGTCAAGCTCGCGGCCGGCGTGTCCGCCGGCGACCAGGCGGCGCTGACGCGGCTGCGGCAGCTGCACCAGGCGATCGTGGACCGCGAGGAGCAGGGCGAGACCCTGTCCCGGCTGCTGCCCTCCGGGCTGGCGGTCAAGCTCAGGGACACCGCGCTGCGCATCGGCGAGACCGAGCGGGTGGTCGTGACCGTGCTGATGAGCGACATCAGGTCGTACTCGACCATCGCGGAGCACGCCGACCCCAGCCAGCTGGCCGGCCAGCTCAACACCCACCGGGCGGCGATGAACCGGGCCATCCTCGGCGAGGGCGGCACTGTCATGCAGTTCGTCGGCGACGCGGTGATGGCCGTGTTCGGCGCCCCGTTCCCGCAGGCCGATCACGCGGACCGCGCGGTCGCCGCGGCGGCGGGCATGCACGCGCTGCAGTCCGAGATCAACGACGAGTGGCGGGCCGCCGGCCTGCCCGAGTTCGGCCTCGGCATCGGGCTGTCCACCGGGCAGGCGGCCGCCGCGCTGCTCGGCTCGGAGGAGCGCCTGGAATACACACTCGTCGGCGACACGGTCAACCTCGCGCAGCGGCTGCAGCAGTTCGCCGCGGCGGGCGAGACGGTGCTCTCCGAGGCCACGCGGAACGTCATAACCGCAGCGGTGCACGTGACCGCGCTGCCGGCGCAGCTGGTCAAGGGGCGCGATACACCGGTCGTGGCGTACAAGGTCAGCCAGCACGCCATGACAATCTAGGCAGGAAGCGATGAACGAGACAGTATCGGCGCTGACCGTAACCGGCGTGCGCAAGACATTCGAAGCCGAGAACGCGCCGGTGCGGGCGCTGCGCGGCGTGGACCTGACCGTCGCCGCCGGGGAGTTCGTTGCGGTGATGGGGCCGTCGGGGTGCGGCAAGTCCACCCTGCTGAACCTCGTGGCCGGGCTCGACGTGCCCGACGAGGGCACGATCACGGTCGCCGGCGAGCAGGTGACCGGCCGCACCGAGGACGAGCTCGCGCGGATGCGCCGCAAGCACATGGGCATCGTCTTCCAGTTCTTCAACCTGCTCGAGGGCATGACCGTCCTGGAGAACGTGGTGCTGCCCACGGTCATCGCCGGCCGCAAGCGGAAGATGGCGGAAACCCGGGCCAGGGACCTGCTCGACCTGCTCGGCATCGGCGACAAGGCTTCGGCCGTGCCCGGAGTGCTGTCCGGCGGGCAGCGGCAGCGGCTGGCGATCGCGCGCGCCCTGGCGAACGAGCCGACCCTGCTGCTTGCCGACGAGCCGACCGGCGCGCTCGACTCCGACGGCGGCGCGGAGATCATCGAACTGCTGCGCCGCCTGCACGCTGGCGGCCAGACCATCATCCTCGTCACCCACGATCCGGCCGTGGCGGAGGCCGCGGGGCGGGTCGTCCTGATGCGCGACGGCCGGATCGTCGAGTCCGTGCCGGGGACCGCGGGCGCCGGCGGCAGGGGCGTGCCGGCGGACGCGCGATGAACTCCGGCGGCCCGCGCCGGCTAGTCGCCGGGCTGCTGCTCCCGGTCATCGCCATCGCGCTCGCGGCCGCCGGCCTGCTGATCCCCGCCCCCGGGGGGATCAGCGCACTCGCCGCCGTGACCGCCGGGCTGATCGTCGCGTGGGCGCTGTGCGGCGCGCTGACCGCCCGCGCGGCGGAGCGGACACCGCAGTGGGAGCTCGCGGCGGGGGCGATCGCGGCCTCGGTCGCGGCCGGCGCCGGGCGGCTGGCCGGCCGCTACACCGGCCAGGCGTCCGGGCAGCATCACCTGGCGACCGGCGTGAGCGTCGTCGCGGCGGCGGTCATGGTCGCGATCTCGGTCCACCTGCTGCTAGCACTGCCGGACGGCAGGCTCGCCTCCACCGGGCGCCGCGTGTTCGCGGGCACCGCCTATGCCGCCGCCCTGGTCGCCGGGCTCGCGCTCGCGGCGGCCGGCCGTCAGGTCCCCGCCTGGCTCGGGGTGCTTGTGTGGTCGCTCGCGCTGCTGCTCGCGCTGCCCGCGGCACGGCTGCGCTACGACGCGGCCGCGGCGCGGGACAGGGAACGGCTGCAGTGGGCCGCCATGGGCACCGTCCTCGCCTGCGCCCTCGCGCTGTCGGTGACGGTGCTGTACCTGCTGGTCGGCTGGCCCGCGCCGGTGACGCCGGTCGCCGCGGGCGCGATGGTGCTCATCCCGGCCGGCATGGCGGCCGGCGACGTGCCGCGGCTCGGCCCGCGTGGCGGGCGACTGCTCGTGCAGGTGCTGGCGGTCTCCGGGTTCGCCGCCACGGTGGCGGTGATCTACCTGGTGGTCGTCCTTGGCCTGGGCAGGCCGCCGTCCGACTCCTCCGACCGTCAGCTGCTCGCGATGTCCATGGTGGCCGCCGCGGTCGCCGCGATCAGCTTCGCTCCCGCCCGGGAGCGGCTGACCGACTGGGCGAACCGGCGGGTGTTCGGCGCGCGGCAGGCGCCCGACGAGGTGCTGCGGACGTTCGGCAGCCGGATGACGCGCGCCATCACGATGGACGAACTGCTGCTGCAGCTGGCCGAATCGCTGCGCAAGACGATGGCGCTGGCGAGCGCCGAGGTCTACACCGGGACCGGGGACGTGCTCGAGCGGATCGCCGCGGTGCCCGACACTGGCCCGCGGTCGATCATCGTCGGGAACCGGGAGCGTCCGGTGGTGGCCAGGGCGGGGGTGTCCGGGCAGGCCTGGACGTCGGTGTGGCTGCCCGCGTTGAACGACGGCGGTCCGGCCGCTGGACCGCTACGCGTGGCGCCGGTCAGTCATGGCGGCGACCTGCTCGGGCTCATTGTCGTGCGCCGGCCGGCCGCGGCCGACCCGTTCTCGGCCGAGGATGACCGGGTGCTCACCGAACTAGCCCGCCAGGTCGGCCTGGCCGTGCACAACGCGCGGCTCGACTCGGCGCTGGCGACCACCCTCGACGAACTGCGCAAGCAGGCCGAGGAGCTGCGCCAGTCCCGGTCACGGATCGTCGCGAGCGCCGACGCCGAACGCCGGCGGGTGGAACGCGACCTGCACGACGGGGCGCAGCAGCACCTGGTGGCGCTGGCGGTGAACCTGCGCATCACCCGCGACATCCTCACCGACGACCCGGAAACCGCGGCGTCGATGCTCGACCAGCTCGCCGACGAGGTGAAGGCGACCATCCAGGAGCTGCGCGACCTCGCGCACGGCATCTACCCGCCGCTGCTCGCCGACAGCGGGCTCGGCGAGGCGCTGCGGGCGGCCGGGCGGCGCAGCCCGCTGCCGGTCACCGTGTCCGCCGACGGCATCGGCAGGTACCCGCTCGAGATCGAGTCGGCGGTCTACTTCTGCTGCCTGGAGGCGCTGCAGAACGCGGCCAAGCACGCGGCGGGCGCGACCGTGCGGGTGCGGCTGTGGGAGGAATCCGGCGGCCTGCTGTTCGCCGTGACTGACGACGGGCCCGGCTTCGACGTCGCGCTCGCCACCCGCGGCCACGGCTACATGAACATGGCCGACCGGCTCGGCGCGATCGGCGGCACCGTCCGCTGGGAGTCCGCGCCCGGCGAGGGCACCCGCGTGCTGGGGTCAGTCGCCCTGCTGTAGCTGCCTGACCACCTCGAGCGCGTCCTTGACGTGGCCGTTGATGTTCATCATCGAGTTGAAGACATGCCGCACCGTGCCCTCGCGGTCGATGACGTAGGTGACCCGGCCGGGGATGAGGCCGAACGTCGCCGGAACTCCGTAGGCCTTGCGGACCTTGCCGCCCTCATCGGCCAGCAAGGTGAACGGCAGGTTGTGCTTGCCGGCGAACGCGGCGTGCCTGTCCACGGAGTCGGAGCTGACGCCAATCACCTCCGCGCCCGCGTCGGTGAACACCTCGTGGCTGTCCCGGAAGGCGCACGCCTCGGCGGTGCAGCCGCTGGTGTTGTCTTTCGGGTAGAAGTACAGGACCACCACATGCTGCCCGATCCGGTCATGCAGCCGTACCGGCTCGCCGGACTGGGAGGGAAGGGTGAAGTCGGGGGCCTTGTCGCCGGCCGCGATGCCTGGTGCCATGTCAGCAGGATACGAACGTCCCGGAGTCGCGCGTGTCCCACAGTCGCACGAGCGTGTCGGCGGCCAGGTGTTCCTTGCTGACGTAGGCGATCGCGCCACTGGAGGCGACGTCGGCGGGCAGGTCGTTGGGGTCGTGCGTGGAGCACAGGATGACCGTGACCTCGGGGTGCGCGGAGACGATCCGCCTGGTGGCCTCGATCCCGTTCATCTGCGGCATGTTGATGTCCATCAGCACGAGGGACGGGCGCAGCGCGTCGACAAGCTGGATCGCCTCGAGTCCGCTCGACGCCTCGCCGGCGAACTCGAAGCCGTCTAGCCGGCGCAGCACCGCGCGGGCGGCCAGGCGAAACGGCGCCTGGTCGTCAACCACGAGCACGGACCGGGGACTGCTCACGTGTTCAGCCTCGCACGACAGGACGCGATTGCCGAGGGTGTTGCCATCCGGGACCGGGTGTAGCCAGCCCCACTGGTCACTTGGCGTCCATATGGCTGAGGTAGACGAGCACCGCCTTCACCCGCCGGTTCACGTCCTTCTCCTCCGACAGGCCGAGCTTGGCGAAGATCGAGTTGGTGTGCTTTTCCACCGCGCGCTCGGTGACGTACAGCGCGCCGGCGATCGCCGAGTTGCTCTTGCCCTGCGCCATCTCGGCGAGGATCTGCGACTCCCGCGCGGTCAGCAGCGACATGCCGGACGAGTGCTCCGCGCTGCGCGCTTTCACCAGCTCGTCCACGACCGTGTGGTCGATCACCGAGCCGCCGTCGGCGACCGTACGGATGGCACGCGCCAGCTCGTCGACGCTGCCCACGCGCTCCTTGAGCAGGTAGGCCCGGCCAGCCGAGCCATGCTCGAGCAGCGCCACCGCGTAGCCGGGCGCGACGTACTGGCTCAGCACCACGACGCCGGTGCGCGGGTGGTGCTCGCGAATCCAGCTCGCCGCCTGGATTCCCTCGTCGGTCCCGGTCGGCGGCATCCGGATGTCGGTGACGACCACGTCGGGCTGCTGCTCGGCGACGAGCGCGAGCAGCTGCGGGAGGTCGCAGGCCTGGCCGACGACCTCGAAATCCTTGTTGGACGCCACCAGGCGTGAGATGCCCTCGCGGAGCAGCACGTTGTCCTCGGCGATCGCCACTCTGACCGGGTCCATAGCGCGGCCATCGTACCGCGCAGAAATGGCCAGAAACATCGCCGGCGTGCGGGCAGCATCCACGACGGTGGTGCTAGGCACACCAGCAAAAGCGCGTGAGCACCCTCGCGGCTCGGTCGCGCCGAGTTTACGTTCGTATTATGCGACACGAAAGCAGTGTTACCTCGCTCTCCTGGATCCCGTCCGAGGCGGTCACCGGGAGCACCAAGGCCGCGTTCGAGGGCGGCTTCACGCACTACGACGACCCGCCGCCCGGCGAGATCGCCAGCTCCGGTGAGCGCAGCGTCGACGGGCTGCGCGCCGCCGACCGGTTCCGGTTCGCCAACGTGCTTCGGGCCTGGATCGAGACCGACGACGGCGGCCACATCACCGGCGCCGGGTACGCCGGGGACAGCGGCGGGCTGATGGGCTCGACCAGGGTGAACCTGGGTCCCGTGCAGCGCACCTTCCAGGCGGCGCAGCTCCCGGAGCTGCGGCGGGAACCCGTCTACGGCGACGGCTGGGTGCGGTTCACCCAGACCACCGGCGGCCGCACCGGGCTGCCGGCGCCGCGACGGGTGGCGCACCCGCCGTACGTGCAGTGGCAGGCGCCGACCGTGTGGACCACGCTGTCGCTGACGCTGCACGCCGACGGGCACGCCGAGATCGGGGTGCCGGGCGCCAGCAGGTTCCCGCGGCACTGGGTCTACGGCGGCGACGGCAAGCTCGCCCGCAAGTCGGGACTGACCGAGTTCCGTGAGTGGTACCGCAAGTCGTTCGGCCGGCACACGCCATGGGGCGACGAGGACTCCGCGGCGCTGATCGTCGAGGTCGAGTCCGCGCTCGAGCGGTCGCTGTCCGTGCAGCTCATGCACGGCGCCGCCAAGCCGCGGGTCGCCACCTTCGAGGCGGGCACGTCCCTGGTTCGGCAGGGGCAGCCAGGGACGGACGTCTACCTCATCCTCGACGGCGTGCTGCGGGTCGAGTGCGACGGCGAGCCGCTCGCCGAGTACGGGCCCGGCGCGATGCTCGGCGAGCGGGCGGGGCTGGAGTCCGGCACCCGGACGGCGTCGCTGGTGGCGGTCACCCCGTGTAAGGTGGCGGCCGTGGACGGTGCCATGCTCGACCGGTCTTCGCTCGCTGAGCTGTCGGCCGGCCACCGGCGCGAAGACGCGGGCCGCGCGGTCGCGGACAGGGCCTGACCGGGTTGCGGATCACGTTCTGCGGAGTCCGCGGGTCCACTCCGGCGCCGGGCGCGGAGTTCACGCGCTACGGCGGCAACACCTCGTGCGTCGCCGTCGCGCACTCCGCGCTGTCACCGCCGTCGCTGGTGCTCGACGCCGGGACCGGCCTGTCCCTGGTGACCGGCATGCTCGGCGGCGAGCCGTTCGCGGGCACCATCGCGCTCACCCACCTGCACTGGGACCACTGCCTTGGCCTGCCGTTCTTCCGGGGCGGTGATCATCGCGGCGCCCGGGTGCGGCTGCTGCTGCCCGACCAGCAGGACGGCCGCGGCGCGGAAGAGCTGCTCGCGCGGGTGATGTCGCCGCCGTTCTTCCCGATCACCCCGGCCGGCCTGCGGGGCAGCTGGACGTTCGGGACGATCGCGCCGGGCCAGTTCAAGGCGGAGGGGTTCAGCGTCGAGGCGCGGGAGATCCCGCACAAGGGCGGGCGGACGTTCGGGTACCGGGTGAGCGACGGCCGGTCGGTGCTCGCGTACATCACCGACCACTGCCCCACCGTGCTCGGTCCCGGGCCGGACGGGCTGGGCGCCTACCACGCCGACGCGGTGGCGCTGGCCGAGGGCGCGGACATCCTGGTGCACGACGCCCAGTTGCTCGCCGAGGAGGTGCCCGCCGAGGCTGCGTGGGGGCACGCGGCGGCCGAGTACGCGGTTGCGCTGGCGCGCCACGCCGGGGCGCGGCGCGTGGCGCTGTTCCACCACAAGCCGACCCGGACCGACGCCGAACTCGACGAGGTGGCGCGCCGGTTCGCCGACTCCCCGATCCCGGTCACGGTGGCCGCGGAGGGCGTCACCATCGAGGCGTGACGCCACTAATAGGGCATAGCCGGGCACGTCGCGCATCCGTGCGCTCCGCCGCGTCATGAGCCTGATTCCGCCTGCGTGCTAGCGGTGTCGGCCAGCCGGTCGACGGCCCGCGCGAGGGCGTCGAGCGCGGGCACCGCGGCGGCCAGCGCCCTGCGCTGCCTGGCGGGCAGCGTCGACAGGGCCAGGTGCAGCACGGCGGCGTTGGTGGCCTGCCAGGCGAGCACCGCCTGCTGTCCGGACTCGGTCACGGTCAGCTCCACGGCGCGGCGATCTGCCTCCGCGGCGACGCGCCGCACCATTGCGCGCGCGGTGAGGGCGTTGACGATCGTGGTGACGGTGTTCGGCCGCATGTTCAGCAGCCGGGCGAGCTGACCGGGCCGGGAGCCTGGATGTTCGGCCAGCGCGGCGAGCAGCTCGAGCTGGGCCACGGCGAGGGTGTTGCCCGGGTCGGCGACCCGGGCGCCGCGGCGCAGCGCACGGCGCAGCCTGGCGATTCCGTCAGCCAGTCCGTCCGCGCGGACAGCACCGCCCTCGCCGCCTGCCGCATTGCGATCGGCCTGACTCACCGCAGGCCGTCCCGCTCGTTCGGACCAATCTCAGGAGAACCGGTCCGGCGCGGCCCGGCTCCGTCCGGCCTGCATGGGCGCGGCCCGGCTCGCCAGCCCGCCCAGGCGGCCGCGAGCGCGGCCGCCGACAGCGCCGCGAGGGCCAGCGACGGGCCTGCCGAGGGGTCGCCGGCCCGCTTGCCGAGGTGCAGCCCCAGCGTCACCACGGCCACGCCAAGCGCGGTACCGATGCCACGCGTCATGTTCACCATCCCGCCGCCGGTCGCGGCGTCCCGGGACGGGAGCGCCGTCATGATCTCGGCGTTATTAGCCGGAGTGTAGACACCCAGGCCAGCGCCGAGCAGCCCGAGCAGCACCACTGATACCGCATGCGGCGCGGGAACCGCCAGCGCGGCGGCGCAGCAGGCGGCCAGGACGCCGCCCGCGGCGCAGCGGCGGGAGTTCGGCCAGCGCGCCGGGATGAGCCTGTCGGCCGCGACGGCGGCCAGCCCGAAACCGGCCGGCAGCGACGTGAGCAGCAGCCCGGCCGTCAGCGCGCTGCCGCCCCCGGCGGCGACGACCTGGGGGAACAGCACCAGCGGGCCGAACAGCACCAGGTAGGCGCACAGCGCGCCGCCGAGCGCGGGCAGTATCCCGGCGGTCGACAAGGCAGTCAGGTCGAGCAGCGGCGCCGCGCAGCGGCGCTCCCACCGCCACAGGCCCGCCCCGGCCAGCACCGCGGCGGCCGCGCACCCGGCCACCGCCGCGGGCGGCATGCCCAGTCCGGACAGCGAGGAGATGGCCAGCATCGCCGCGGTCGCCGAGACGGCGAGCAGGACCGTGCCCGCCGGGTCATTACCGCGGCGGCCGGCGAGCTGGCGGCTGCGGGGCAGCAGGTACCAGCCCGCTGCCACCGCGACCAGGCCGACGGGGACGTTGATGAGGAAGATCCACCGCCACCCGGCCGTGGCGACCAGCAGGCCCCCGGTGACCGGGCCCGCGGCCAGGCCGACCGCCTGCGCCGCGGCCTGGATGCCCAGCGCGGCCCGGCGCTGGCGGGCGGGCACGCTCGTCACCACCAGGGCGACGCTGTTCGCCTGCAGCATCGCCGCGCCCGCCGCCTGCACCAGGCGCAGCCCGATCAGCACCGGCAGCGAGCCGGCCAGCCCGCAGGCCGCCGACGCGGCGGCGAACACCACGAACCCGGCCAGGTAACAGAGCTTGCGGCCCGCGCGGTCCGACCACCGGCCGGCCGGCACCAGCAGCGCGACCAGGGCGAGCAGGTAGCCGAGCGATACCCACTGGACCCCGGCCAGCCCAGCCGCGAACTGCCGCTGCAGCGCCGGGAACGCCACGGTGACGACGCTCGCGTCCAGCTGGCCCATGAAGGCGCCGAAGCACACCGTGCCGACCGCGAACCACGGTGCCAGGGGGTGCCTGCGGATCACGGCCGGGCGGGCCGGCTCGCGCAGCAGCGTCACCACTTGGCGGCCTCCCTGAGTTTAATCTGTGACAGAACTATTATTAGTTCTAATACAGAAGTTCTTAAAAGGCAAACCCGCGGCCGCCTGCCCGCCGTCGGCGAGGGCCATCCGCCATGCGACGTGAACGTTCACCAGGAAATTAGGTTGCGGCCTTCGCCTCGGCGGCGCGAGGCTTCGCGGTGTGAAAATGCACGTTGATGAGCTGAGCGTGTCGGCGGCAACGGTGGGCGCTCTGGTGGCCGGGCAGTTCCCCCAGTGGCGTGAGCTGCCCGTCAGGCGCGTCGCTGCGGAAGGGACGGTCAACGCCATCTTCCGCGTCGGCGAGGAGTTCGCGGCGCGGTTCCCGCTCCAGGCCCGGGACCCCGGCGCCACGCGAGACTGGCTGGAGTCCGAGGCGGCCGCGGCGCGCGAGCTGGCGGGCCGCACGCGGTTCCCGACTCCCGAGCCGGTCGCGCTCGGCGAACCGGGGGCCGGATACCCGCTGCCGTGGTCCGTGCAGACCTGGCTGCCCGGCGTCGTCGCCACCGCCGCCGATCCCGGGCACTCGGTCGCGTTCGCGCATGACCTCGCTTCGTTCATCGGCGACCTGCGGGCGATCGGCACGCGCGGCCGGACGTTCCGCGGCAGTGGCCGGCGCGGCCGGGGCGGGGACCTGCGGTCGCACGACGCTTGGATACAGACGTGCTTCGAGCACAGCGAACGGCTGCTTGACGTTCCGTCGCTGCGCCGGATGTGGGCCGGCCTGCGGGACCTGCCGCCCGGAGGCGCGGACGTGATGACGCACGGTGACCTGATCCCCGGCAACGTGCTCGTGTCCGGCGGGCACCTGGCCGGCGTGCTTGACGTCGGCGGCTTCGGTCCGGCCGACCCGGCCCTGGATCTTGTCAGCGCCTGGCATCTGCTCGAGGCCGGACCGCGGCAGGTGCTGCGCGCGGACCTCGGCTGCGATGACCTGGAGTGGCAGCGCGGCAAGGCGTGGGCCTTCGAGCAGGCGATTGGGCTGGTCTGGTACTACGCGCAAACAAACCCGGTCATGAGCCGGCTGGGACGGCGCACACTTGACCGGATCACGGCCGACGAACTGTCCGCCTGACCGGGGCCGTTAGGCGGGTCCTGGCTCGACGCAGAACTCGTTGCCTTCCGGGTCGGTCATGACCGTGTAGTGCGCGTAGCGGTGCGCCACGGCGGCGCCGAGCCGCTCCAGCCGGGCGACCTCCTCGTCCACCGCGCCCGGGGCCCGGAGGTCGAAGTGCAGCCGGTTCTTGGCCGTCTTGGGCTCGGGGACCCGGGCGAACCATATGTTAGGGCCGCCCCACCCCGCGGCTTCGACGAACGCCTTGTCGGCGGTGGAATCCTCGTCCACGTCGGACCCGAAGACGGCCGCCCAGAACGTGGCCAGGGCGAGCGCGTCGGCCGCGTCGAACGTCACGGACTTGATCACAGCGGGCATGGACGCCACGCTAGCCTTCCCCGGCGCCGGCCGGCCACCTGAATTCCCGGGTGCCCGATCCGCCCGGAATAAAGGAGTCATTTAACAGTAAACCGCGGTGAGATCTGCCGCGTCGACTGTACAAGTGCCCCGATATCCGGGCGGGCGGGCACTAATCGTCGAGGGGGATATAGGGACTCGTGTTGCTTATCGACGGAAACGAGCCGACAGCCGATAGCACCGGGGCACCGGAGAATGCGCGAGCGGGCCTGCGGCTGCTGCGGCTGATGGCCGAGGCGGCGGATCCGCGCGGCCCCCGCTGGGTGCACCGGCGAGTTCACCAGCTCGAGTTCCTGGACACCCGGGCGGTCCGATGGCGGATGAGCGTGGATTTCGATGTTCCTGACGATGCACCGCTCATCGAGGGTCCCGGGCCGGAGCGCCGTCTGGTGCCGATCGCCACGTGGGGCAAGGGCGACTTGGTCGCATTCGATTTCCGTGACGAGCAGGATGCGTCGATTGCGCTGATGACGTCGGAGTGGACAAGCGGTCTCATGGCGGCTGGCCTGAATGACTGGGCCACAATCCTGTTCCCGCAAGGATCGCCGGACTGGGTTCCGCATGACATCGAGGGGACTGTTTTCGAAGACCGGAAGCCACCCGCCGAGCTGCTTAATGCGCGGCCAGCCGGCGATGCGCAGGCGTTCCGCCATCAGCTGGTAGAACTGGCAGGCAACTTTGTCGTGCTCGCCGCCGTCGCGAGCCCGCCAGGCACCCGCAGGATCGTCAAGCTCTCATTCGAAAGCGCGGTCACCTTCCAGCGCGACCGCAGTGTGCTGCACCGGCTGGGGATGAGCATGGGGTGGCGGTACTGGCCGCTTGAGGTTCCGTTCGGCGGCCGCGGCGGCAGTCACCACCTGGAGGTGGCCGCGCCGACCGGGGTGGACATCTACAAGATCACCGCACAGCCGGCGCTGTCCGCGGCGAATAGCAAGCCGACCGCGATTACCGCCGGAGGAGCTCCGCACGTGCCCATCAGGGCACCCGCAGGCCCGAGCCGGTATGTAGCGACCATCTTCGTGCGGGTAGCCCGGCCAGGATGGCTGACCGCATCGTGGCTGGTAGCGCTCGTCAACGCCGCGGTGCTTGGCGTGGGGTGGGCCAACCTGGCAGTCCTGTTCCCGAAGACGGGAGGTCCAGGCCAGGCAGGCACGGCCGCGTCGCTGCTGCTCGCCTTCCTTGGGCTCATCGCCACCTGGCTGATCCAGCCCGGGCAGCATCCCCTGGCCGGGCGCCTTCTGCTAGCCGCCAGAGTGCTGATCCTGGCCGACATAGCCGCCGTGCTCGTCGGCGTCGGCAACCTGGTCGTGCATTCTGGTCCGCATCCGCCAGACCTCATCTGGGCGGTGCTGACCATCTTCTCGATGGCCATGGCGGCGCTGCTGACGCTCACCTGGCTGCTGCCGCGACGGCGCGCAATAGGAACAGTTGACGCGCCGCACAAGGAACCCGGTCCGCCCGCGACAGCCAGCCCCGCCCCTTCCCGTCGGCGGCGCGCACCAGGGGCGCTGAGCATCCCGGCGGCCGACGGCAGCCACTACGGCGACGACAACGTATGGACGCCGCAAAACCAGCAGGATCTCGTGGACGCGCTAAAGCGTGCCGAAAGCCGGCTGCAGCCTTCCGCTGAATAAGGCAGAGATCGCTATTCGGAACGGAGCGGACTTACTCTGCGCCGCGCCGCCGCTCCGGTCACCGTGGCCTGCCGCCGGCGAGCCGCCCACATGGGGTGGACTGGCCGCGTGCACGGGAAATTCGCGGCTCCCATCGGGCACCCGGCATCGCGCTAGGCGGCGATGGCGGGGGGACGCGGGGCGCGGCGCAACCATTGCCAGAACGTGCGTCGCGGCCGGCGGGGCGGAGGGGGCGGCCCGGCGGTGATGCCTGCGCCGTGAACCGAGCCTGCGATCTCGACGCGCAGCTGGACGGGGACATCAGGGCCAGGCGGCTCTGGCAGCGTGACGCTCCCGCCGTGCAGTGATATGTCACCGGCGTCCACCACGATGCCCGGCCTGGTGATCAGGCTGAGCCCCCCGCCTCTCACCTCGGCGGTGATGCGCAGCAACGGCTGCGTGATCACCGCCTCGGTAAAGTCCAGCGTCACGGCGCCGCCTCTCACCTTGACGTCCAGTTCCTTCGGCACTACCCAGCGGCCATCCCGGCGGACGCAGCTTCCGCGGACGTGGATCCGCACCAGATCCTTCGGCGTGGCGCTCACCGCGCCCGCGCCGGGCGGCACGACAGCGGCACCCGGCGTGGCCGGCAGATCGGCAGTCAGCGCCGCGAGCTCGGCATAGGTCTTGGCGGTCAGCGCGCGCTCCAGGCGCTCGTCCAGTTCTTCCGGGGAGAGCCGACCGTCCCCGGCGGCTACCCGCAGCAGTTCCGCCACCTGATCCCGGTCCGCGTGTGATGCGCGGAGTTCCTCGCCCGCGACGGTGGCAGGCAGATCGCTCTGGCCGCCTCTGCTGGATTGTGGGTCCGCCATGCCCAAACCCTAAGGCAACGTGCCGATGCGCACCACGCCAGGCGACTTCGCGGTCGCGGCCGGGCGCTGGCATCCGCTGCCGGTGCCGCCGAAGCGGCTAGGCCAGACACACCCTCGCAAGCATCGCGGCGGCGAGGAGCATAACCACCCGCATGGCGAGCTCATGCGTGCGCACGCCACGACGATTTCCAGGAGGTCCCGTTCCAGCGCAGGATCTGGGCACTTAGATCGCCGCCGCCGCGGCCCGCCGCCCAGGCGTCGCCGGCGGAGATGGCAGCCACGCCATTGAGTTCGCCTTCGGGGGCGCCTGACTCCTTCCACACTATCTTCCACACTGTGCCGTTCCACTGCTCGATCACGCTCCCGACCGCCCATGCGCTGTGCGCTGAGGTTGCGGCCACGCCGGACAGGCCACCATCGGCGGGGAGGGCCGGGCTGGGCACCCGCTTCCACGTGGTCCCGTTCCACTGCAGGATCAGGGGGCCGCTGCCAGGGCCGCTGCCTGTGGACCCGACCGCCCAGGCGTTGCTGGCAGACGTGGCGGCCACGCCGCCCAGGCTGCTGCCCGCGGGGAGGGCCGGGCTGGGTACCCGCTTCCACGTGGTCCCGTTCCACCTGAGGATGAGCGCGCCGCCGGTGCCGATAGAGCCCAAGGCGCCGACGGCCCAGGCGTTGCTGGCGGACGTGGCGGCCACGCCGTACAGGAGGCCCGGCTTCCCAAAGAACGGCCCGGTGACAACCTTCCAGGAGCGTCCGTTCCACCGCTCCATCAGGATCCTGTTGGGGGCGTCGTCGTCGGTCTGGTAGCTGCCGACGGCCCATGCGTTGCTGGCGGACGTCGCGGCCACGCCGTCCAAGCCGCCGCCCGTGATGCTCGGGCTGGGGGCCTGCTTCCACGCGGTCCCGTTCCATCGCAGGATCAGGGCCTTGAAGGTGCCGTTGGTGCCGGCGTCGCCGACCGCCCAGGCGTTACGGGCGGAGGTTGCCGCCACGCCGCCGAGCCCGCCGCCGCCGTCCGGATCCGGGCTGGGCACCTGCTTCCAGGAGGTGCCGTTCCACCGCATGATCAGTGTGTAGGGGGTGTAAGGGCTGGAGGCCCAGCTGCCGACCGCCCAGGCGTTAGTGGCGGACGTCGCCGCCACCCCCACGAGAGAGGTGGCGAATGTACCGGTGCCGGTGACGGCCGGCGCCGGGTCCCGGGGGCCGGGCCGGGCAGCTGCGGCGGGAGCGGCCCCGGCAACTGCGCCCGCCAGCAGCGGGACGGCGAGAATCCCGGTCAGACGTGTGGCAAGTCCTGCCCGCATCAAGCCGCCCTCCCCGCAAACCCGGCCAGCACCATGGCGAGGCCGGCCTGCCTCGCCGGCACCGGCCAGGCAGCCGCGACCCGACGCTAGCGCGACGATCACTTAACAGCAAGGCGTGTCACGCAAACATCCTGCTGACCGCGAAAGAACCACCTGACGATTACCAGCGGGCAAAGGGGCCGCAGCCGGAAATCCCTTCCGGCCCACGGCGAGGCGGGGAAGGCCGGATCGCCAAGATCAGCTACGACGCCACCGCAGCCTCGGCGCGATCGCGCCGGCCGCAGCCATGGCCGGGAAAGACAGGCATGTGCTCAGCATGCGCAGGCGCGCCGGACTGGGCCGCTTCGCGGTTCTGTCGGGAGTCGGCCTCGGCGATCGTGCCGACACCGGCACTGCCGCTTGCCCGGCAGCGGCCCGCACCAGATGAATGTCCCATTCAGCTTTCTATAGGAAGCTGAATGGGACATTCATCCCGTACCCGGCGGTTCGATTTGCGCGCCGCTCCGTTGGCGCCGCGCCGGGCAGGCCGGGTTGGAGCTGGTCGGCGTCAGCCGACGGCCTGCCCGCGGCGCCCGCACGTGCCGTCCACGCCGGGCGACGGGCTTACGGTCGGTCCGGCGACCGGCCGAGCCTGCGAATCGCCGCTTCCGCGGCCGCGCGGACTTGCGGGTGGCCGCCGGGCCGC
>Ga0187807_1000170_pt1 | contig 18877 bp, 17 predicted proteins | sample NC_wetland_sal_i_4_FD_132432 | JGI IMG/M metagenome (GOLD analysis project Ga0187807, IMG submission 132432) | Wetland sediment microbial communities from Neuse River Estuary, North Carolina, USA - ASW_2 | ecosystem: Environmental > Aquatic > Freshwater > Wetlands > Sediment | place: USA: North...
CATGTTCTGGACAGCGGCCAGGTGGTAGCAGCCGCCGCCGATCGCGCGGAACGCGTTGAGGCCGGCGGCGGGCCGCGGGGCCGCGGGGACTATCCACTGGCCGCCGGTGCCCAGGGTGAGCAGCGCGGCGTCGCCGGGCAGGCCGGCGGCGAACAGGGCGGCGGCGGTGTCGGCGGCGCCGGTCGCGACGGGCAGGCCGGGCGGCAGGCCAAGGTAAGCCGCGGCGACGGGGAGCAGATGGCCGGCGACGGTCGCCGGATCGCGGATCGCCGGCAGCAGGACCTCGGGGACGCCGACCGCCTGGACGAGGGCGGTCGCCCAGGTGCCGCGGGCCAGGTCGAAGAGCAGCGTGCCCGACGCGTCGGTCGGGTCGGTCGCCGCCTCGCCGGTCAGCCGCAGCCGCAGCCAGTCCTTCGGCTGCAGCGCCCAGCGGGCGGCGGCGACGGTCGCGGGCTCGTGCCTGGCCAGCCAGCGCAGGATGGGGCCGGCCATGCCGGGTGACGGCTGGTTGCCGAGCGGGCCGGTGAGCGCGCCCGGCAGCGTGCCGTAGTAAGCGGCTTCGGCGGCGGCGCGGCGGTCCAGCCAGAGGATGCCCGGGCGCAGCGGGGTGCCCGCGAGGTCGGACAGCACCACGCCGTGCATCTGGCCGGCCACCGCCAGGCCCTGAACGTCGGCGCCGTCGTCGCCGTCCGCGAGTGCCTCGCGGACGGCTGTGCCGGCGGCGCGCCACCAGTGCTCGGGATCGGTCTGCGCCTGGCCCTGCGCGGACACCGTGACCGGGTACCGCGCGCGGCCGCGGCCGAGGACCCTAGTGCCCTGGCCGTCCGGGGTGACGAGTAGCGCCTTGAGCTGGCTGGTACCGAGGTCGATACCGAGAAAGGCGGGTCTCGCGGCTGAAGATGACATAGAGTAGTTTGACGATCGCATAGCGTAAGCGATACGCTACGGAGCGGGCCGGTTACATAAACGGTATATCAGGCAGTTCTGGACATCATGTCACGGAGTAGACGAATGACTGTGAGGAAGCCTATCCACCGCACCGGCCGCGCGGCGGACACCTGGACCGAATGCGCCAGCCGCGCCGACACCTGGACCAGGCGTACCGTCCGTCACTACCGCTAGCCCCGCCACCCCGTTCTTCACGGCCATGGGGCGCTGACGGAGCTGGCGATTGCTCGCGCCGCGTGCTCTGGTGTCACATCGGCGCCGTGCGGGGCGGGTCACCGGGGCGGGGCGTCCTTGTCAGGTGAATGTCAGGACCGGTTTTATGGTGTCGCCGGACAGGGAGTCGGCGATGGCCTTGTTGACGTCGGCGAACGGGTAGTTCCGCACCAGGCGGTCGAACGGGAACTTCCCGCGCCTGTGCAGGTCGAGCAGCCGGGGCAGGAACACGGTCGGGTTGATGTCGCCGCCCATGATGCCGCGCAGGCTGCGGCCGCCGATCTGCAGCGCCATCGGCGGCACCGCGAGCTCGCCGCTGCCGCTGACGAAACCGCAGGTGCCGAACGTGGCGAGGGAGAGCACCGCGGCCCTGATCACCGCCGGGCTCGTCGTCGTGTCCAGCGCCGCGTCCGCCCCGCCGCCGGTGACCTTGACGACCTCTGCGCTGACGTCGGCCAGGTCCCGGCCCGTCGTGTCGATCACATGGGTCGCGCCGAGCTCGGCCGCGAGCTGGAGGCGGTGCGCCACCCGGTCCACGGCCACGATTTCGTCCGCACCGGAGGCTGCCGCGGCCATCACCGCCGCTAGTCCGACCGCGCCGGTTCCGAAGACTGCTACGGAACGGCCGGGGCCGACTGGCATGGCGCTCAGGATTGCTCCGGCACCGGTCTGGATGCCGCAGGACAGTCCCGCCATGTAGTGCAGCGGGGCGTCGTGCGGGACGGGCACGATGTTCCGCTCGGTGACCAGCGAATAGGTGGCGAACGAAGACTGGCCGAAGAACGAGGCGCGGACCGGCGTGCCGTCCTTGTGCGCGCGGGGCGAGCCGTCGCGGCGCGTGCCGGTGAACGTCACCGCGAGCACGTCGTCGCAGTACGGGGTCCTGCCCATCCTGCACGGCCGGCAGCGGCCGCAGTAGTCGGGGGTGAACAGCACCCGGTCGCCGGGCTTTACCCGGGTGACGGCGCCGCCGGTCCGCTCTACCACGCCGGAGCCCTCGTGGCCGAGGATGACCGGCGGCACCACCGGCAGCTTGGCCTGCCGCGCCTTGTCGTCGGTGTGGCAGACGCCGGCCGCCTCGACGCGGACGAGGATCTCGTCCTCGCGCGGCTCATCGAGGTCCACTTCCTCGATCGACAGCGGCGCGCCGGCCTCCCACACGACGGCTGCCTGGATCTTCATGTGCCCGCCTTTGCGTCCGGTCCGCCCGGTCGGCCCTGGCGCGCCAGCGGGGCCGGCGGGGCGGACTGGGTGAGCAGCGCCTTCTTGCGCAGGAAGCGCAGGATCGAGGCCGGGCCGGTCCGGTCGCCGCCGAGTCCGGAGTCGCCGAACGAGTTCGTGCCGATGTCCCGGGTCTTGAACAGCGTGAGGAACGTGTCCTGCAGGCTCACCGTGCCCGCGTTGATCCGCTCGCCGATCCGCGTGGCCTCTTCGGCGGTGCCGGCCAGCACTGAGGCGGACAGCCCGTAGTGGCTGTCGTTGGCCAGCGCGACCGCTTCGTCCTCGGTGCGGTACCGCATCACCGGCATGAACGGCGCGAAGGATTCCTCCCGCATCATGAGCATGTCGTGGTTGACCTCGGTGAGCACGGTCGGCCGCATGAAGTGCCCGCCGCCGAGCACGCGGGACGGCCCGCCGCACTTGACGACAGCGCCCTTGGCCACCGCGTCGGCTAGGTGCTCGTCGGCGACCCGCGCCTGCCGGTCGAAGCCGAACGGGCCGATCTCGCCGTCGTCGATGTCCGGGAAGTTGAGCCGGACGTGCACGGCCTTGCGGACCAGGATGTCCGTGAACTCGTCGTGCACGTCCTCGTGCACGTAGATCCGCTCGACGGAGAAACACACCTGGCCGGTGCCGAACGCGGCGCCGCGCAGCACCGCGGTCGCCGCCTTGTCGAGGTCCGCGGACGCGGTCACGATCGCCGGATCCTTGCCGCCGAGCTCGAGGTAGGCGGGGATCAGCCGGCTGGCGCACGCCTGCGCGACCTTCCGCCCGTTGGGCACGCTGCCGGTGAAGCAGACGACGTCGACCTGCTCGATCAGCTCCTGACCGGTCTGCCCGTCGCCGTCGATGAACGTGAAGACCTCGGCAAGCTCGGGCACGGCGCGGATGGTCTCCATCAGCGGCTCGGCGAACCTCGGCGCCACCTCGCTCGGCTTGACGATCACCGCGCTGCCGGCGAACAGCGCGGGCACCGGGTCGAGCAGCGAGAGCAGCAGCGGGCCGTTCCACGGGCTGATGACGCCGACCAGCGGGTACGGCACCAGCTGGGTGCTGAACGAGATGCTCGGCATGATCGAGCTCACGCCGGATCTGGCCGCCTCGGCGAGCACCTTCGGCGCGTCGGCGGCCCAGCCGCGCACGTTGCCGACGGCGATGCGCGGCGACACCAGCGAGATCAGGCAGCCGCCGGTGTCGGCGTAGTCGGCCGCGGACAGCGGCCCGTACGCCTTCTCCAGCTCGTCGGCCCACCGGCTCATGACCGCGATCCGGTGCTCGAGCGGCGCGCTCCCCCACTCCCGCTGCGCCGCGCGCAGCCGGTCGCAGGTCCTGGCGAGCTCCGCCGGGACTGGCGGCGTGATCTCGTAGTCCACCGCCCCGGTGTAAGGATTGCGGACAGGGAGAACCCTGCGACCGTTCGGACTCATATAAGCGCGCCTGTCGGCGCGTCAGTCCTTGCACGGTCTTCGCCGACCCAGGGCACCTCCTCGCCCATCCACTTGACAATCCGCACCGACTTGAACAGCCACTCGCCGCTGGCCTTCGTGCAGACGTTGTCCCAGCTGGCAAGGCCGAACACGAAGTTCCGCCGGTAATCCAGGTTGTGCTGCAGGATCGAGGAGTACGCCTTGACGTGCATCTCGTGCTCGCCCAGCGGGGTCATAACGAAATGGCTGGCCAGGTGCTGGCGGCCGATGAACCAGCCGGGCTTGGCGTACCAGAGGTGGTCGAGCAGGACGCGGAGCTGGTCGTGGCCGCGGAAAATGCCCTGCGGCAGGTGCTCGAAGGAGCAGTCCTCGGCGAAGCAGGCGAGGACCTCCTCGGCGTCGCCGGTGTTCAGCCCCCACGCGTAGTAGGCGAACAGCTCCATGATCTCCAGGCGGTCTTCGACCGGGATCTTCGGACGGGGCATCGTTACGCGTCTCCCTTCGGGAGGTTGAAAACTTCCTCGGCGTTGGTCTGGTAGAACTGCTTCTTCTCCGCGACGGTGAGCGGCAGGTCGTCCTGCCAGCGGACCTCGTCGACCAGGTACTCGTAGGGGTAGTCCATCGCGTACATCACCCGGTCGGGGCCGAGGACCTCGCGGCAGAACATGATCGCGGGCGCCCAGGCCATGCCGCTCGTGGTGATCCAGACGTTGCGGCGCAGGTACTCACTCGGCTTCAGCTCGACGGGCCGCATCGCCTCGTACCGGCCGGAGCGGACCGTGGCGGCGTGCATGTAGTCCAGGCGGTACATCCAGAACGGGAGCGCCTCGCCGAGATGGCCGACGACCATCTTCAGCCGCGGGAAGCGGTCGAAGACGCCCTTGGTGATCAGCCGGAGCAGGTGCGTGCCGGTCTCGACCGCGAACCCCCAGATCGCCCCGTCCAGCCCGGCCTCGAGCATCGGGCCGACCATGTTCTTGGGCGCCGTGTTCGGGTGCAGGTAGACCGGGGTGTCGAGAGCCTGCGCCGCCTCGAAGATCGGCCAGAACTTCGGGTCGTCCAGGTACTCGCCCTGGACGTGCGAGTTGAGGATCACACCGTTGAAACCGAGCTCGTTCTTGCCGCGCTCGATCTCTCTGGCGGAGTACGCCGGATCCTGCGGCGCGATCGCGGTGAGGCCCGAGTACCTGTCAGGGTGGGCCTTGCACGCCTGCGCGAGCTGGTCGTTGGCCAGCGTCGCCTGGGCCCTGCCCACGTCCGCAGGCAGCGGATGGGCGCCGGGCGAGGTCAGCGAGAGGATCGCCCGGTCGATCCCGCTGGCGTCCATCGCCACCAGCCGCCTGTCGCCCAGGTCCTGCAGGGACTCAAGGACGAAGCGGGGACGCTCGGCGGTCGACGTGCCGTAGAAGCCCCACAGGGAGCGGAACCCGGGGTCGTCGAAGGACGGGTCGTCGAGCAGGCCGAGCCAGAGCTTGATGATCTCCGGGGTGGCGAACGCCTCCTCGGTGGCGATCCGCAGGTATCCCGCGCCGCCCCCGGTGCGTGGTGCGGGCGCGTCCGTCGGCGGGAAGGTGGGGAGGGTCATGCCGCGGTCCCTTCCTCTGCGGTGTGGCGTTCGATGAACCTGGCCAGCGGGACGCCGAGCGCTGGCTCGTCGATGCCAAGGCTGGCGATCGTCGACATGTGGTTGTGGCCCTCGACCCACACCAGGTCCGGGGTGCGGCCGTGCTTCGCCTGCCAGGCGGCCACCACGCCGGCGGCCTGGGCGTGGAAGTTCGGCGGGTCGAATTCGGCCACCGTAAACAGCAACGGGACCGGGCAGTCGAGCAGGCCGGGCAGCGTGGACGCGGTCTCGGCCGGCGTGTCGCCGTAGTAGATGTGCTCGAGCTCGCCGCGGTTGGCCGGATCCAGGTCGTAGATGCCGGAAAGCAGCGCCCCGCCGCTGACCCCGTCGAGGCTGCCGCCGCCCTGGCCGGCCAGGAACGAGGCCACGTGCACCGCGCCGGCCGAGTTCCCGGCGACCACGATCTTGCCCGGGTCGCCGCCGTAGCCCGCGATGTTGTTCCTGATCCAGTCGACCGCGGCGGCCACGTCCTGCGCCCCGGCGGGCCACTTGTGCTCGGGGGCGAGCCGGTAGGTCATCGTCACGCCGACCCAGCCGTGCCGCACCGCCCACGCCCCGACCAGGTCGTACCTGGGGGTGCCTGGAAGATGCTTGTCGCCGGCCACGAAACCGCCGCCGTGCACGAACACGACGACCGCGGCCGCCTCGGCGGCCTCGTCGCCCGTGTGCACGTCCAGACGTTGCCGCGGGTTATCGCCGTAGCTCAGGTCACGGTCGATCCGCGGCGCGGTGTAGCCCGCTTTCTCGTGAAACGGCGTGAGCAGCGCCCAGGTGGACTGACCGAGTTCGGGTGTGATGGCGGGGTCCAGCGCCCGCAGTTCCGCCATCACGTCCGCGGGGAGAGTCTGCGTCACAGTCCAAGCACCTTTCGCTGCTCCTCAAGCTCGGAATCCGGGATCCAGTTGCCGTGGAAGCCGATCGGCACCCGGTGCGGGATGTGGACCGTCGCGACCGGGCCGGCCTGCAGGTCCTGGGCGTGCAGGATGACGACCTCAGACGTCCGCGTGGTCATGTCGCTGACGTAGGTCATCAGCCAGCCGTCGTCCTCGGCGGAATCCGGGGTGCGCGGCACGAACACGGCCTCCATGCCGAACCGGCCGGGACCGTAGGCGTACGACTCGTTCGTCTTCGCGTCCAGGTCCTGCTTGATCAGGGTGGACACGCCCTGGTCGCGGCTGCTGAAGTAGCCGTACCTGAACTTGCCGCCGACCAGCCTGTCGTCCAGCCGCGGCATCTCCTGCGGCCGGTCGTCGAGGGTCTTGACCTCGGTCTTCCCGGTGGCCGGATCGATGAGGTACAGGTTCAGCTTGCCCGGGACCTCGCCGGGGCCGGTCCGGTCAGTGACGAACATCCGGGAGTTGCTGGGGCCGATCAGCGCCACCCGGCCGTCGGGCATGTCGTAGGCGCCGAGGATGTGGAAGACCGCCCACCGCTCGACCTCGCAGGACACCACGTCGCCTGGCACGCCGTCACGCGGCACGAGCACCCAGCGTGTCGGGTACTCAAAGCCCCACATGAACGGGAAGTCATATCCCTGCGCGAGGAGTTCGTCAGAGTAGGCCACCGGCCCGTCGAGGAAGATCGCGTAGCGTTCGGTGAGCGCCATGTCGTGGATCACCGGGCGCCCGTGCACCGGGACGTCGACGGTCCTGCGGATCTTCCCGGCGGTGTCGAGCACCTGGTAGCTGACGTAGTCCCAGCCGTGGTAGTACGTCATCCCGTGCAGCTCGCCGGTGTGCGGGTCGCGGTGCGGGTGGCCGGTCCACGAGCCGTTGAGGCTGCCGCCGAAGTCGGACTTGGCCAGGCATTCGAGCTCGTAGGACAGCTCGACCGGCAGCACGCCGGCCTCGGCGAACGCCCAGGTCTTGCCGGCGTGCGGGAAGATGTGCGTGTTCACCACGTTGTCGGCGACGTACCCGGCGCCGCCGCCGAGCTGACTCGGTCCGGGCAGCGGGTCCAGGCCGCGGCTGCGGGCGACCTCGTCGTCGCGGATGAACCGGTTGCGGTACCACTCAGCCTTGCCGTCCCTGATGCGCACCCCGTGCACCATCCCGTTACCGGTGAACCAGTTGTAGGTGACCGGGTTCTCCGGGTCGACGGGGTTCGGGCCCACGCGGAGCAGGCGGCCGTCCAGACCGGCCGGGATGGTCCCGGTGACCTTGAGGTCGTGGACGGTGACTTCCTGATCGACGGGCGCGAAAGGGCCCTCGAGCCACTGGTTGCGGAACTCCGGCGCCGGTCCGGCGGGACCGGACCGCACATGCGTCTCGGTCATGGGCACTCCTTTGTCATGACCTGGATCACGGTTGTCCGTTACCGTCGAGCATCACGCGCCAGACCGGTTCTGTCATTAGGCGCGCGGACCAGAGATTCATGTGCGCTTCTATGTTCCGTCCAGTGCGGCGTCCTCGCGGGACGACCGTAGGCCGGGAGCAGGCCCGGGATCGTTAGTAGAAGAACGCCACCGTGCGGATCTCGATGCTCTCGCGCGGGTGGGCGCGGTGATTGGCGGCGTCATGGAAGGCGGTGTGCGGTGCCCGCCAGGCGACCGAGTGGTCGCTGTCGTGCAGCTTGAAAATCAGGGCCTCGTCCGCGCGCATGTCCGGGAAGTACCACCAGCGATGCCCCGGGCGGTACGCGAAGATGCTGCCGGCGGGCTGGGAGTCAGTGTCCTCGATGACATCGGGCACCTCGTCAGGGGCGGGTATCTCATCGACGAACAGCAGCAGGTTCGGCTCGCCCTCGGTGTCGTCGACGCTGCGGTAGTCGAGGATCGCGAGCGGCCAGTCTTGCGGCGGGGGGCTGAACGCGCGCCACAAGCTCGTCATCACGGCCCGGGTGTACGCACCGGACTCCGGCATCGCCTCGAACCTGGCGGCGGCCCGGCCGGGGTGCATGTCGACGTGCACGTCGGTCGCGGGCGGCTGGGCTCCGTTCAGTTCCGGAGCCGCCCGTCTTATCACCCAGCCGATCGAGACGACCTGGTCCGCCCCGGTCACCTGGCGCACCAGGTCGGTGGCTTCGGGCACGTAGACCCGGTCGATCTCCGCCGCGTCATCGAAGCCGGCCAGCGAGCTGCGGTGGTCGAGCAGCGTGAACCCGCTGCGGTCCAGGCCGAAGTCGTCGCGGTGCGGCCGCCCGTCCTGGATCCACACGGTCGTGGGCGCGTATTGCGTGGTGGTCATGTGCGCGCCGGGCGCGACGTACAGCCGGTTCCGGGCCGATCCCGGCTTGAGGTAGTTGAGTGTCGCAGCCACTCCAGCCGCGGCATCGCCAGTGACACCGTTCATACGACCCACTATGCGTGCGCGCGGCCGGTTTTCAAGGGCGTGCGCGCACCCCGGCACGCGGTTAGGCTGCTGCGACAATTCCGCCGCGCGGAGCAGCGGATCAGCCACCAAGAGAGTCACTTCCTACGTGCACCCTCATTCGACGGCGGCGGACGCCGCACGAGAGCGTGACTTCGAGCCGGACGCCGAAGCCGCGCTGACCGATCTGTATCGTGTGCACGCGCTGCGGCTGATCAGGCTCGCTTACGTCATGCTGGGCGACAGGCAAGCCGCCGAGGACGTGGTACAGGACGCCTTCGCGGGCCTGTACCGGCGCTGGGGGCGGCTGACCGACCACGCCAAGGCGGTCCAGTACCTGCGCTCCTGCGTGCTCAACGGCTGCCGGACCGCGATCCGCAGGACCCGGCCGGTCCTGGAACTTGTCGATCACGACCCGGCTGAGGTGTCGGCCGAGACGGCCGCGCTCGCCGGCGAGCAGCAGCGCGTACTCATGCGCGCGATCAGGAGGCTCCCCGTCCGGCAGCGTGAGGCGCTGCTGCTCCGGTTCTACCTGGACGAACCGGACGCCGAGATCGCCCGCCTGATGGGCATCAGGGAAAGCACCGTCAGGTCCACCACGCACCGCGCGCTCGCCGCGCTCGGCCGGCTGCTTGGGGAGGAATCGTGAACTCACTGGAGGAGCGAGCGCGGGCGGCGGTGCGGGCCGCCGCGTCGGAAATCGGCCCGCACGACGTGCCGCCGATGCGGCCCCTCGGGTCGGCCGCCGCGGCCCACGGCGGCAGGCGCGCTGTGGGCGCCGGTGGCGCCCGGCGGCGTGCCGCCTGGCAATGGGGTGCCCCGCTGGCCGCGGCGGCGGCGGTCGTCGCCGTGATAGCCGGCGCGGGCGTGCTCGGCGGCGTCTCCCCGTCGCCCGCGTCACATCCCCCCGCCGCCAAGCCGTCGAAGCCCGCGCACCAAACGGTCGCTGAACCGGCTTATCCGCCCAACCTGCAAGCCGGGCTTACCGGGTTCTTTCTGCCCGCCAGCGGCGCGCAGTTCACGGCCGGCGCGCTGTTCATGGGGGAATACCGGGCACTCGAAGGCAAGATCAGCTCGGTGTGCATGGTGCGCCTGAGCTTCGCGGCTCAGCCGACGGCCACCCCTGCCGAGATCGAGCGGGGCTTCTGGGACCTCACGCAGTTCCCCGACCTCGGCGCGATCGCCAAGGCTGGCACGCTGCCCAGTTACTCGATAGGGCCGACGCCCCCGGAGAGCAAGGCCTACCAGCAGGCCGCCCTGCACTGCCAGACGGTCTCGATGAGCCCGTTCACGCCGATGCTGCGCGCCGGCCAGAGCCTCGGGGAGCCTTTCTTGACGACCGTCTCCCAGATCCAGGCGTCGGCACCGGTGAGGGCGACCCTGGCGTCGCTGCGCGCCTGCGCCGCGCGGTACGGGTGGCCGTCCCAGCCGTACGGCGCGCCTGACTCCACGATCAACTCGTTCGGCGACTTCGTGGACTGGGTGGCCGGGCACCTCGACGGGGCAGGCAGCCGGGGTGCGTCCGCCGCCGAGATGAACGCGCTGGACCGCCACTGGGGCAAGGTATTCGTGACGTGCGCGCGGGCGACCGTCGCCGTCATGGAGCGGCTGCAGCTAACGGCGCAGGCGAAGTTCCTGGCCAACCACCAGCGCCAGTTCGCGGCGCTCGTGACGGTCGCCCGCGCGGACTTCGCCCGCGCCGAGCGGCTGGCCCATGGCTAGCGGATTCTGCCGATTGCGCAATCGGCCCACTCTAGCCGGGCCGATTGCGCAATCGGCCCACGGTTGGGGGCCGGGGTCAGTGGCCGCGGAAGGCTTCGGCTAGCCACCAGGAGGGGTTGGCGCGGGTCACCTTCGCGTCGACGAGCATCGGGCGGTCCCGGGGGCCGCTGATCCAGCCGGCGACGGGGGCCAGGTCGGCCGGGGCGCGGACGGTGACGCCGGCGCAGCCGAAGCCGCGGGCGATCGCGGCGATGTCGGCGGGCGGGAACGTGACGTTCTCGAGCGGGTGGCCGGCGGGGCCGAAGTGGTGCACCTCCGCGCCGTAGGCCTCGTCGTCGTACACGACGACGAGGACGTCCAGGCCCAGGCGGACGGCGGTCTCGAGTTCGCTGATGCCCATCAGCGCGCCGCCGTCGCCGAGCGCTGCCACGGTCAGCCGGTCTGGACGCGCGACGGCGGCGCCGACCGCGGTGGCCAGGCCGAGGCCGATCGACTGGAAGGCCTGGGTGAACACGAACCCGTCCGGGTCGGGCACGTCGAGGTACATCGACGGGTAGCCCATGAAGTTGCCGGAGTCGACGGCGACGGTCCGCTCGGCGGGCAGCAGGTCGTCCAGGGCGGCGGACAGGGTGCGGGGGTCGATCCGGCCGTCTTCTGTCTCTTCCTGATAGGGCACGTCCCGCCAGCGGCCCTCCCGCGCCAGGCGCTCGGCGACCTTGGCGGAGCGGTACCCGGGGGCGTGGTGACCGCGGCGCTCCAGTTCCGCCGCGACCGCGTTGGCGGTCGCGGCGGCGTCGCCGACCACGCCCAGGTCGATGCGGTGGTGCGCGCCCAGCGCGTCCCGGTCCAGGTCGACCTGGACCACTGTGGTCCCCTCGCCGACGAGCGCGCCGTGCCGTAGCGTCCACATGTTCAGGGCGCAGCCCCAGCCGACGAGCAGGTCCGCGTTCCTGATCAACTCGGCTGCTACCGGGGTGGCGAACCCGCCGCTGACGTCGAGGTTGAACGGGTGGGCGCGGAACAGCCCGCGGGAGACGGCGGAGGTGGCAAGAAGCGCCCCGCTCCGTTCGGACAAATCAATTAGATCTTTCTTCGCGTGGCGAGCGCCCCGGCCGGCGAGGAACACCGGCCGCTTCGCCTTGGCCAGCGCGGCGGCGAGCGCGGCGATCGCCTCGGGGGCCGCCGCCGGCTGGGCGGCGGCGGGGCGGGCGGGCAGGCCGAACGCGGCGGGGGCCGGGGCGGCCTGCACGTCGAGCGGGAGGTTGAGCAGCACGGTGCGGCGTTCGGCGGTGGCGGTGTGGTATGCGCGGGCCAGGTCTTCCGGGGCGGTGGCCGCCGAACTCACCCGGTCGGCCACCGCGCCGACGGCTTCGGCAAGCGCGGACTGGCCGATGTGGAAGTTGGACCTGGGGGCCGTCGCCTCGGCGGCGAGGATCAGCAGCGGGGTGCGGCTCTTGGCGGCCTCGGTGATCCCGGTCATCGCGTTGGTCAGGCCCGGTCCCTGATGTACCGACAGCACGCCCAGTTCGCCGCTGACCCGGGCGTATGCGTCGGCCATCACCGCCGCGCCGCCCTCGTGGCGTGCGGCTATGAAGTGCGCGCCCGCGGCAGTCAGCGCGTTGGTCACGTGGAAGTTTCCGCTGCCCACGACGCCGAAGAAGGTCGTGACGCCGAGGTCCGCCAGGGCCGTGCCCACCGCCTGCGCGACGGTCGGGACGGCCTGCGCGGTCACCGTCGCGCCTCTACTTTTCGACTAGGGCGAGCACGCGGGCGGGTGAGCCGGAGCCGGTCACGATGGGCAGCGGGGCGGCGATCACGACCGCGCCCGTGACGGGCAGCCGGTCGAGGTTGCGCAGCTGCGTGAGGCCGTACTTGCCCGCGCCGAGCACCGCCTCGTGGCACGGGAAGGCGGGCTCGAAGCCGAACGCCTGGCCGGCGTCGGTGCCGACGGTCTCCACGCCGAAGCCGAGCAGGCCGGTGCCGGCCAGGTACTTGGCGGCCGCGGGGGTGATGCCCGGCGTGTGCGCGCCGTGTTCGTCGGCGTTCGCGAACGCGGCCGGGTCGTCGCCGCGGGCGCTCCAGCCGGTGCGGAACAGCAGCCAGCCTTGACTGGGGAGCGGGCCGTTCGCGCTTTGCCACTCCTCCAGGTCGGCAACGTCGAGCAGGAAGTCGGGGTTTTCCGTCGCCTGGGCCGTCTTGTCGATGACGGCGGCGGGGCCGATCAGCCGCCGCGGCGGAATCTGCGAGACGTCGTCCTGGTCCTTGCCCGTGACCCAGTGGTTCGGCGCGTCCAGGTGGGTGCCGGTGTGCTCGCCGGTGCGGAAGTTGTTCCAGTACCAGGCGGGTCCGCGGTCGTCGTACCTGCTGATCTCCTCAAGCTGGAACGGCACCGTCTGGCCGAGTCCGGGCGGCAGCTGCAAGATCGGGGTCCCCGAGTGCAGCGGCGAGGTGAGGTCGATGACCTCGATGGTGCCGTCGATGATCCGCGCTGCGAGCGAGGCGAGGTCGGCCATGGCGGGGTCCCTTTTCTGGTGATTGCCGATTGGATCTTCGGGCTCGACCTTGCGACCGTAACGGGGTTCGCCAAATCCCGTCAACGTCAGGTGCCGTCGCCGGTTGACGCTGCCATCGACGCGCATCTATCATTGTGATATCAGTTTTCGATCAGAGTATATCTTTGATAAGAGTATGTGGACGGATCCGCGGCCCCAGGAAGGGAGCGGTCGGATGAGCGCTCGAACCACCAGGCGCACCGGTGCTGGCCTGCTTATCACGGCGATCACGCTGGGCGCGGCGGCGTGCAGTTCGTCCCCGGCGGCGCCGGCCAACACGGTCTTCCACGGCGCGGCGGCGCCGTCCGGATCGTGGCCGTATCCGAATGGCGACCTGGCCAACACCCGTGACGCGGCCGGCTCGGCGATCACGTCGGCGAACGTGTCGAAGCTTCGCGAGGCCTGGACGTTCAAGCTGTCCGGCACCGCGGCGGCCGGCGTGGGCAAAACGGGCTCGTTCGCCGCGGCGCCGGTCGTGGTGAACGGCGTCGTCTATGTCCAGGACCTGGACTGCAACGTCTACGCGCTATCCCTTGCCACCGGCAAGCAGGAGTGGGAGTACCAGGTCAACCAGGCCGAGGTCACCGGGCCGGGGCCGAACGGAGTGGCGGTCGCGGGCGGCGTGGTCTACGGGGACACGCCATCCACGGTCTTCGCGCTCAACGCGTCGACCGGCAAGACCATCTGGGTCGACGGCAGCCTGCTCGGCAAGGGCGATGGCACGTTCGAGATCCAGCCACAGGTGGCGGACGGCCGTGTCTACCTGGCCAGCGCCTACGGCCTGGGCCCTGGCGGCGGGGTAGCGATGGCGCTGAACGCGGCGACAGGCAAGCTCCTGTGGTCGTTCAACACGCTGACCGGCTCGGACGCCGGGGTGAAGTCCTTCGGCCTCGGCTCGGGCGGAGCGTGGGAGACGCCCCTTGTCGGCAGCGACGGGTCGGTGACGTTCGGCATCGGCAATCCCTACCAGACGGTCGCGTCGGCCATCGCCCATCCCTCCGCGCAGCTTTACACCGACAGCGACGTGAACCTGGACGCGGCTACCGGGAAGCTGCGCTGGTACTACCAGGGCGTGCCGAACGACTTCAATGACTGGGACATGCAGGCCTCACCGATTTCGGCTCAGGTCAACGGGGTTCCGGCGGTCATCGGCTCGGGCAAGATGGGCATCGTCTACGCGATGAACGCGTCGACCGGCGCCCTGCTGTGGAAGACGCCGGTGGGCGAGCACAATGGGCATGATGACCTTTCGCTGCTGCTGCTCGAGCACCAGACCACGCTGACGACGCCGTTCACGATGCTTCCCGGATCACTGGGCGGCGTGCTCACCAACATGGCCCTCGCGGGCGACAGCGTGTACGTGGCCACCATCGACCTGCCGCTCACGACCACCACCCCGAACACGCCGGTTGGCAACAAGGCCACCATCGCGCCGACCGGAGAGGTGGAGGCACTCAGCCTGGCGACCGGCAAGGTCGAGTGGGACACGAAGGTGCCGAACATGCCCCTCGGCGCCGCCACCGTGTCCAACGACCTGGTCTTCACCACTTTGTACAACGGCGTCCTGCTTGCCCTCAACCGGAGCACCGGCGCGATCGTCTACCGGTCGCAGTTGCCTACCTCGACGAACGCGCCGATCGCGATCGCCGGCAACTCGGTGATCATCCCGGCGGGCGCACCCGCGTCGTCAGCATCGGGGGCGAGCGGCCAGGCGCAGCTGGTGGCCTATACGGTGCCCTAGGCGGGTTCGCGGTGGCGTTCCGCTGCCGCGGCCTGCTGGGCCTGTGGGGACGGCTTCGGAAAGACCAGGTAGTGCAGCCCTGCCGCGACCGCGCCGCCGACTAGGGGCGCCACGATGAACAGCCACACCTGGCTCAGGGCAGTGCCGCCCACGATGAGCGCCGGCCCGAGGCTGCGCGCTGGATTGACCGACGTGCCGTCGATCGCGATGCCGATCAGGTGCGCCACCGTGAGGGCAAGGCCGAGGGCAATGCCCGCGGTCGTGGAGTTCCCCATCTTGCTGGTGACGGCCAGGATGACGAAGACGAACATGGCAGTGAGAACCACCTCGGCCAGGAACGCGCCCCCCGCGCCGATGTGAATGTCCGACTTCGTCCCCCAGCCGTTGGTGCCCAGCCCCGTCTTCGACGTGCTGTACAGCGGCGACGTGTTGAACATTCCCCACAGCAGCAGCGCGCCGAGAATGCCCCCCACGAACTGGGCGACCCAGTAGCCGACGGCATCCTTCACCGGGATCCGGCCAGCGAGCAGGGCGCCCATCGTAACCGCGGGATTCACGTGGCAGCCGGTCAGCGGCCCGATCGCGTAGGCGAGCGCCAGGAGCACAAGGCCGAAGGCCAGCGCCGTGGCCACGATCCCCGCGGCCGTGCTGCCGCCGTCGAAGCCGAACCCGAACATGAGAGTCGCCACGCCGACGCCGAAGAACACCAGCACGAAGGTGCCTAGCAACTCGGCTGCGTACTTGCGGGCCATCACTTGTCCGGGTGGGCCATGGTGTCGATGACCGCGGTCGCGGCCAGGATCAGGGCGTCGTCCTCGCCGGGGAGCACTTCCACCCCATAGGTGTCCCTGACCCGGAACCACCGCTTGGAGATCTCGGCGACCTTGTCCCCGTCGCGTTCGATCGTGTACTCGTGCTCGAGGATGTTGCCCTTGGCGTGCAACTCCGGACCCTGGTCGGTCTTGATCACCCACCGCTCGCGCAGCGGGGCAATCATCGCCTTCTGCACCATAGCTGCCCGATGCCCATCGGCTGCCTCGATCTCCATGCTGTCCCGGACGTGCAGCATCCGTTCCTGGATCTTGTAAAGCTCGTGCCCCTGCATGTCCTCGAACCGGATGGTCTTGCGGACCCGCAAGGCCTTGCCGTCGAGCTTGAACACGCGCTCGCCGCGGTCGTTCTCGATCACGTAGTCGTCGCCGATGGAGATCATGCGCTGGCGCATCTGGTAGTGCGTGGCTTCCCGCTCCTCGTCGCGCTCCCGCCGTCGCTCCCTGAACAATGCTTGCCCCCGGACTGTTCGGTGACTGCCCAGACGTGCTGGCTAACCGGCACAGTGTCTCCCGCGGCCGGTCCGGCGCACATCACCCGTTCCGAGTGTGTCTTGGCCTCAAGAGGACGGGACCTTTCGGGACGGCTCAGGCAGCCTGCATGAGGGGCAGGGCGGGGTCAAGCTGGGTTATCGCGGCCTCCAGGGCGGCGGCGAGGGTGACGTCGCTGTTTCGGCTGTACACCGGCCCGGTGGCGTCGGTCAGCAGGACGCTCGCCATGGCCACCCCCTGCGCTTTGACGGGCAGCGGGGTTGTGAGCCGGCGGACCAATTCGCGGATGGCGGGCTCGGCGGCGGCGATCCGGTCGGCGCGCACGGAGATGGCGGGCGAGCGGCTGAGCTGGCCGCTGCGCGTGACCTTCAGCAGGTGGTTCCAGTTGCCGGCCACCGCCATCCGGCTGGCCGGGGAGACGATGTGCTGGGCGCGCGCGGCCAGCAGCAGGGCGGCTTCCGGCGCATGCCCGGCCGCCAGCTGGCGGTCAAGCGACGCACCGAACACATGCGCTAGTACCCGGTCGGTGAGCCGGCGCGGGCGCAGGACCAGCGGATCACCGAGGATGAGCGTGCTCCATCTCTGGGTCCGCCAAGCTTCGGAGGTGCTCTTCGTGCTGTGCATGCTTCCAGCTTCCGCCTGGCGCGGCTCGTCCGACAGTGGCAGAATTGACAGGGTGCACGACAAAACTGCCATGCTTCCGCACACTGTCGCGGTCGTGGTCTATGACGATGTGGCGCTGTTCGAGCTCGGCGTGGCTTGCGATATTTTCGGCACCTCCATCACCGCTTCGTCCGGGCAGCCGCTCTACTGCCTGTCCATATGCGGGCCGGCGCCGTCCGTCATGACCGATGCCGGATTCCGCATGGAGGTCCCGCACGGCCTGGATATGGTGCACGCCTCGCAGACCGTTGTCGTACTGCCGACCCTGACCCCCGGATCGGTGCCCGGCGAAGTGCTCGAGGCGCTGCGGCTGGCCCGAGCCCGGGGAAGGCGCCTCCTGTCGCTGTGCACGGGGGCGTCCGTGCTGGCCGCCGCGGGGCTCCTCGACGGGCACGCGGCGACCACGCACTGGTCCGAATGCGCCGAACTGGCGCGGCAGTACCCACGGGTAAAGGTGGACCCGAAAGTGCTGTTCATCGACGACGGAGACCTGCTTACCTCCGCGGGCAGCGCCGCTAGCCTGGATCTCTGCCTGCACGTGGTGCAGCGGGACTACGGCACGGAGATTGCGACCACGGTGGCCCGCGACCTCGTCGTGCCGCTGTACCGGCCCGGCGGACAGGCGCAGTACATCGAGACGCCGATGCCGGTGCTCGCCGATGGCGACCTGTTCACAGATGCACTCGGCTGGCTGCGGGCGCATCTGGACGAGCCGGTGACGGTCAGCGACCTCGCCGCGCGCTCGGCGATGAGCCCGCGTACGTTCGCCCGGCGGTTCCTGGCCAGTACCGGGGCGACGCCGCTCGCGTGGATCGTGCGGGAACGGGTCAGGCTCGCGCAGCGACTGCTCGAAACGAGCGACTTGCCCATCGACGTGGTCGCCCGCACGAGCGGCTTCGGCAGCCCTGACAACCTGCGCAAGCACTTCGGCCGGGCTCTCGGGACCACCCCGCAGGCATACCGGCGGACGTTCCGCGACCCGCGGGCAGAACCGGCGGTTCCGCGGCGATGACCGCGGACGCCGGCCCGTTACATGGGGGGCGGCTGGGGATCGAACCCAGGACCGGCGGATTATGAGAAGTACGCTCGTTCGCAACGCACGCGTGACCGCGTGACCTGCACCAACGCCTCGTGTCAGTGCGACGAATGCACAGATGGCGCTGGGATTTCCCCGGGCGCCGGTCCACGCCCCGGTCCACACTGAGCCCTCCTCGCGGGGCTACCGCCGTGACGCTGCGTACTTCGAGCAGCAGTTGTCGCGCGCCGTCGCGCACGAGTGGCAGACGGCCGGCTTGAGCAAAACGCCAAAAATGTCGAGCACCGCACCGAATCACTGATCGCGAGGGCCGCCCAGCGGATCGCGCAGTACCGTGCGGCGCTAATATGCAGGAGCCGCCTGATCTGCTGGTGTTCATCTCCAACCAGCTCAGCGCGACCCCGACGCGGCTGTGGCGGCCCGGTCGGCAGAGGCGCCCGCTCAGCACCACCCAGGCCTTATCCCATGGAATGTTTCTAGTGCGCAGCGGTCGTGACAGCTTCTATGCTCCGGCGCTATCTGGATCGTCCTACCGCTACGACCCGGGATGCATGACGCCATGCGACGGGCCTCAAGGGCTTGACCGCCAAGGGTGGCACGGCCCGTATGGAAGCGTCACGCAAGCTCCTGGCCGAGGCCGGCGGCTCTCTGGAGAGCTTTCATTTCGCACTCGGCCAGGATGACGCCTACATCATCTGCGACCTGCCGGACAATGTGACGGCAGCCCCGGTTTCGATGTCTGCTGCGGCCAGCGGCATGCTGGTCAGCCGCATGGTCGCACTGCTCACGGCAGAGGAGGTCGACCGTGCTGCAGCGATGAAACTTCAGTTCGACCCTCCGGGCTGGTAGCAGGTGGCACTCGGACCGTCGTAGGGCGCTGGCGAGGCGGCGATGCGGGAGGCTGGTCAGGTGCCGCGGGGGCGCAGGGAGATGAGCAGGCGGTGCCCTGCGGCCGCGAGCCTAGGTGCGGCATGCTCGAGCTTGTGCCTTCGCGCGTGGCGGGCGGCGCGGGCCAGTGCGTCTCGCTGGGCCTGGCTGCGCAGCTCGGCGGCCCGGGCCGTGGCCAGGTAGTAGCTGATGGTGGGGTGCATGGCGGTCTC
>Ga0187807_1000171_pt1 | contig 18835 bp, 15 predicted proteins | sample NC_wetland_sal_i_4_FD_132432 | JGI IMG/M metagenome (GOLD analysis project Ga0187807, IMG submission 132432) | Wetland sediment microbial communities from Neuse River Estuary, North Carolina, USA - ASW_2 | ecosystem: Environmental > Aquatic > Freshwater > Wetlands > Sediment | place: USA: North...
CGGACTGGCTGAGGCGTGGCGGCGAGCAGCAATGTCGACCTCGAAGACGCCCGAACCAGGTCTCCGCGGCTGCAGTGAACCCCGTTGGCCGGGCCCGAACGGCCCGGTGATTCCGGGACCAAAGGGCCCTTGCGCGGGCTGGGCGGCGGTCATAGGAGGGGGCGTAAGTCGTGCGCGGAAGGGGGCGGCAGCGATGGCGCGGTGGTCTGTCCTGCGGCTAGGCCGATCCGCTTGTCCTGGTACCGGGTCGGGGACGGGCGCTGATGCCGCCGTGCCGGTGGCCGGCCTGCGGCCGTTCGACCGGCGGGTGATCTGGGTCGGCGGCGTCGTGTTCGCCGTGCTCATGGTGGTGTCGCCGTGGTACGGGTTCCACCGCGACGAGCTGTACTTCCTGGATGCCGCCCGCCACCTGCAGGCCAGTTACGTCGATCAGCCGGTGCTGACGCCGTTGCTGGCCAGGGTGTCGCTGTCGCTGTTCGGCATGTCGCTGACCGGGCTGCGGCTGTGGTCCGCGCTGGCCGCCGGGGCCACGGTAGTGGTCAGCGGCCTGACCGCGCACGAGCTCGGTGGAGGCCGCCGCCCGCAACTGCTGGCCGCGGTCGGGACCGGCACCATGCCGGCCCTGCTGGCCATCGGCCACCTGGCCGGCCCGACCGCCTACGACGTGCTGGCCTGGGCCGCCCTGGCCCTGGTGGTCATCCGTATCGGCCGGACCGGAGACTGCCGCTGGTGGGTGGCCGCCGGACTGATTCTCGGCCTGGGGATTGCCAACAAGCACAGCATCGGCCTGTTCGCCGTGGCGCTGGTCGCCGGCGCCCTGCTCAGCGGCGGCCGGGCGATGGTGCTGAACCGGTGGTTCCTGGCCGGCGCGGCCATCGCGGTGGCCTTCACCATTCCCGACTTGTGGTGGCAGGCGCAGCACCAGTGGGCGACGATCGCGATGACCCGGGCGCTCAACCAAGACAACGGCGGCCTGGGCAACGCCGGGACCTGGGTAATCGGCCAGCTGATCATAGTCACGCCCGCCCTGGTGTGGGTCTGGCCGGCCGGGCTGCGGTTCCTGTGGCGGTCAGGTCGGCCGCTGTGGCGGGCGCTGGCGTGGGCCTACGGGCTGCTGTTCGTGCTGTTCGCCCTCACCACCGGCGCGCAGATCTACTACCTGGCCGGCGCTTACCCCTACCTGCTTGCGGCCGGCTTCGTGGCCATCGACCGGTGGCTGGCGGCCCGGCCGGGCCGGGTCCGCAACCTGCTGCTGGCCACCGCGCTGACCACCGCGGCGGTGCTGCCGCTCGCGCTGCCCGTCCTGCCGGCCGCGGATGTCGGCTGGACCTACAAGGTGGTCCATAATAACGGCGAGACCATCGGCTGGCCCCAGCTCGTCCAGGCCGTCCACGCGGTCTGGGTGTCCCTGCCGCCCGCCCAGCGCGCGCACGCGGTGATCTTCACCTCCAACTACGGCGAGGCCGGCGCGATCAACGAACTAGGAAGGACCGACGGCCTGCCCACGGCGGTGAGCGGGCACAACAGCGAATGGTGGTGGGGACCGGGCAACCCGCGCGCCACCACGGTAGTCGCAGTCGGCGGCGCCGGCTACGACGGCTACCTGGCCGGGTTCTTCGCCAGCGTACAGCCGGTGGCCACGCTGTCGAACCCGGTCGGCATCCGCAACCAGGAATGGGGCGGCCACGTCTACCTGTGCACGGGCCCCATCTCCCCCTGGGCCCAGCTGTGGCCGCTGCTGCGCCACTACGACTGATACCCGGCCGCGCGCCGCTGCGGCAGGAGCAAGCCGGAAGGCGAGCGGGCGCACGTGGTCGTCTTGTTGGTCCGCCTCGATGCGGCCGCCGACGCGGCATCAGTGGAACTCCCATCCAAGCGCGGTTGTTATGACCGCATATCGACCCGGGATTCCCGGGTCGCGGGAGGCAGCCCGCACCTTTACCCTGTCGTTGGCCCCTGGCATGCCCCGTCGTTGGCCCTGCCGGGAAGGGGCCAACGCCTCTGCCGGTTCCTTCCCCCTGCTCTCAGCCTGGCCGAAACGACAGGAGCACTGGACCCCAGGGCCTGTGTCAGCTGAGTTTCAGTGCAGCAGCTGACAAGGGGGCAATCACGATGGCTGAACTGTCGACCAGCACGAGTACCGCGGCGCCCGCACGTGCCGCGGCCCGTACCGAGGAAGCTTGCAAGATCTACGGTAAAGACCAGACCGAGGTGCGCGCCCTTGACGGCATCACGGTCGCATTCGAGCAGAGCCGGTTCACGGCGATCATGGGACCGTCCGGATCCGGGAAGTCCACCCTGCTGCACTGCAGCGCCGGCCTCGACACGCTCAGCTCCGGCCGGGCCTACATCGGCGAGGTCAACCTCGCCGCCCTGGATGACAACGCCCTGACGCTCCTGCGCCGGGAGAAGATCGGGTTCATCTTCCAGGCCTACAACCTGGTGCCGACCCTGACCGCAGCGGAGAACATCACCTTGCCGTTGCTGCTGGCCGGGAAGAAGGGCGACCAGGCCTGGATCGAACAGGTCATCGCCACCACGGCCATCGCCGACCGGCTCAAGCACCGGCCCGCCGAGCTGTCCGGCGGCCAGCAGCAGCGCGTCGCGGTGGCCCGCGCCCTGGCCAGCCGTCCCCAGATCATCTTCGCCGACGAGCCCACCGGCAACCTGGACTCCCGCGCCGGAGCCGAGGTCCTGTCCTTCCTGCGCCGGGCCGTCGATGAGATGTCCCAGACCATCGTCATGGTCACCCACGACGCGACCGCCGCCAGCTACGCCGACCGGATCGTGTTCCTCGCCGACGGGCGCATCGTCGACGAGATGGGGCACCCCACCGCGGCCGGCGTGCTCGAGCGGATGAGAAAGCTGGGTGAGTAGACATGCTAGGCACGTCATTCAAGAACATGCTCGCCCACCGGCGCCGGCTGGCCGCCACCGCCCTGGCGGTCATCCTCGGGGTGGCGCTGATCGCCGGGACGCTGGTGCTCACCGACACCATCAGCCAGACCTTCAGCGGGCTGTACACCACCGTCTACCAGGGAACCGACGCGGTGGTCAGGGCCAAGGCGGCCTTCACCGGGATCCAGAACAGTGGAGCGCAACGACCCCCGGTGGACGCCGGCCTGGTCGCCTCGCTGCGTACGGTCCAGGGCGTGGCCGCCGACGAGGGCGTGATCTGGGGGTACACCCGGCTGGTCGGGAAGAACGGGCAGGCCCTGGGCAACCCGGCCAACGGCGCACCGACACTGGGCAGCAACTGGAGCCAGGTGGCTGCCCTCAACCCGTTCCACCTGGTGGCAGGCCACGCCCCGCAGGCCGCCGGGCAGGTCGCGATCGACGCCAAGAGCGCGCGGGACGGTCACCTTGCGGTCGGGGACACCACCACGGTGCTGGCCAACGGCCCGCCGCAGCCGGTCCAGGTGGTGGGCATCGTCAGTTTCGGCACCGCTGACAGCCCAGGCGGCGCGTCCGTGGTCCTGTTCACCACCCCTGACGCGCAACGGCTGGTCACCGCGCCCGGTAAGTTCAGCACCATCTCGTTCGTCGCTCAGCCCGGGGTCTCGCAAGCCCAGCTGGCGCGCAACCTGCAGGCGGCGCTCCCGGTTGGCCTGGAAGCGGTCACCGGCCAGCAGGTCACCAGCGAGGCCCGGTCCAACGCCCTGAACGCGCTGGGCCAGTTCAACACCCTGCTCATCGTGTTCGCCGTCGCCGCCCTCCTGGTCGGGGCGTTCATGATCTTCAACACGTTCTCGATCACCGTCGCCCAGCGCACCCGGGAAAACGGCCTGCTACGCGCACTTGGGGCAACCCGCCGCCAGATCCTGTCCTCGGTATTGCTCGAAGCCGTCACCGTGGGCCTGCTGGCATCGGCGGTGGGCCTCGCGCTGGGGGTGGCGGTGGCCGCCGGGCTCAAGGCCCTGCTCGCCGCCCTGGGCATCGACATCCCGGCCGGCGGCATCGTCTTCGCCGCCCGCACCGTGATCATTGCCCTCGTGGTCGGCACCGGCGTCACGGTGGCCGCCGCGCTGTCGCCGGCCCGCAAGGCGGGTAAGGTCCCGCCCATCGCCGCCATGCAAGACGCCGCCGTGACCAGCACCGGCTACGGGTCCAAACAGCGCGTCTTCGTCGGCCTCGGCGTGCTCGCGCTGGGGGCCGCCGCCCTGTTCACCGGCCTGCTCGCGCACCTGTCCAGCCCGGTGCTGGTCGTCGGCGTGGGGGCGGTTCTGGTCTTCTTCGGGGTAGCCATCCTCGGGCGCACCGTGGCGCTGCCGATCAGCCGGGTGCTCGGCGCGCCGCTGCCGAGCCTGCGGGGCGTCACGGGCACCATCGCCCGGCAGAACGCCATGCGCAACCCCAAGCGCACCGCCGCCGCCGCGTCGGCGCTGATGATCTGCGTCGGCCTGGTGAGCTTCATCACCATCTTCGCCTCCTCCGCCACGGCGGCGATCAACACCGTCTACGCCCGGTCCTTCACCGGTGACTTCATCATCAACTCCGGCGCGGGCGGCACCGGCGGCGTCGCCCCCGCCCTGGCCCGGCGTGTCGGCCAGCTTCCCCAGGTCGCCCTGGCCAGCGGGCTGCGGGTGGGGATGGCCAAGATCGAGGGCGGCGTCCAGCAGGTCGTGGCCGTCGACCCCAAGACGGCCTTTGGCATCTTCGACGTCCAGCCGCTGCAAGGAAACGAGAACGACCTCGGCCCCGACGCCATCGCCGTGTACAAGACCGCGGCCACCGACCACCACCTCAAGATCGGCGACCACATCCCGGTCCTGTTCGCCGACACCGGCACCAGGTCCATGCGCGTGGCGCTCATCTACGGCTCCAGCGAGCCGGCCGGGAACTACTTCCTGGGCATCAGCGCCTACCAGGCGAACTTCACCAATCAGTACGACCTGCTGGTGTTCGTCAAGAAGGCGCCCGGCGTCTCCACAGCCGCCGCCCTGGCCGCCGTCACGAACGTCACCAAGGACTACCCCGGCACCACGGTCCAGAACGAGGCGCAGTACGAGGCCCAGGTCGAACAGCCCATCAACCAGCTCCTCAACCTGATCTACATCCTGCTGCTGCTGGCCGTGATCATCGCCCTGCTCGGCATCGGTAACACCCTGGCACTGTCCATCTACGAGCGGATCCGGGAGATCGGCCTGCTCCGGGCCGTCGGCATGACACGACGCCAGCTCCGCTCGGTCATCCGCCTGGAATCGGTCGTCATCGCCCTGCAGGGCACCGCGCTCGGGCTGCTCATCGGCGTGCTGTTCGGCTGGGCGATCGTCCACGCCATCAACATCTTCGGCACCGGCGTCGTGAGCATCCCCTACCGGACCCTGGTCGCCGTGGTCATCCTCGCCGCCATCGGCGGCGTCGTCACCGCCATCCGCCCCGCCAGGCGGGCGGCCAAGCTCAACATCCTGCGAGCGATCGTCACCGAATAGAAGCCGCGCCAGATCACATCCGGCAACCCTCCGCCAGCCCAATCGGCATCCGGTCCAATACCCGCGAGTCCCCGCCAAGCGCATCCGGACCCGCGAGCTACCCCCCGGCCGAACGCGCGCCAGGTCTGGCAACCCCCGGGATTTGCCATGGTGGCATCGTCGCATGCCGGCACCTGGTCACGCATCCGGGTAGGGCCGCATCACGGGCGCTGTTTATTGCTCCGGGACATGGGACGATGTGACCGTGTTCTACTGGCTGACGAAGTACACGCTCGGCATGACGCTGAAGATCGTCTTCCGGCCCCGCGCATGGGGCGTCAAGAACGTTCCGCGCCGAGGTCCCGTCATCCTCGCGAGCAATCACCTGTCGTTCTCCGACCACTTCTTCGGGCCGCTGCCGGTGCCGCGGAAGGTCATCTTCCTGGCCAAGGCGGAGTACTTCACCGGACGCGGGCTGAAGGGCCTGATCAGCAAGGTCTTCTTCACCGGGGTCGGCCAGATTCCGCTCGACCGGGCCGGGGGACCGGCGAGCGAGCAGGCGATCAGGACCGGCTTGGGCGTCCTGGCGGCCGGGCACGTGCTCGGCATCTACCCGGAAGGCACCCGGAGCCCGGATGGCCGCCTATACCGGGGCAAGACCGGGGTCGCCAGGCTCGCCATCGAATCGGGCGCTCCGGTGGTCCCGTGCGCCATGATCGACACATTCCAGTTCCAGCCGCCGGGCACGCTCTGGCCGAACACGCGGTTCCGGCCCGGCGTACGGTTCGGCGAGCCGCTTGACTTCTCCCGCTACCACGGCCAGGAGGCCGACGGCCAGCTGCTGCGGACCATCACCGACGAGATCATGCAGGCGATCGCCAAGCTTTCCGGCCAGGAGTACGTCGATATCGACGCCCGTCGCGCCAAGGCCGAGCTGGCCGCCGGCGGCCAGGGGGATCAGGGCGGGGACGGCGGCCGTCACGACCAGGCGGCCGGTCGAGATGATGGCGATCTGGGTGATGTTGCCGGGGCTGGCGGCACCTCCTGACGCCTCAACTAGCCGCGGCCGGCTTTTAGTTTCCCTCAGCTCGTGCTGCAGCCATCCGCGCAGGGCTCTGGCCCACTATGGTTGGGGGCATGCGAGTGGGAGTTCTCACCGGGGGCGGCGACTGCCCCGGATTGAATGCAGTGATCCGCGCCGTCGTCCGCAAGGGCGTGCAGGAGTACGGCCTGGAATTCGTCGGCTTCCGCGACGGGTGGCGTGGGCCGCTCGAAGGCGACACGATGCCCCTGGACGTGCAGGCGGTGCGCGGCATCCTGCCGCGCGGCGGCACGATCCTCGGAACGTCCCGGACGAACCCGCTGAAGAGCACGGGCAGCGGCGGCCGCAACGGCATCGAGCGGATCAAGGACAACCTGGCCGGCCTGGGCGTCGACGCGCTGGTCGCGATCGGCGGCGAGGACACGCTCGGCGTGGCCGCCCGCCTGGGCGAGCAGGGGGTCCCGGTCGTGGGGGTGCCGAAGACGATCGACAACGACCTCGGCGCCACCGACTACACCTTCGGCTTCGACACGGCCGTGAACATCGCCATGGAAGCCATCGACCGGCTGCACACCACGGCGGAAAGCCATCACCGGGCGCTGATCGTGGAGGTGATGGGCAGGCACGCCGGCTGGATCGCGCTGCACGCCGGGCTGGCCGGCGGCGCGAACGTCATCCTCATCCCCGAGCGGCCGTTCGACATCGAGCGGGTGTGCGCCTACGTGCAGCACCGGTTCCAGACCAGGTACTCGCCGATCGTGGTGGTCTCCGAGGGAGCCCACCCGGTGAGCGAGCAACTCGCCACCACCACCGAGCAACTCGACTCGTTCGGGCACGTGCGGCTGGGCGGAGTCGGACAGATGCTGGCCGAGGAGATCGAGAAGCGGACCGGCAAGGAAGCCCGCTACACGGTGCTCGGCCACATCCAGCGCGGTGGCACGCCGACGGCGTTCGACCGGGTGCTGGCCACCCGGTTCGGCGTGCACGCTGTGCAGGCCGTCCACGACCAGGCGTTCGGCGTGATGGTGGCGCTGCGCGGCACCGACATCATCCGCGTGCCGCTCGTCGAGGCAACCAGCCAGCTCAAGCTGGTCCCGCCCCAGCGCTACGCCGAAGCCGAAATTTTCTTCGGCTAACCCCCACCACCCTCGCGCTCACCGCAAGCGCGGTGGCGCCGGGGCTGTCACCGAGGACCGTTCGGGATAAAGATCGTGATTTTGGCTTTGCGGTTGGCGTCCGCATATGCCTATACTCGTCTACGAGTACTTGAAGGCGAGTCCTCGGTAACGATGACTCGGATGCGAGGTGATCGGGATGGCCCAGCAGCGGAGGACAGGGCGGCGGAAGGTCAGCAACCTGCTGGCGCTGTCGTTGCTCACGCTGCTGATGGAGCGGCCAATGTACCCGTACGAGATGGCCGCGGCGCTGCGCGAGCGAGGCAAGGACAATGCGATCAAGATCAACTGGGGTTCGCTCTACACGGTCGTGCAGAACCTGGAGAAGTACGGCTTCACCGAGGCCGTGGAGGTCGCCCGGGAGGGCAGGCAGCCCGAGCGGACCACCTATCAGATCACCGATGCGGGCCGGGCCGAGCTCAAGGACTGGCTGCACGAGCTGCTCAGCGTGCCCGAGCGGGAGTACACCAGGTTCGAGGCGGCCCTCGGCGAGAGCGCCGTCCTGCCGCCGGATGAGCTCATCGGCCTGCTGCAGCAGCGGCTGGACGCGCTGGAGGCAGCCAACGCCGAGCACCAAGCCGGGCTGGACGCGCTGACCAACCAGATTCCCCGGCTTTTCCTGATCGAAACGGAGTATCACCTGGCGCTGCGCCGGGCCGAGGCGGAGTGGGTGCGGGGACTGCTGAAGGAGTTCACCGACGGCACGTTCCCCGGCATCAACGCCTGGCGGCGATTCCACGCCACCGGGCAGGTCCCGGACGAAGTTCAGGCGCTCGTCGAGTTGCAACGGGAGGAGGCGGCCGACAGCTAAGCAAAACGACCCCGGCCTGGTGCGGCAACACCAGCGGCCGGGGCCGTCAACCTCACATCGATCCCGCGAGTACGCGAAACCCGAGGTCCCACCCATAAGAGTAGCCGGGTTTCTCCTCGCGGGGCTGGATCGTCGCGATCCGTCAACCGACAGGAGTTACCAGTGAGTTCTCACGACTGCGCCATCGAGGCGCGTCATCTCGTCAAGACCTACGCCGTGCCCGGAATCAGACAGGGCAAGAAGCACGGTATCCGGGCGCTGGACGGGCTGGACATCAGCGTCCCGCGCGGCATGATCTACGGCCTGCTCGGCCCGAACGGAGCGGGCAAGAGCACCACCGTCAAGATCCTCACGTCGCTGGCCAGGCCAGACTCCGGGACAGCCCGTGTCGAGGGCATCGACGTGCTGGCCCGGCCGGGCCAGGTCCGGCACGTGATCGGGGTCGTGGCCCAGCGGTCCGGCGCCGACCCGACCGCCACCGGCCGGGAGAACCTGATCCTGCAGGGCCGGCTGTACGGGATGCGCACCGGTGCCGTCAGGGCCCGCGCAGACGAGCTGCTCGCGCACTTCGGGCTGACCGAGGCGGCCGGACGGCTGGTCAAGACCTACTCCGGCGGCATGCAGCGCCGCCTGGACGTCGCGCTCGGGCTGATGCACCGGCCTGCGGTGCTGTTCCTCGACGAGCCGACGACGGGCCTGGACCCGGAGTCCCGGGCCGCCATGTGGCAGGAGATCGCCCGGCTGGCGGGCGGAGAGGGGATGACGGTGCTGCTGACCACGCACTACCTGGAGGAAGCCGACCGGCTGGCGAGCCGGCTCGCGATCGTGGACCGCGGCCGGGTGGTCACCTCGGGAACGCCCGACGAGCTCAAGGGCGAACTGCACGGCGACGCCGTGCACGTCGAGCTTCCGGCTTCTTGGGACGGCGCCGACCCGAGCCTGGTCCGGCGGGTGCTGGCTGGCTTGCCGGCGGTGCGGGACGTGGTCATCGCCGGCCGTGACGTGTCCGCCCGCAGCGACGACGGCGCGGCCGCCGTCCCGGTCGTGCTGGCGGAACTGCAGCGGGCCGGCGTCAACGCCGCGTCGGTGGCCGTGGCGCGGCCGTCGCTGGACGACGTGTACCTGCGGCACACCGGGCGCCGCTACAGCGAGTCGGAGACCCCAGAGCACCTCGAACAGGCGAACGAGCTAGAAACCACGGAAGTGAGCAAGTGATGACGACCATGCAGATCGATTCCGACCCGGCGATGCCGTCCGCCACGGCACGGTTCCAGGCGGCGCAGTCCAACACCGTGCCGTTCCATACGACCCTGGCGCACACCTGGTACCTGACAGGCAGGAAGATGCATGCCCTGGTCAGGCAGCCGTGGGTGCTGGCGTTCAGCGTCGTGCAGCCGGTGATATGGCTGTTCTTGTTCGGGCAGCTGTTCCGCCGGGTCATCGACATCCCGGGCTTCGCCTACCACGGCACCTACCTGGACTACCTGGTGCCCGGACTGATCGCGATGAACGCCATGTCCAACAACATGTGGGCGGGCATGACGATGATCGAGGAAATCGAGCGCGGCACGCTGAACCGGTTCCTGGCCTCCCCGGCCAGCCGGATCGGGATCATGAACGCCTCGGTGGTGGAGCAGGCGGTCAGCACGACCGTGCAGTCACTGATCATCGTGGCGCTCGGCCTGGCCGGCGGGGCGCGCTACCACGGCGGGGTCGCCGGGGTGGCCGTGATGGTCGTGGCGTCGATCCTGGTCGGCGTGGTGTTCGGCGCGCTGTCCAACGCGGTCGGCATGACGCTGCGCTCCCGTGAGGCGATCATCGGCGTGTACACGTTCTTCATGCTGCCGCTGATGTTCCTGTCCTCGGCGTTCATGCAGACTCAGCTGATGCCCGGCTGGATGCAGGCCATCGCGTCACGTAACCCGCTCAACTGGGTGGTCCAGATCGGCCGCGGCGCGGTCTCCGCCGAGCCCGACTGGGCCGCGATCGGGGTGCGCTGCGGCGGGCTGCTGGTGCTCGCGGTGGCGTGCGTGGCCGTGTCGGTGGTGACGTTCCGCTCGTACCAGAAGAACGTCTGAAACCACAGGCCCGGAACGGCGGGGCACGGGGGCCTCCGCCGTTCCGGGCCTGCCCTGGCTTGGCCCGGACTCCCGTGCTCAGAATGCCTGCTGGGCCCGGGCCGCCGGAGTGAGCACCTCACCGACCGCCTCGACCATCCGCGTCATCTCGTAGGAGACCAGGTCCGTGTCGCAGTCGGGCGCGGCGAGGACGGCCAGGGCGGAGCCGTCGCTGATCGCCTTGACGAGCATCAGCCCGGCTTCCATCTCGACCAGCGCCTGCGTGGGCTGGCCTGCCTCGAAGATCCGCGCCGCGCCCTGCATCAGGCTGACCAGCCCGGCGGTGATGGCCGCGAGCTGTTCGGCGAAACCAGGGGGGATGTGCTCCGACAGCGCCAGCGGTACACCGTCCGCGGACACCACGACCGCGTGCGCGACGTCCACCACTCGCGCGGTGAAGTCGGTGATCAGCCAGTCCAGGTCCTGACGGTATGCGTAACTCAACGATCCGCTCCCTCTGCTGTGCGGGGTGTCTGGCCCTCGGCCCGGCGAGCTCCGCGCTGGAACCCGCTCAGGCGGCTGCGAGCCATCTCAGGTGATCGCTGCGGCCGCGACGCTGCTGGCGTCTGCGGTCCGTGACCATCTGCCGGACGGCTGGTTACTCCGCTGTCTGCCTGGCGGCCGCCTCCCGCAGATCCGGGCAGGAGATTCGCCCGCGGGACGCGCACGGGCAGCCCGGCGGCCGTGCTGTCGCCACGAACCGGATCGGCGATGATCTGGGCGGCGTGCCTGCCTTCGGCCCACCCGTCTGTGCCGGATAGCATGCCGCCCGCCTGCGGGGCGGCCCCGGGTGACGTGCCGCCGTTCCCGGCCGCAGGAGTCGCCGCCGGCCGACGGCTGCTAAACCAGCTCGACGTCGCCACGGCCGCCTGCACCGACTCGGGCGCGCCGACGCCGAACGGCGTGGCTCCGGCGACGGCAGCCGGCCGGTCAGTCGTGGACCGGCCATCCGGGGCGGAGCGCACGGCGCCGCTGTGACGGCCGGTTGTCCGCCTGGCCTGGAAGTCGGCTTGAGCAGCAGGCGGTTGCGACCACCCGCCGTACGGACGGGCTTGCCGCTCGATGAGGCTGTCCGGCAGCCATACCAGAGCGGTCAGCCCCTGCGGGGTCGAGGCCCGCAGCCGAACCCGCACCCCGTGTCGTTCGGCCAGCCGTGCCACGGCGAACAGCCCCATGTGCCGGGATACCGATACGTCGATCACCGGCGGGTTGATCAGCCGCAGGTTCATCTCCGCGAGCCGGGCTTCGGAAATGCCGACCCCGCTGTCGCTGACCTCGATCAGCACGCCCCCGCTGCTCAGTTCCTGGGCGGACACGCGTACCTGGGTGTCCTTGGCGGAGAATATCGTGGCGTTCTCGATGATCTCGGCGAGCAGGCGCACGATGTCGGATACGGCCTGCCCGGAGATGGCGACCCCGGGCTGAACGCTCAGCCCCACCCTGGCGTACTGCTCGATCTCCGACGTCGCAGCCCGGGCCACGTCCGCGAGCGACACCGGTTCGCTCCACTTTCGCGCGCTGTCGTGTCCGGCGAGCAGCAGCAGGTTCTCGGAGTTCCGGCGCATCCGGGTGACCAGGTGGTCCATCGAGAACAGGTAGGACAGCCGATCCGGATCTTCCTCGTTCTGTTCCAGCGAGTCGATCGTGCGCGCCAGCCGCTCGATCAGCGATTGGCTGCGCCGGGACAGGTTGACGAACATCGCGTTGAAGCTGTTGCGCAGCATCGCCTCGTTGCTGGCGAGCCGCACCGCCTCCGAGTGCACCTGGTCGAACGCGCGGGCGACCTGGCCGATCTCGTCCGAGGACGGCACGTCGATCGGCGCAACCTCCACGTTCGCAGCAGGGTCCGCGGCCTCGGCCAGCTGCCGCACCCGCTCCGGCAACTGCACCGTGGCGATATCAAGTGCGCCTGCCCGCAGCCTGCGCAGCGGCAGGATCAGGGACCTGGCGACGATGAGCGTCGCGATCAGCACGAGGAGCAGGACCACCGTGGTCAAGATGGCGGTGAACTGCGCGGACTGCTCCGCGCCCTGCTGCAGCACCTGACTGCGCGCGACGATGTTCCTGGCTATCTGCTGCTCGACGGTCTGCATGTCGTCGACCGTGCTGGACATCGCCTGGTACCACTCCGCGGGCGCCTGGTTCGGGCCGATATTTAGTGCCGAGAGGTCCAGGGCGTCGCTGGTGAGGATGAGATCTTCGATGCCCTCTGCTTCGTTCACCTTCTGGCCGGCGACAGTGTTGCTGAAAAAGCTCTGTTCAGCGGGCGTGGCTGTCGTTTCGAAGGACGCCTTGTCAACGAGTTCCTCGGACAGCGCGGTAGTCAACGCCGGCTGCTCACCGTCAGCGAAAAACTGCTGCGTAAGCGCGTTGTAGAGGAACGCGCGCTGCTGGGCGGCCTGGTCCTTCGCCAGAGACAGGACGTTGAGCGTCCGGACGTCGTTGACGAGGCCCGGGTCAGAGATGCCCTGCGCGATCTGGTCGTTCAGCGTGATCATGTCGCCGATGGGGGCCGCGTATTGGGCGATCACGGCCAGCGCGTCCTGGCTGGCCTGGGCCGTGCTGCGCAGCGCGCTAAGCCCAGCGGGTGTGATCACGGAGCGCACGGTAGCCACGCTGGCCTGGATGTTCGCCGGGAACGAACCGCCGACGCCGACGGCGAGCGACTGGACCCTGGCGGCGGCGGCGTCTGTGGTGTTGTACCAAGACTTGAGGACACTGGAGCTGCTGCCGGAGATGACCCCGGTCGTCTCGTCGCGTTCGTCCTCCAGGGCCTGCACCAGGCCGGTGACCTGCTGTCCGAGGTTGGCGAGTTGCGACACGCGGCCGAATCCGGCCGCGCTGTCAGCCGCCGCCGATACCCGCAGGCCGCCGAAGACCAGGCCCATGACCAGCGCCATCACGATCACTGCGATCAGCCGCCAGAACACCGGCCAGTTCCGCAAGGTGAGCGCCCGCGAACTCAGGAAGTGCGAGGCCGTCGATTTCGTGGCGCGCTCGTCGTTATTGCCGGAGCGCAGCTTGGCGCTCACCACCCCATGGTTTCCCATTGCTCATGTCCTTGCTGGTTACGCGCCCGTTTCGAACCGCCTCGCCACCGACGGGACCAGCGCGGCCGGGGCGCCCCAGGCCAGCGTTCCCCCTCCGGCGGCACCGGGATGGGCTGCCGCCACTCTAATGGGGCGGTTGTACAAAATATCGGGAAATAGCGATCTAGCGGTACGGTAGTTTCTTGTGATTTCCAGGCTGCGCAACGTGATGACCCCGCTGTCGCGCACCTCGGTCATGGCCGGGTCAGCTGATCCACGCCGGCTTGGTGGCGATGATCGGGCTGGACCCGGGGTCGCCGGCCGGCAGGACCTCGTTGAAGTTGTTCTCCTGCCACTGGAAGATGAAGGACGCCGCGGCTCCGTTCTCCCCCAGCGCGTCGAACTTCACCGGACCCTGCACGCTGCTCAGCGTGATGCCGCTGTGCAGGTAAGAGATTATTTTCGAGTTGTCGGTGCCGCCGGTCGCGGTGACCGCCTGGGCCATCACCTGGCCGACCGAGTAGGCCTCGGCGACGTCCGCGTTGACGCCGGACGCGCTGCCGCCGTTCGCGGCGACGTACTCCTTGACCATGTTCTGGCTCGCCGCGTTGGCGTACCCGGGGTACCAGCCGTCGGCCACCATCATCCCGTCGGCGTTACCCACGCCCACCGCGGAGGTGAACGAGGCACCCTGGTCCGGGCCGGCCGCGGCGATGAACAGCTTCGGCGTGTAGTGCTGCTGCTCGAACGCCTGCATGAAGGCGGCGACCGTCGGCACGTCGGTGGAGCCGAGCACCACGACGTCGGCGCGGGTGCCGGCCACCTGGTCGGCCGGGGCCTTGTAGTCGGCGACCTCCTCGGGGAAGATCTGGGAGTAGACCGTCTTGACCCCGAGCTTGCTCAGCAACGTCTGGGCGAGTTGCACCGGCGGGTCGGCGAACGGGTCCTGGGCCATCGGGTAGGCCGCGGTCTTCGGCCGCTTGCTCGGCGGCAGCGAGGCAATCCAGTGCACGAACGGGACTAGCTCGTCCGCGATCGGCAGGCTCACGTCGAACACGTTGTGGTCAGCCTGGTTGGACGGCGTGTCGAAGACGGCCGGCGCACCGCCGGCTCCCTCCAAGAACGCCATGCCGTACCGCGCGGCGACCGACGAGGCCGGCGCGGTAAGCAGGGAGGAAAACGGCCCGAAGGTCAGGTCCACGTGGTTCGCGCCGAGCAGCGTCTGGTAGTTGCTGACCACCTGGTTCGAGTCGCTGTTGTCGTTGAGGATGGTCAGCTTGACCTGCCGGCCGAGGAGACCGCCGCGGGCGTTGACGTCCCTGGCCCAGAGCCTGTACCCCTTCTCGAACGCCTGGCCATCAGCCGAGAAGTCCCCGGTCAGCGACAGCGACGCACCGATGGTGATAGGCCCCGTGGAGTTGCCCTGCGAGGTGGTGTTGCCGCTGCTACCGCCGCTGCTACCGCTACTGCCACTACAGGCTGCCAGAACGCTCACCGAGAGCACCGCGACCGCGCTCATGGCGAACACGTTTTTCGAGAACCAGGGGAGGGCAGCTCTCACGCCGGGTTCCTCCTTCCTCGTCGTTCAGGATTCGTCGGTTCGAGCCCGCTGGAGACGTGCTCACCTTTGAGGGTTATACCGGTCGAAAGCGCCTTCTGTTCGATGAATGCATCAAGTCGATGTATTCATAGCCATAGCCGACTAGGCCCTGGATGGGTTGGGGCTCGGTCAGCGGGGCGCGGCTTCCAGCTCGGTCGGCGGATCCTCGAGCGCCGCGGGCACCAGGACATCACTGCTGCGTATGGTGCGGATATCACGGGGGATAAGAGCCAGCGCGGACGCGACGATGATCGCCGCCGCCGCCGCGTACTGCGCGCGGGAGGTTCCGATCGCGGTGCCCAGCGGGCCGGCGATCAGGGCTCCGGCTGGCATCGCCATGACCGAGCCGAGGACGTCGTAAGACGAGACCCGGGCCAGCTTGTCCGACGGGATGTTCCGCGCCATCGCGACGGTCCACTGCACCATCATCATCTCGACGAACACGCCGAGGCCGAACGACGCGACGCACACTGCGGCCAGCGGCAGGACCATCGCCAGCGAGAGCGGGGATATGGCGACCGCGCCCCCGGTGAGCACGACGAACAGCATGGGCCGGCGAGGCGTGAACCGCAGCGACGCCAGACCGCCGGCGATCAGGCCGAACGCGTCCGCCGCGGTGATCGCGCCCCACGCGGCCGGACCGCCGAGGTGCTCGCGCGCCACCACCGGGCCGAGCACGGAGAACGCCCCGTACCAGGCCATCATCACGACACAGAACTGGGCGACGATCACCCACAGCCAGGTGTGCGAACGAAACTCCGACCAGCCCTCGCGCAGTTCGGTGAGAATGCCCGGCGCCTGAGCCTGAGCCTGGACCGGAACCCGGTCCGAGCCCCGGATGGACAGCAGCAGCGGAACGGTGGTCACCATGCCGATGCCGCACAGCAACAGCGCCCAGCCTGCGCCCGCCGCCGCCACCAGCAGCCCGGCGACGGCCGCGCCCGACATCTGGCCGGTGTTCATCGCCAGCCGGCTGATCGCGCTCGCTTCCTGCAGCAGGCCGCGCGGGACGAGGCGGGGGAGCAGCGCCTGGGAGGCGGGATAGAAAATCGCGACCCCGGTCCCGGTGATGGCCTCCAGTCCGATCATCGCCAGCAATGGCGGCCGGCCGGTCAGCACGAGCAGGCCGAAGGTCCCCTCGCCGAGCGCCATGAGCAGGTTGGCCGCGACGATAACCCGCTGCGGCGGGAACCTGTCGGCCGCGACACCGCCGACGAGCGCGAACACCAGCGACGGCGCGATCTGGGCGGCGAGTACGTACGACAGGTCGGTGGCGGAGTTGGTGGCCTTGAGCACCGCGAATGACACGCCGACCATGGAGAAGCCCACCGACGCAGGCGCGATCAGCCGGTCCGCGAGCAGCAGGCGGAAATCCCGGATCCCGAGCACGGGGAACCGGCGGAGGAGCCCACCCCGTGACATCGGCCCCGTCCTTTCCGGTTAGCAGAGTCCTTCCAGTCGGCGCCTGGCCCGGTCTGGTCAGCCCCGCCGGCTATTCGACGCTAGCCAGCCACGCGGTGAACTGGCAACTTCTTTAACAGAGCTGATCGATCCGGGTCCATACGCCGGGCGGGTTGTCGTCACGCGGCAGCCACAGCAGTGGCTGCCTGCCTTCGTACTTGAACTGGAATCCGGGATCGCCTGGATAGCGGTCTCGCCGGTCGGGCCAGACCACCTGCAGGTAGGCCGGCCTGACATACCCGTGATACCGGTCAGAAACCGCGAACATGCTCGTCATCCGCCAGCTCTCGTGCACCGGCCGAACCGCGAGCGAGCACGGGCAGATGCCGTCGATCTGATCTCCGGCCTCGATGACCGCACCGTTGGCGATGCGATCACCGATCGAGTTCAGGATGACCGTCATGTGCTCGATCGGAAGGCCGAACATGGTCAGCTCGGGACCCTGGTGACTGAGCCAGAGGCCTACCGTGTACGCCCAGGGCGGCGCGATCTCATCGCCGAGGACGGCAGAGACCGACCAGCCCACGGTGCGGATGTCGTCGGCGACAGCCTGCATGCAGGCTTCCGGGTCGAGGTGGACGCCCTCGGCCAGCGCCTCACACTCTGCGCACCCGCACCGCTCTTCCGGGGGGTTGGCGCGGCGTCTGCGTGGTGGGTTCATGCACGACACATTACGAGGGGGGTACGACATTTTCGGGCCGGGCGACGCCGCTACACCGCTCGGGGCGAGGGCAGGGCGGCATGTTATCCGGTGCCGGCGTCGGCCCCGTCCGGATCGGCAGAGCTCTCGCCACTCTCGGCCTCAGCCCCGGCGTCAGGACCGGGATGGGCGATACCGAGATGCAGCTCGATCGCGGTCAGCCGGTCATCGATCGTGTCCAGCAAGGCCTGGACCGCATTGGGCAATTCAGCGCGCTGCGGGCGCAGCGGAGCAGAACCGCCCCCCTTGCCCTGGTCTTCCTCGATCTCGCCGATCACCCGCGCCCGAAGTTGCCCCAGGTCGGCGCCGAGCCCGCTGAGCACCCGGACGGCCACGCAGTCATCTTGGCTGATCAGCGCCAGCAGCATGTGCCCGGGGCCGATGTGGTTATGGCCGAGGTTCAGTGCTTCCCGCAGCGATAGCTCCAGGCACTTCTTGGCCCGCGGCGTGAACGGGATGTGCCCAGACGGCGCCGCCTGACCCCGGCCGACCAGTTTCTCAATCTCCGCCCGCACGGCGTCCATGGTGATGCCCGCCGACTCCAGCGCCCTCGCGGCCGCGCCCCGGTTTTCCCGCCGGAGGCCAGCCAGCAGGTGCTCGGTGCCAATGTAGTTGTGGTTGAGGTGCCTGGCCTCTTCCTGGGCGAGGACGACGGCTCGCCGCGACTGGTCAGTGAACCGCTCGAACATGGCGTCACTCCCGTTTCAGGCCAGCCCCCGCCTAGACACCTCTAGTGTGCACCCATTGACTTAGGCCAGGCGCGCGCGGAACGCGGCGGTTTTGACCCGGTTCTGGCATGAGGTCGAGCAGTACCGCCGGGTGCCGTTGCGTGAGGTGTCCACGTAGACCCGGTCGCACCGGGACGCGGTACAGACGCCGAGCCGGTCGGCAGGGAGTTGTCGGCGGCGTGGAAGTGCAGGTGCCGCACCTAAGGTTGTGACTGTCAAAAGAATCCTAGCCAGTAACCGCCAGTCGGCCAAGCAACCCGAGGAGGCAGGGCGTGCCCGAACTTGACCGCGACACCGCACGAGACTGGATCGAGCGCTGGGACCGCCAGCAGGAGGAGAGCCTGCCGGACCGCGAGGACAGGTTCACCGCGCTGATCGACGCGGTCGAGGCGGGAACCGAACGGCGCGACCCGCTCGTCCTCGACATCGGCTGCGGCCCCGGTTCGCTGGCCGTCCGCCTGCTCGCCCGCCTGCCGCAGGCCACGGTCATCGGCATCGACGCGGACCCGGTGTCGCTCGCGCTCGGCCGGGCGGCCTACTCCGGCGTGCCCGGGCTGCGGTTCGCCGACCTGGACCTGCGCGTCCCCGGCTGGTCCGCCCAGCTGGGCCTGAACCCAGGCGGCAGGGCGCCGGACGTCGCGGTGAGCACCACCGCGCTGCACTGGCTGCCCGAGCCGGATCTGCGCGCCCTTTACGCCGAGCTCGCCTCCCTGCTCCGCCCCGGCGGCCTGTTGCTCGACGGCGACCACTTCACCCTCGAC
>Ga0187807_1000172_pt1 | contig 18778 bp, 21 predicted proteins | sample NC_wetland_sal_i_4_FD_132432 | JGI IMG/M metagenome (GOLD analysis project Ga0187807, IMG submission 132432) | Wetland sediment microbial communities from Neuse River Estuary, North Carolina, USA - ASW_2 | ecosystem: Environmental > Aquatic > Freshwater > Wetlands > Sediment | place: USA: North...
AGCGACGCATCGAGTTTCGTCAACGGCCAGGCGATCGTGGTCGAGGGGGGCCTGCTGACCGGAGTGCCGCGCCGCAACCGCCCGGTCTCCACCGAGGAGCTGTTCGCGATGCTGCGGCAGGCCGCCGGCACCGCGTCTGACGGCTAGATCGGCCGCTCGAAGACGACCATGTCACGGCTGGGCCCGTTGTAGCCGCCGACCGCACCGGTCACGGTGAAGCGGAGCGGCTGGTCCGGTGGAACAGATCGAAGAACAGCCGCGGGAGGGAGCCGAGCACCGGCCGGCCCCACCACTGATCGACGCGGGACGCGATCGCGTCGTAGTCGGCGGGCTGTGCCATCCGGACCTGCGCAGGCTGCATGTCTTCGATGATGCCGCACTGGACCGGGTGGGTTCGCGGGCTAGCGCCGTCAGCTGGCGTAGTCGAGCAGCGGCTGGGCGCGGCTCGGGTGGCGCAGCTTGGACAGCGACTGCTTCTCCAGCTGCCTGATCCGCTCCCTGGTCAGGCCCAGTGCCTTGCCGATCTCGTCCAGCGTGTGCGGGTTGCCGTCGTACAGCCCGAACCGCATCGACATGATCGTTGCCTCGCGCGGCGTCAGCGCGTCCAGCGCGTGCCGCAGCTGCTCAGCCATCAGCTGCCGGTCGACGAGCTCGCCAGCCTCAGGCGCATCGACGTCCTCGATCAGGTCACCGATGCTGGTCTCGCCGTCCTCGCCGATGGTGGAGTCCAGGCTGATCGGCTGCCGGCTGGTGCGGAGCAGCTCCTCGATCTGATCCGGTGTCCGGTCCAGCTCGACGGCCAGCTCCTCCGGAGTTGGCTCCCGGCCGAGGCGCTGGTGCATGTCCCGCTCGACCCGGCTGAGCTTGCTCAGCATCTCCAGTACGTGTACCGGCAGCCGGATTGTCCGGGCCGAGTCGGCGAACCCGCGCTGGATCGCCTGCCGGATCCACCACATCGCGTAGGTCGAAAACTTGTAGCCCTTGGTGTAGTCGAACTTCTCCACCGCCCGGATCAGGCCCAGGTTGCCCTCCTGGACCACATCGAGCAGCGACAGACCCCGGTCGGAGTATTTCTTGGCGACCGAGACCACCAGGCGCAGGTTGGCCTCGAGCATGTGCGCCTTGGCCCGGCGGCCGTCCTCGGCGACCGCTTCCAGGTCGGCGCGCAGCTGCCTGGACAGCCGCCGCTCGGTCTCCAGCTTGTACTCGGCGAACAGCCCGGCCTCGATCCGCTTGGCGAGCTCAACCTCCTCCTCGGCGGTCAGCAGCTGCCGGCGGCCGATGGACTTCAGGTAGGTGTGGACCGAGTCACCCATGACCGAGGTCTGGTCGTCCAGATCGGTCTCCGGCGCGTTGGCCGCGTCATCCGCGTCGGCGGCTTCCGCCGCGGGCAGCTTCGCCGGACCCGCCGCCGCCGGCTCCGCCGCATAGGTACCAGCCACTGCCACATCGGCCTCAGTGAGGGCCGCGAACTCCTCGTCGGTGAGCTCGTCGGACACGGCGCCGTGGTCGGCCGGGTCCCCCTGGTCTACCGGCTCGTTACCGAGCTGGACGCCAGACTCGGTGAGCTCGCGGATGATGGAACGGGCCTCAGCCGGGGACATGCGCGCCTTGTCAAAGGCGTCGCGAAGTTCGGGCAGGGACAGATAGCCCTGGCCGCGGCCGCGCTGGATCAGCTCGTCCACGTGGGTCATGGTCTCCTCATCTGCGCGGACCGCCGACGCTACTGTCGCTGTCCTAGCCAAGAGGCACCTCCCTTCGTGGGCGCATAACGGGCATGCGCTGGTCACCGCGCCTCCGCCTGCCGCAGGCGCGCAACAACTTGTACAGGGACCCTCGGCGGACTTGGCAGTGAGCACCGCGGGCACTATCTTGTAACGCACGAGGCGGCTAAATGTTCCCGCCTAGTTGCCGTGCGCCCGTCGTGAGGTGCGCAAAGGCTGTCGCCGGGCGAGCTCCCGCAACGCCGTCCGGTCTGGCTTGCCCGACGGCAGTAGCGGAAATTCTGGCACAACCACTACCCTCTTGGGCGCCGCATACACAGACAGGGCCTCGCGGACATATGACCTGAGCTGGCCGAGGCCAGGAGGATCGCCGGGCTCTGCCGCGATCACTACCGCGGTCACCGCCTCGCCCCACTCCGGATCAGGTAGCCCCACCACCACAACGTCGGCGACCCCAGGGGCGGTTCCGAGCACAGCCTCGACCTCGGCAGGGACCACCTTCTCGCCCCCGGTATTGATGACGTCGTCGGCGCGGCCCCGGACGCGGAGCCTGCCATCAGGCTGCCAGGAGCCCAGGTCGGAGGTCCGGAACCAGCCGCCTGCGCGCGCGGCCGCCGTCAGCTCTGGCTGGCCCAGGTAGCCGGAGAAGAGCGTCGGGCCGGCGATCTCGATCCGCTCATCCGTCAGGCGCACCTGCACGTCATCGAGGGGAACGCCGTCGTATACGCAGCCGCCGCTTGTCTCGCTCGAGCCATACGTGGTGATCACCCGCCAGCCCGCGGCCCGCGCCTCGGCGAGCAGCGCGGCACCCGGCGCGGCGCCGCCGAGCAGCACCGTTGTCACCGGACTCGCGCCGGCGGCCAGCAGCCGGCGCAGCTGAGTCGGCACCAGCGAAACGTGCGCGCAGCCGCCGTCGGCCAGGCTCTCCGGCGTGACTGAGTCGGCGATGACCGGATCGCTGCCCGCGACGAGCGAGCGGACCAGCACCCCGATGCCGGCTATGTGAAAGGTCGGCAGGCAGCACAGCCAGCGCTGCGCGGGGCTGGCGCCGATCCGGCGCAGGGACGCCGCGGCTGACGCGCTGAGCGCGGCGGCGCTGAGCTCAACCGCTTTGGGCTGCCCCGTCGAACCCGAGGTGGCGACGACCACCGCGGTGTCGTCCGCGATGGCCCGTCCGGCCGCGGCCGTGCGTGCGGCCGGGATATCGACCCGGCGCGTTCCCTCCGCAGTGTGCAGAACCGCAGGCGCGAACGCCGCAAGCGCGCGCGTCAGTGCGGGCTCTGGCAGGGCTGGGTCCAGCGGCAGGATGGCCGGGCCGGACCCGTCCAGCGCCGCGGCCAGGGCGGCCAGCATCCGCTCGCCCGCTGCGGCCCGGAACTGCACCGCGTGCAGGGGCCGGGATGTCACGGTCGTAAGGTTAATCGGGCACATCGGGACAGCAGCAGGAGGGCGACGCGTGGTCGACTGGCCCGCTATCGAGCCCGCACGATCAGTCACAGCGACCGAACTGGTCGCCGAGCTGCTGCCGACGCTGCGGGCGTTCGCGATCCCCATGCCGATCAAGTTCCGCGGCACAACGCTGCGCCAGGGCGCGCTGCTGGCGGGGCCGGCCGGGTGGGGGGAGTTCTCCCCGTTCCCGGAGTACGGCCCCCGCGAGTGCGCGCGCTGGCTGGGCTGCGCGCTGGAAGCGGCGGCCTTCGGCTGGCCTGCGCCCCGGCGCGACAGCGTGCCGGTCAACGTGACCGTGCCGGCGGTCGGGCCGGTGCAGGCACACGCGATCGTGACCGGGTCCGGCTGCCGCACGGCCAAGGTCAAGGTCGCCGAGCCCGGCCAGCCGGACGCCGCGGACCTGGCCAGGGTCGAGGCGGTGCGCGACGCGATCGGGCCCGGCGGGCGGGTCCGTGTCGATGCCAACGGCGGCTGGGATGTCGACACGGCCGAGCGCATGCTGGCCGCGCTCGCGCGGTTCGACCTCGAGTACGCCGAGCAGCCGTGCCTGACCCTCGGCGAGCTGGCTGAGCTGCGCAAGCGGGTTGACGTGCCGGTGGCCGCCGACGAGTCGATCCGGCGGGCGGAGGACCCGCTGGCGGTGCGCGCGGCTGGGGCGGCCGACATCGTCGTCCTCAAGGCGCAGCCGCTCGGCGGAGTCCGGCCCGCGCTGCAGATCGCCGAGCGGTGCGGGCTGCCGGTGGTGGTGTCGAGCGCGATCGACACCTCGATCGGGCTGGCCGCGGGGGTGGCGCTGGCTGCGGCGCTGCCGTCGCTGGAGCATGCCTGCGGGCTGGCCACCATGAACCTGCTGGCCGGCGACGTGACCGCTGACCCGCTGACCGCGACGGCCGGCTCGGTGCCGGTACGCCCCGCGGTCGTCGACCCGGACCAGCTCGCCAGGTGGGAGGTCGACCCCGCGGACTGGCGGGCGCGGCTGCTGGCAGCCGCCGAGTTCCTGCCCGAGCGGCTGTGAACCCGTCCACCGCGTTCGCCACGGTGCTCGTCGACGAGCTGATCCGGTGCGGGCTGCGGGAGGCCGTCCTCGCCCCGGGGTCGCGCAGCGCGCCGCTGGCGATGGCGCTGCACGCGGCGTCGTCGGTCAGCTCGGGCCCGGACACCGGGCTGCGACTGCACGTCCGGATCGACGAGCGGTCGGCGTCGTTCCTCGCGCTCGGCCTGGCCAAGGCCAGCGGACGCCCGGTAGCGGTGGTGTGCACATCGGGCACCGCGGCAGCGCACTTCCAGGCCGCCGTCATCGAGGCCGACGAGGCCGGGGTGCCGCTCCTCGTGCTCACCGCTGACCGGCCACCGGAGTTGCGTGGCACCGGCGCGAACCAGACCATCGATCAGATCAAGCTGTACGGCACCGCCGTCCGCTGGTTCTGTGAGGCTGGAGTGCCCGAGTACCTGCCTGGCCAGGTCGCGTACTGGCGCTCGCTCGCGGGCCGGGCATGGGCTCACGCGGCGGGGCACGGGGACGGCTTTCCTGGCCCGGTTCACCTCAACCTGCCGCTGCGTGACCCGCTTGTGCCGGAGCTAGCTGGCCCGGCGGGGCACGCCAGCCTTGGCGAGTGGCGCGAGCCCCTCGACGGCAGGCCAGCCGGGCAGCCGTGGACGCGGGTGAATGGCTCCGCCGCCTCGGCCGACCGACCCGCGCTCGAACTGGACTGGACCGAGCGCGGCCTCATCGTGGCGGGTGACGGCACGGCTGAGCCGCTGGCGCTGGTCCGGCTGGCTGAGCAGGCAGGCTGGCCGCTGCTGGCCGAGCCGTCGTCAGGCGCCCGGCACGGCCGGACCGCCCTCGGCTGCTATCAGTTCTTGCTGGAATCGGCGGACTTCCGCGCCGCTCGCCAGCCTGAGCTGATCATCTCGGCCGGCCGACCCGGGCTGAGCCGCGGCCAACTGGCGCTGCTTCGCGACGCCGGGCGCGCGGGGCGGCACGTGGTGCTGCTGCAGGGGCCGGGACGCTGGGCTGACCCGGCCCGCACGGCGACCGACGTCACCGGCCGGGTCGTGCTGCGCGGCGCGCCCGGCGGAACTGGCGGCGCGAGCGAGACCGGCTGGCTGAGGTCCTGGCTCGCCGCGGACGCGGCCGCCCGAAGCGCTGCCGACAGCGCCCTCGCTGCCGAGGACGGGCTGTCCGAGCCGCTGCTGGCCCGCGACCTCGGCGCCGCGCTGCCACCCGGCGCGCTGCTGTGGATCGCCTCCAGCCTGCCGGTCCGCGACCTGGACCGGCACCTGACGCCCAGGCCGGATCTGCGGGTGCTCGCCAGCCGGGGAGCGAGCGGCATCGACGGCATGGTGTCGTCCGCCATCGGCGCGGCGCTGGCGCACCAGGTGACCGGCGGCGGGCCCGCGGCCGCGCTGCTCGGCGACTTGGCGCTGGTGCATGACACACCGGGCCTGCTGCTCGGTCCGGCCGAGCCGCGGCCCGACCTGTGCCTTCTCGTGGTGAACAATGACGGCGGCGGCATCTTCTCGACTCTGGAGCAGGCCGCCTTCCCCGAATCGTTCGAGCGGATCTTCGGCACGCCGCACGGCACCGACATCGCCTCGCTGGCCGCGGCAGCCGGGCTGCCGTATGCGCGACTTCAGCGCTCGGCGGATATTCCGGATGTGCTGGCGCTTCCCGGGCTGCGGCTGGCAGAGGTCCGGACCGACCGATCCGACGGCGCCAAGCTGCGCGCCGCGATCAGCCAGGCGTGCGCGATGGCGGTTACCGAGACACTGTGACCGGCGCACGGCAGCGCGCATGCCGGCCGACGGCGCGGGTACGGCAGTGCGGTAACGATCGGCGACGGAAGGAGCACCGGTGGCCACCACCAAGCAAAAGGAAGCCGCCAAGCGCAATGCAGCCAAGGCCAGGCAGGCGCAGAGCGCTCGCGCGCACGGCGCAAAGATCCCGCGCCAGAGCCCGGGCCTGAGCACCGCAGCACAGGACCGGCTCCCGGACAAGGATTTCGCCTTTCCCAAGCAGCGCAAGGAGCCGCTGACCGACGCCCGGCACGTGCGCAGCGCCATCACGCGTTTTGACCAGGTTGAAGGTGTCACCGACAAGGACCGGGACCAGGCCTGGAAGCGGATCGTCAGCGCGGCGAAGCGTTACGACGTAGCTGTCTCCGAGGGCGACTGGCGGGACCTGTTCAAGTCGGGCAAGGCGCGCAAGCGCTAGCCGCAGTCCCGTTACACTGACCACCTCGCCAGTCAACACAGACAAGGACGACGGTGGCAGCTGCCGGTGTGGCCGTAGTGACCGGCGCAGGGTCGGGACTCGGCCGGGCGATCGCCCGCGAGCTGCTCACCGCCGGCTGGCAGGTGGCAGTGGCGGGGCGCCGGGAGCAACCGCTGCTGGAGACGGTGGCGGATGGCGACTGGTCACCGGACGCGGCCCTGGCGGTGCCGACCGATGTCAGGGTGCCGGCGTCGGTGGCCGAGCTGTTCGCCGGTATCGGCCGGCGCTGGGGACGGCTGGATCTGCTGGTCAACAACGCCGGGGTGTTCGGCCCGCCGGGGGCGGTCGATGAACTCAGCGTCGACGGCTGGCAGCAGCTGGTCGACACGAATCTCACCGGGTCCTTCGTGTGCGCGCACCACGCGGTGCGGATGATGAAGTCGCAGGATCCGCGCGGCGGCCGGATCATCAACAACGGCTCGATATCCGCGCACAGCCCCCGACCCGCCAGCGTGGGTTACACCGCGACCAAGCACGCGATCACCGGGCTTACCAAGTCCATCGCGCTCGACGGCCGCGCGTTCGACATCGCCTGCGGTCAGATCGATGTCGGCAACGCGGCCACCGACATGACTCGCGGCATCAGCCGTGGCGTTCGTCAGGCCGACGGTTCGACGATGGCCGAGGCAACCTTCGACGCACAGCACGTGGCCGCGGCGGTGCGCTACATGGCCAGCCTGCCGCTGGACGCCAACGTTCAGTTCATGACCATCATGGCCACGAAGATGCCGTTCATCGGGCGCGGCTGATCGCCCTCCCGGCTGGAACCTCGCTTTCCCCGCACCGCCCCGCGCTCCGCGCGCAAGCTGCATACCCGCAGCAACGGGTACATCGCCGCCCATCATGCGCCGAGCGCTGACCCTTTCGTACCCTCGTGTGACGGCACCGGCCGCATCGTCTGCCGCGCCCGATAGCGATCGTTTTCGCCCTGACTGTTCGCACTGCCGTGGTGCCGGCCGGCGGGAGTCACCGACCCGTGCGTCGTCCGCCATGTCTGGACAAGTCGGAGGCAAAGTTACTCGGGAGTAGTGACGTGCGTCTCATTGCGAAACCGGCTCGAGGGCCGGCCCGTCGAAGCTCGCGTAACTCACAGTGACGGCGAGTCCCCATCCCCGCCGACACGCGAGCACGACAGGAAGGATCCCTCATGCTTCGCACTGCCCGACTGACCGACGCCCTGCGCGGCCGCGGCAAGACACTGGCTGTCTCGCTGGGTGCCGCAGCAGCGCTGGCCGGAGCCGGCAGCGCAGCCGTACTTTCGTCCGGCACTGCCCCCGCGGTTCACTACGATGCCGCGCAGCACGCCTCCGCCAGCAAGCACGCGTCGTTCCTGGACCAGCGTGTCGCCGCAGCGTCCCACGCCGCCCCGGCGGCGAGCGCTGCCCAGCACGCCACCGCGGCTGCGGCCGTGACGCCGGCTCAGCACTCCGCGCCCCCCGCGCAGAGCGCGCCGGCCCAGAACGCCGCGCCCGCGCCGAGCGCGCCAGCGGCCCCCCCGGCCCAGCCGACTACGATCTACGACTCCGTGACGCCGTCGTCGATCCCGGCTGGCGCACCGGCTGCCGTGTACTCGGACGGTAGCTACGCCGCCTCGCCGTCGCAGGTGGCGGGTCACGCCAACACGCTGTGGATCGACACCAACGGCTCCAACCCGAAGGCGAACGCGCTGGACGTCGAGCCCGGTGACGCGACCCCGCAGCAGGCTGGCCAGTGGGTCTCCCAGAAGCTGAGCAGCACGCCGAACCAGGTGGCCATCGTCTACACGATGCGCTCGGACTGGTCGGCCACTCAGGCCGCCGTCGCGCAGCTGCCCGCGTGGATGCAGTCGCACGTGAAGTGGTGGATCGCGGACCCGACCGGTGTTCCGCACATGGTGCCCGGTGCCGACGCAACCCAGTGGTACTGGGGTCAGAACTACGACATCACCACCGCCAACCCCGGCTTCTGAGCCACGGCCCCGCACCGAAAGCGCCCCGTCCCCGAGACGGGGCGCTTTCTGCGGTCCAGGCTGCAGCGACTCCCGGACGTAGCAGACGCGCCTAGGCAGCAACAATCGTCAGGTCGTGGAAGGACACGGTGAAGCCGCCACCCGACGGCGCCGCGCACATCGCCCCGGCGAATACCGGCCGACCTGGTGGCAGGTAGGCGATGGCGGCGAGTTCCATGGCAGCCGGATCCCGGGTCCCGCCGTCAGCTAGATACCGCACTTCGACCGCATCGCCGCGTCGTGCCAGCAGCAGCCCCAGTTCCGCGATTCGCGGCGGCAGGTCGGCCACGGCCCAGCTTGAGTACTCGAGCGTGATGACGGTGCTGAGGCGCATCCGGCCGTCGGCAAGCTCGATGCCGGTCTTCAGCCAGTGAGCTTCGTCCACTCGGATCATCGCGCCCGCCTGGTCATACTGGTCGGCGTAAGCACCGCGCACCCAGACCGCGAGGTCAAAGTCACCGGCCAGGTCGGCGCCGTAGACGTGCCCGGTGTCGCGCACGTACCCGTAGTGCGTCGTGCGCCAGAAGTCCGTGCCCGCCTCGGCGGTGACGGTCAGCACGTCATCCGACACCGACCAGTGCGCCGGCTCATTCAGCCACCGCACCGCTGCCTCCTCGCGCCGCGCTAACCCTGGGGAACCGGCGTCCAGGTGATGGTCACGGTCCACTTCGTCGAGGTGTCGCTACTCGTCGTCGGCCCGATCAGCTTGATGCCCTCTTTCTGCCACATGCCCTCGACCGCCCAGCAGCTACCCCCGGGGCCGAACCTCTGATCACACCGCGGGGCATCGGTCAGGCCGGTGGTCAGTGTCCCGAACGCGCTGAAGTTGTCCACCTGGTACTGGTCGGCTCCTGGCCGGTGCCTGGCACCCGTGCACCGGGCTAACCCGCGGGTGGTGCACAAGCTCCAGCCCGTGCCGAGGTCGGCGGGATTCGCGCCCGACCCGCTCACGTAGATATAAGAGGCGATCCCGGTGTTGGTTATCGTGATCGGAAAGACCTGCTTCGTCACGGACCCAACGAAGCACACCCCGTTCGGGAAGCCGAGCGCGCGGCGGGTGGACTTGGTGTTGTCGACCGCGTCGCCCTTGCTGCAGTCCGAGAAGCTCGCCTGGCCGGGGGAGATGGTGACCGAGCGGATGGTCGGGACGGTCGTGAGCGACAGGTTGATGCTCGCGGCCTGGCCCGATGCCAGCGGCGGGGCGATTACGGCACCGCAGCCGGTCACCCCGGCCACCAGCAGCGGCACCACTGCCCACCAGGCCCTACGAACCATGGCCGGTCCTCCCGCCAGTGCCGGCGCGGGCGGGGCCGCGCTCGATGCGGATCCTGAGCCCAGTCCGGCGGATCGCCGCAACCACAGCGCCTAGCACGATGACGACCGCCACGTACGGGAGCAGCCAGCCGGGCGCGCTGAACCAGCCCGCGGAGGCCACGCCAGGAGCAACGGTGAACTCCAGATCCGTCGCCGCGGCAACACCCAGGTTGGCACCCCCCGCGGCGAGCGCGGCAGAGCCCTTTGCCACTACGTCGCTGAAGTACCGGCCGGGTGTCGCGGCACGCGGCACGACCAGCCGGAGCCCGATGCGCGCCGACTGGGCGTGCGACAGCCGGACCGGGCCCGAGGTGACGGAGATCCAGGCGGCTGGCACGGTCCGGCCCGCGCCAGGGGAGATGCGCTCGATCCGGATGGTGATGGACTCGGGCTGCGTGCCGGTGTTCACCACGTAGACGGACGGCAGCGCGTACTGGCCGCCGGGATGTGCCGCGCCGGTAAGCCGCACCGGACCCGCCTGAACTCCGACACCGATGCTCGCATAGCTCGTGGCGGGCCAGGCCGTCAGCACTAACGCGCTGATCGGCAGCGACAGCCATAGCGGCAGACGCATGACCTCGTCCCCGGATTCCCCAGCGAGAACTGCCGTGCCCGAGCTTGGTGGCCGCACCGGGCAAGCGGCGATGTGTACTGACATCTCACCCTGCGCATTTCGACTGTAACTGATCATGACGCGGCGTCAAGGATGATCAGCTCGCCTGGGCCAGCGGGCCTACCGCGCGCCGCACCGAGCAGCTGGCGCCGGGCAGGAAACACGCAAGCCAGCCACAAGTCGCCCGCTGGCTGGCTAGCGTGAGGCGCGTGCCAAGACACAGCGCGCACCGTCGCAGCCGGCGGCCGCCACCGCGTTCCGTGCTGCTGGCCGGGCTGGCTGGCACCGCCGCGGTCGCAGCGGCAGTGTTCATGATCGGCCATCTGCTCGCGGGGGGTGCGCCCGGACCGGACGCCGCCAGCCACCTGACCGGGTCGCGCGCGTGCAGCCGGGCGCTCGCCGATGCGTGCGTGAGACATGCGGCGGCGCCGCCGACGACGGCCGCATCGCCTGCGGCGACAGCCAGCGGGACGCCGGGCGCGGAGCCGACGCGCTCGCCGGTCACCGCGCCCGCGCAGCCCGTGGCTAGTTCCCCGGCGAGCGCGGCGTCCGGGCCACCGTCGGCCACCGATGCCGCGGCGGCGAGCGTGCTCGCTGTGATCAATCAGGCGCGAGCGCAAGCGGGCTTGCCTGGTTACACCATCCTGGCCGGGCTGGAGACGAGTTCAGCTCGGCACAACCTGCTCATGGCGAGCGGCTGCGGCTTGTCGCACCAGTGTCCCGGCGAGCCGTCGCTGGGCGAGCGCGAGACCGCTGCGGGCGTGGACTGGACGGCGGCCGGCGAGAACATCGGCGATGGCGGCCCCGTCGCCGACACCACGGCGGCGATCACCCAGCTGGCGGTCACACTGACCGACGACATGCTGGCCGAGCAGCCACCCGACGATGGACACCGGCTGAACATCCTCAGCTCGTCGTTCGTCTCTGTCGGGATCGCCGTCTACCGTGACGGGAACGGCACCGTCTGGATGACGCAGGATTTCTCGAACTGATCGCTCAGCCGGCTAGCGCCCTGCGCATGGGCCGGAACTTCGTCTCGGTCTCGGCGAGTTCCTCCCCGGGCTGCGAGCCGGCCACGATCCCGTTCCCGGCGAACAGCCGCGCCCGGCTGCCGTCCACCTCGCCGCACCGCAGTGCGATGCCCCACTCGCCGTTGCCTCTGGCGTCGACCCAGCCGACCGGGCCCGAGTAGCGGCCGCGGTCCATGCCCTCGAGTTCCCTGATCAGTTCCAGCGCCGTCTCGGTCGGCGTGCCGCAGATGGCGGCGGTCGGGTGCAGCGATGCGGCCAGGGCGAGTGCCGAGGCGTCGCGCGCGAGCAAACCGGTGACCGAGGTCGCGAGGTGCTGGTAGTCGGCCATCTGCAGCAAGTGCGGCGAGTCGTCCACGGCTAGCTCGGAGCACAGCGGCGCGAGCAGGTGGTGCACCGACTCGACCGAGTAGCGATGCTCTTCCGCATTCTTGGCCGACCCGAGCAGGGCGGCCGACAGCGCCTGATCGTCGGCGACGGTGCCGCCACGGGCCATGGTGCCGGCCAGCACCAGCGAGCTGACCCGGCGGCCCTCGCGCCGGATGAGCAGTTCCGGTGTCGCGCCGATCAGGCCCGCGCACGCGAAGGTGTAGCAGCCGGGGAAGCGCGCGGCCAGCCTCGACATCAGCACCCGGACATCGATATCGCGGTAGGCGTGCGCGTACAGGTCCCGGGCCAGCACGACCTTGCGCAGCTCGCCCGCTCTGATCCGGGCGACGGCGGCGGCGACGGCCTGCTCCCACTGCGGCGCGGTGCGGCTGCCGTCGCTCCAGCGCAGTTCTGTGGGGGCGCGCCTGGGCACGGCCGGCGTCTCCGGCTGCCCGGAGATGGTCGTCCGCCATGCGGTGCCAGATCGTCGGCCCAGGATCACTGCGGGCACGATCAGCACGGAGCCGTCAGAGGCCGGGTCGAAGGTGAAGCTGCCGAAGGCGACCGGGCCGGTGCCGGGCACATCCACCTCGTCCATCACGCGAACCGAGTCGAACAGCTCGGCCAGCCACTTCTCGCCGGCCGCGAACCGGTCCACCCCAGCCGGCAGGGTCAGCCTGGCCGCCTCGCCCCAGCCGACCAGCCCGTCGCCTCGATGAATCCAGGCCGACGCTGCATCAGGGCTGGGCAGGCGACCAAGCAGGTCGCCCGGATCGGCCACCCGGGCCGTCGTCACGGTCAGGGCTGCGCTGCCGGTCACGCCATATGCCATGGCCACCCCGGGTCGCCGTCCGCTGCTCCCACGGCAGTCAACTCTACGGGTGCGGACCTGCCTGGTCGGCAAGGGGACTGGCTGGTAACAGCGTGCCCGCCAGCAGGTAACCGAGCCCGGCCAGCAGCACGCCAGCCGCCAGGCTGCCGAGGACGTTCAGCCCGGCCTCGCCCACCGCGCCGTCCTCGAGTAGGCGCAGCGTCTCGTATCCGAATGTGGAGAACGTCGTGAGTCCGCCGCAGAAGCCGGTCCCGAGCAGGGCAAACACAGCTGGCGGCAGACCCAGGTGCCGTTGCACGCCGAGCAGCAGGCCGAGCACGGCCGATCCGGCGAGGTTGACCCCGAATGTGCCCCAAGGGAACACGCTGTCGTGGCGAGCCTGGATGGCACGGTCCGCCAGGTACCGGGCCGGCGCGCCGATCATGCCGCCGACCAGGACTGCCAGGATGATCACGACGGACGGCCGCCCGCCCGGTCATGACCGGTGTAGGTGTGCACGTGGACGTCATCGACGATGACCAGGCCGCCGGTGACAAGCTCGCCGACTTCGTCGAGGAACGCCTCGGTGCGCTCGGCCGTGTCCACGATCACGATGGCGAGCGGCAGGTCCTCGCTGAGCGACAGCAGCCTGCTGGTGTGGATCCTCGACGCGGCGCCGAACCCTTCGATGCCGCGGAACACGCTGGCTCCGGCGAGCCCGCGCTGGTGCGCCCGGTGCACAATCTCGGCGTAGAGCGGCTTGTGGTGGTAGCGGTCGGACTCGCCGATGAAGATAGTGATCCGCCTGGCCGGGCCCTGCAGCATCACTCGCCCCTACCTCCGGTGCGCCGCGCCAGCCGCGAGGCCGGCAGCTTGCCCACGACCCTGGCTGCCTTCATGCCACACCATACGGCTACCAGCGCGGCCAGGATGCTGCTCAGCGCGTACGCGTCGGCCACGGCCGGCGCCCCGTTGATCAGCAGTGTCAGGATCCCGCCCGCGTAGGTCGAGAACGTCGTGTAGCCGCCGATCAGGCCGATCGCGAGGAACGGGCGCAAGAACCGACGCGGCGGCCAGATCTCGAGCAGATACACCATCAGCAGCCCGAGCAGCAGGCAGCCGGAGACGTTGACGGCGAAGATCGCCCAGGGGAACCCGTGTCCGGCCGGGAACGCGGCCGACAGCAGGTACCGTGCCAGGCTGCCGATCGCGCCGCCGACGGCGACCGCCGCGACGTCGGCAGCGCGCGGACCCGAGCCGACGTGCGGGCCGCGGACGGACTTCCTGGTCACGGTCCGCGCGTCCGTACCAGGCACCTGCCCTCCCCGTCGTGATCGCCAGCCCCCGCTCGCGATCCAGCGTAGGTGCCCGCCCTCGACGGTCGGGCCGCCTGTCCGCCTTACAGCAGCGAGAGCTGCAGGCCGGCCTGTGCTGGCTGGACCTCCGGCGCGTTCGCACCGCCGGTCATGCGCCGCGCCGCGGCGGGTGCGGTCCGCCCGACGCCGTGCTTGCGCGCAAGGGCGGCGACCTGCTCGCCAATCTGGCGTTGGTAGGACTGCGGGGCGTAAGCCCGGCCGCGGTACAGATCCTGATAGCCATCGAGCAGTTCCGGGTGGTTGAGCCGGAGCCAGCGCAGGAACCACTCCCGTGCGCCGGGCCGCAGATGCAGCACTATCGGGCTGACAAAGCGAGCTCCGGCCGCGGCAATCTGGCGGACCGCGTCCTCCAGCTGCTCAGGCGAGTCGGAGAGGAAGGGCAGGATCGGACCCATCAGCACGCCGCAGGGCAAGCCCCGGTCACCCAGTGCCGCGCACACCGCCAGCCTCCGGTCCGGACTGGGAGCGCCCGACTCGATAGATCGGGAAAGTGATTTATCGATAATTCCCACCGAGACGTTGAGCCCGACGTCAGTAACCTGCGCGGCGCGGACCAGCAGGTCAATGTCTCGCAGCACGAGAGTGCCCTTGGTGAGGATCGAGAACGGGTTCGCCGCGTCGGTCAGGGCGCTGATGATGCCGGGCATGAGGCGGTATCTGCCTTCGGCACGCTGATAGCAGTCCACGTTTGTGCCCATGGCGATGTGCTCGCGGGTCCACCGCGGCGACCCCAGCTCCCGGCGCAGCAGCGCAGGCGCGTTGACCTTGACCACGATCTGGGTGTCGAAGTCGTGCCCGTAGTCCATATCCAGATAGGTATGCGTATTCCGGGCAAAGCAGTAAGAGCATGCATGACTGCATCCTCGGTACGGATTGATCGTCCAGCGGAACGGCACTCGGGATGCTTCCGGGACTTTGCTGATGATGCTGCGCGCATGTACCTCGTGGAAGGTGATGCCGCGGAATCCGGGCGTGTCGAACGTGCGGCGCACGACCGTCGACCGTCCAAACAACGCCTGCTGGCCGTCGGCCGCATGAGCCTCGGTGTCATCCGCCGTAACGAGTTGCGAGTCCCAGCGCATGGTGCCAGCCTAGAACGTATATTCGAACAACTCAACCGTGGTCTCTGGCTGGCGTGCCGAGCGGCTCGGCGGCCGACCTGGGTTGAGGTTAGTGACAGCAGCTATCGAACAACCTCTTGCCGACTGCAAAGCCCTGGTCAAGAATCAGGGGAGGGGCCGGCTAGCGATGGCGGCCCGTAACCAACTGTTACCGGCCGGAGGTGGCGCTGTGGCCTTGTCGATGGAAGAGCAGCGCATCCTGGACGAGATGGAGCGCAAGCTCGCTTCTGACGACCCGCGTCTAGCCGCGCGGTTCAACGCCTTCGGGCAGCAGCGCGCGTCCGGTGCGTTCACGTCGGCGCGCGCCCGGACGATCAGCTGCCTGGTAGCGCTCGCGCTGATCGCGGCCGTCACCGTCATGATGTTTGTGCTGAGTCCCTACGGCCACCGCTCGCCTCAGCCTCATGCGAAGCCGACCGCCGCATCCACCGGCCGAGCCGCAACGGCTCAGGCAGTGGACCGCGGGTGACGCGCGGTCAGGACTCCCGCCAGAGCTGAAGCAGGTACTGCTCCATCCCCTCAAGTTCCTTGCGTGCCTGCTGGAACTCGTCACTCAGCAGGTCGTCGAATCGCTGGTACAGCTCACCGTAGCTGGTCAGGGCCGCGGTCCGGTTACGCGTGTACAGGCGGACGCCGTAGTCGCCAACGCCGCCAGACAGGCGTAGCCCGTCGACTGCCCTGCCTGCCGGGCCCATGTCGATGCTGAGCCTGCCACGCAGGTAGAGCATGCATTTGGCCTCGTCTTCGTACCCGTCGCTGAACGGCGGCGGCGCGTCGTCCCACTCCTCGACCGTGAGCCGTACTCCGACGTGCTCCTGGGCGCACAGCACAATCAACTGGTCACGGCCGGTGCTGATCAGCGCGTCAACCGGCTGAGGCGGCGCGGTGGGGCCCTCAAGATCCGCTACCGGATCGTGGATCCGGAACATCTGACGCTCGGGGAAGACCGGGACCTCCAGCCGAAGCAGCCTGTGGCTCACGTGCTCCCCCTCCGAGCAGCCTGGGAAATTCCCTGTGCAACAGGATGCTCCGAACTGGGTTCAGTTGGCTGGTCAATTCATCAGAAAGACTGCATCGGCGCGACATATCGCAGCGGAGTGCTCCGTTAGGCTCACAGCATGCCGCAAGATCCAGATCAGATCACCCACCGGCAGATCCAGGTCGGCGCGCTGAGGATGCATATCGCCGAAGCCGGGCAGGGGCCGCTGATAATCCTGCTGCACGGCTTCCCAGAGAGCTGGTACTCCTGGCGCCACCAGCTGACCGCCCTGGCCGCGGCGGGTTACCACGCCGTGGCCCCGGATCAGCGGGGCTACTGCCAGACCACAGCACCGGAGGCGGTTGACGACTACACGATCCTGCATCTGACCGGCGACGTCATCGCCCTGCTGGACGCGCTCGGTGCCGATCAGGCCGTTGTCGCCGGCCACGACTGGGGTGCGCCGGTTGCCTGGCACACCGCGTTGTTCCGCCCCGACCGCGTTCGCGGCGTCATCGGGCTGAGCGTGCCCTACCGGCCGCGTGGCAGTGCGCCGCCCATCGCGACACTGCGGCAGCACCTCGGCGACAGCTTCTACATGGTGTACTTCCAGCAGCCGGGAGTTGCGGACGCCGAGCTGAGCCGAGATCCGGAGGTCACCTTCCGGAGGGTGCTGTGCAGTCTGGCTGCCGAGGGCCCGGCCATGAGGCTCATCCCGGCCGGCGGTGGCTTCCTGGACGCGGCGGCGGAGCCGGCCGAGCTGCCAGCCTGGCTCACGCAGCAGAACATCGACGTGTTCGTCCGGCAGTACGCAGCGGCAGGCTTCACCGGCCCGCTGAACTGGTACCGCAATATGGACCGGAACTGGGAGCTGACCGCCGCCTGGCAGCACGCGCCGATCAGCGTGGCCGCGCTCTTCATGGCCGGGGACCGCGACCCGGTGCTGAGTTTCATCAGCGCCGACGCCCTCGCCGGGTTCGTGCCGAAGCTGACCAGATCCGTCATCCTGCCCGGCTGCGGCCACTGGACGCAGCAGGAACGCCCGGCCGAGGTCACCGACGCGATGCTCGGCTTTATCCGGGGCCTGCACTAACGGGCGAAAACCCCAGGCGGCGGAACGGGCGACAACTGCGGGCGCGCGTCGGTGATGGGCCGTGCGCCGGAGACGAACTTGTCGAGCTCCGCGCCGTGCACGACCCTGGCCGGGAATGGATCGGCAGCCACCAGGCGGACAAGATCCGCGACCGGCAGGTCCGCGTCCGCGGCGGCCAGCACGAGATTGCCGAACCGCCGGCCGCGCAGCACGGCCGCGTCGGCGATCAGGCAGGCGTCACGGAAGACCTGTCGTGCGGTCGCGACGCGGCTGCGGGTGTGCGCAAGCGGCGGGCCGTCACCGATGTTTGCGGTCAGCATCCCGCCGGGTCTCAGCACCCGCCGCGCTTGCTCGACGAACTCCGCGGACGTCACGTGCGCGGGCGTGCGCGGCCCGGCGAACAGGTCCGCGATCACGACGTCGTAGCCGCCGTCCGGCAGCCGCTCGAGCACCGCCCGCGCATCTCCGATCCGGATCCGGATCCGGCCGGGGACTGCGTTGCTGCTGCTCGGGGGGGCGACCCCCGGTAGCCCTCCGCGGGTGCCGCTCGGAAGGGCGACCCCCCGTGGCCCCCCGCGGGTGCCGCGTTGGCGCAGCGGCAGCCGTTCGCGCACCAGCCCGACCACATCGGCGTCGTCGTCCACCGCGAGCTGCACCGAACCGGGCCGGGTGGCGGCCACGTATCTCGCCAGGCTCAGCGCACCACCGCCGAGGTGCAGGACGCGCAGCGCAGTGCCGGCCGGCCCGGCCAGGTCGAGCAGGTGTCCGATCCGCTGCATGTACTCGAAGTCCAGATGCAGCGGGTCGTCAAGATCCACGTATGACTGCGGCGTGCTGCCCACCAGCAGCGTCCAGGCCCGCGGCCGGTCCGGGTCAGCGAGCAGTTCGACCGCGCTCGGCTGGCCCAGCCGCCGCACGAGCGGCCCACCGGAAAGTCGCTGCCGCCCCGTCATCACTCCATTGTGTCTAGTCGATGAGGATTTCCGCTGAGTCGGTCAGCCGCAGCTTTCGCCTGGCTCGCTGGTAGAACGTGGTGCGGCCGAACCGGACCACGCGCGCGGCGCCAGGACGTGGCCGCAGCTCGATCCGGTTTCCGGCGCTGACCTCGGCCGCAAGCCGGCCGTCCACCTCGACGGCCAGGTTGCCGGAGCGGGGCAGGAGTTCGAGGGTCAGGCTGTCGCGCACCGAGAGGACCAGGCCGCGGTTATAGGCCGAGTGCGGTGCCGCCGGCGTGACCAGCAGCGCCTCGACCGTCGGGCTCACGATGGGCCCGCCGGCGGAGAAGCTGTATGCGGTCGAGCCGGCGGGCGTGGCTACCACGATCGCGTCCGCGGCGTAGCTGACAAACGGGTGGCCGCCGACGCGGACGGCGACCTGCGCCGTCGGCTGACCGGGGAATCGGACCACCGCGATGTCGTTGAAAGCCGTGACTACCCGGCTGCCTACGACCGCGTCGACGGCCAGCCGCGGCTCGACGGTGAACTCTCCGGCGTCCACCGCAGACAGTGCCGTCGGCAGCTCCGGGACATCTACCTCGGCCAGAAAGCCGAGCTTGCCGAGGTTCACGCCAAGCACCGGAGCACGGTGCCGGTCGGTCAGCCGCATGGCCCGCAGCATGGTTCCATCGCCGCCGAGGCTGA
>Ga0187807_1000173_pt1 | contig 18739 bp, 20 predicted proteins | sample NC_wetland_sal_i_4_FD_132432 | JGI IMG/M metagenome (GOLD analysis project Ga0187807, IMG submission 132432) | Wetland sediment microbial communities from Neuse River Estuary, North Carolina, USA - ASW_2 | ecosystem: Environmental > Aquatic > Freshwater > Wetlands > Sediment | place: USA: North...
GGCCGCGAGCTGGATCTCGAACTCCGCCTCGGCCTGCGCGCGCTGCGCCTCGCTCTCCTCGAGGATCCGCTGCGCCTGCGACCGCATCTCGTCGGCCTGCCGCTTGGACGTCGTGAGGATCTCGTCGCGCTCGCGCTTGGCCGCCGCCTTGAGCTGGGCCACCTCGCGCTCGGTCGTGGTGCGCAGCTTGGCGATGTCCCGCTCGGTCGAGGCGCGCTTCTCGGCGACCTCGTGGTCGGCGGTGGCGCGCAGCTTGGCGACCTCGCGCTCGGTCGTGTTCGTCAGCTCGTCGGACTCACGCCGGGACGCGGTGCGGATCGAGTCCGCGTCGCGCTCCGCGGCACCGCGCATCTCGTCGGTCTCGCGCTTGGCGGTGGCCCGCAGCTCGGCGGCCTCGTTCTCGGCGGCCGCCCGCAGCTCCGCGCCGTCAACCTTCGCGGCGGCCTTGATCTCGTTGGCCTCGGACCGCGCGGCCTGGACGAGTTCGGTGGCCTGTTCCTCGGCGAGGCGCAGCAGCTGCTCGATGCGGGCGCCGAGCCCGGAATAGGTGGGTCGCTCCTGCTCCTGAATCTGCCGGTGCGCATCGGACAGCTCGCGCCGCGCGGCCAGCGCCTCTTCCTGGTGCCGACGAACTTCGGTACTGAGCTGCCGGATGTGCTCGTCCACCTGGTGCGGATCGTATCCGCGCATCACCTTGGCGAAGTCGCGCGGCGGAGTGTCTTCAAAGAAATTAGTCAGTTGAGCGTCAATATCCGATTGCATGTGGCCTAATCCTGGATCCTGGCTAGACGGGGGGACAGCACGCGGGGACAGCGGCCGGATCATCGCCGACGGCCAGCGAGACGGCACCCCCCACCCTTAGCCCGGGCCGGCCGGCCCGGAAGGAATGGCGCTGAATCGCGGACTCCGGCGATTATCTCGCCCAGTGACAGGCACATTACTCCGCCTTCGCCGGATCTGTGGGCTCTTCAGTGTCTTCCGTCCACCTAATCCCCGCGGGGCTTGCGTCGCGCCTGCTTTGCCAGTCTATGAGCCGCGGCCGCCGGGCGAAGCCGCGGCCCCCCTTGCCCGGAAAGTCACCGTTCGCGATCCCCTCTGGGCTGCACGAGCTCGGTCAGCACGCCGCCGAGATCCGCCGGGTGCAGGAACGCGATCGAGGCGCCCATCGAACCGTGCCGCGGCCGCCTGTCGATCAGCCGCACTCCGCGGCCGCCGATCGTCTCGAGCGCCGCGACCACGTCGGGGACCGCGTACCCGACATGGTGGAGCCCCTCGCCGCGGCGCGCGAGGAACCGGCCGACCGGCGTATCGTCCCCGAGCGGCTCGAGCAGCTGCACGTATGACGACCCCTCAGAGGTCGCCAGCATGGCCTCGCGCACGCCCTGCTCGGCGTTGGTCTACCGGCTCACCACGGCGAGCCCGAAGACGGACGTGTATCGCTCGATCGCCGCCTCCAGCGAGCGGCAGGCGATCCCCACATGATCGATCCGCAGCAGCATGATGGGTATCTTGGCAAAGAGGCATGCACGCACAACTCAGGAGGCCGGCCATGGGCGACCCAGTGATCATCGGCGGAGCGCGCACCGGGATCGGCCGCTTGCTGGGATCGCTCGCGAACTTTTCCGCCGCCGAACTCGGCGGCTTCGCCATCAAAGGGGCTCTTGACCGGGCGGGCGTCGACCCCGGTCAGGTCGACTACGTGATCATGGGCCACGTCCTGCAGGCGGGGGCCGGGCAGATCACCGCGCGGCAGGCCGCGGTCAAGGCGGGCATCCCGATGACGGTCCCGGCCACCACGGTGAACAAGGTCTGCCTGTCCGGCCTCGACGCCATCGCCCAGGCCGCGGACCTGATCAGGCTCGGCGAGTACGAGGTCGTCGTCGCGGGCGGCATGGAGTCCATGACAAACGCGCCGCACCTCCTGAAGAACTCGCGCAAGGGGTACAAGTACGGCCCGGTCGAGATGTTCGACGCGATGGCCCTCGACGGGCTGACCGACGCCTTCGACGGGCTGTCCATGGGTGAGTCCACCGAACGACACAACAAGGGGCTCGGCATCTCCAGGGAAGAGCAGGACGAGTTGGCCGCCCGGTCCCAGCAGCGCGCCGCGCGGGCCACGAAGGACGGCATCCTCGCCCAGGAGATCATTCCCATCGAGATAACAGCAAGAAGCGGCGGAGCCGTCTTCACCCAGGACGAGGGCATCCGCCCGGACACGACCGTCGAGTCGCTGTCCAAGCTGGCGCCGGCCTTCGGCGCGGACGGCACGATCACGGCCGGGTCCGCCTCGCAGATCTCCGACGGCGCCGCCGCTCTCGTCCTCGCGTCCCGGGCGGCGGCGGACCGGCTCGGGGCCGCGGTGCTGGCCGAGGTCGGCGCGTTCGGCACGGTGGCCGGCCCGGACAACTCGCTGCACTCCCAGCCGGCGAACGCGATCAAGAAGGCGCTGCGCAAGGCCGGCCACGAGGTCTCCGACCTGAACCTCATCGAGATCAACGAGGCGTTCGCCGCGGTCGGCATCGAGTCGATGCGCGAACTCGGCGTCAGCCCGGACAAGGTCAACGTCAACGGCGGCGCCATCGCGCTCGGCCACCCGCTGGGCGCCTCCGGGGCGCGGATCGCGCTGACCCTCGCCTATGAGCTGCGCCGCCGCCGCGGCGGGCTCGGGGCGGCCGGACTGTGCGGTGGCGGCGGCCAGGGCTCGGCCCTGCTCCTGCGAGTCCCGTGAGACCGCCACGCTGACCACAGGCAACCTCGCCGACCGGGTATACGCGGGGGATCCGCGCGCTCTCGCCCGGCTGCTTTCCATGGTCGAAGACGGGGACGAACTCCTGCCTGCTGTGATCAAAGAGCTGAAGTCCCCGGCTGACGGAGCACGCGTCATCGGCCTGACAGGCTCACCAGGAGCGGGCAAGTCCACGGTGACGAGCGCGCTCATCGGGGTGTTCCGCGGCCGCGACCTCAAGACCGCGGTGCTCGCCGTGGACCCCACCTCACCCTTCTCCGGCGGCGCGCTGCTCGGCGACCGGGTGCGGATGCAGGAGCACGCGACCGACCCGGGCGTGTTCATCAGGTCGATGGGCAGCCGCGGGCAGCTCGGCGGGCTGGCCGCCGCGACGCCGCAGGCGATCAGGGTCCTCGCCGCGGCCGGATATCAGGTCATCCTGGTCGAGACCGTGGGCGTCGGGCAGGCGGAGGTGGAGGTGGCCTCGACGGCGGACTCGACCGTGGTGCTGGTCGTGCCCGGCATGGGTGACTCGATCCAGGCGGCGAAGGCCGGCGTGCTCGAGGCCGCGGACGTGCTCGTGGTGAACAAGGCGGACCGGCCTGACACGCAGGCGACGGTGCGCGACCTGCGCGCCATGGTGGCACTCGCCACCAGCGCGTGGAAACCGCCGATCGTGACCACGGTCGCGACGTCTGGTGAGGGCGTCGACGAGCTCGTCAGGCAGCTCGACCGGCACTGGGCGTGGCTGGCGGACAGCGGCGAGCGGGACCGGCGGCGGCTGGCCCGGGCCCGGGACGAGGTGGAGGCGCTGGCTTTCGGCGCGGTGCGGGGCAGGCTGCGGGTGCCCGACGAGCTCGCCGCGCGGGTGGCCGACGGCAGCCGCACCCCGCACGAGGCAGCCGAAGAACTGCTCGCCAGCATCGGGCTCTAAATATCCCGAACGTACGTTGGTGGCTCCTCATGCGTAATGTTTCCGGTGTGCGGAAAGCGCTTGGGCTGCCCTTCGACCCGATCGACAGGGCGGCGCGGATCTGGGAGCACCGGTTCGGGCCGTCGTCCGCGATGGCGGCGGTCACCTCCATCATGCGCGCCCAGCAGATTCTGCTGGGCGAACTCGACGCCATTCTCCGCCCGTACGGGCTGACCTTCGCCCGGTATGAGGCGCTCGTGCTCTTGTCGTTCAGCCGTGCCGGGGCGCTGCCGCTGCGGGTGATGGGCGAACGGCTCATGGTGCACCCGACGTCGGTGACTAACACGATCGACCGGCTCGAGGCGCAGGGCATGGTGGTCCGGCGGCCGAACCCCGACGACGGGCGGGGCCGGCTCGCGGAGATCACCGAACGCGGCAGGGACGCGGTCCGCGTGGCGACCCGCGACCTGATGGCCGCGGAATTCGGCATGGGCGAATACTCGGAGGCTGAACGCGCCGACCTCTTCACGCTGCTGCGCGGGCTCCGGCTGACCGCCGGCGACTTCGCCGAAGATTAGCGGTGGATTGGCGGGGGTCTAGGGGGTGGTCCCCCCTAGCGGCAAGCAGAGCTAGTTGCCTGGCGTGATCGGGGTCCGCGGCGTCCAGGTGAGGCCGCCGTCGAAGGTCATCCAGATCTCGTGCAGCGAGGCGTCGGCGGGCAGCGCCACGCCCTGGTCGTTCGTGGTCATGCCGACGTAGTTGAAGCCGCCGGCCGGCGCGTTGCCGACCTGCGCCTGCTTCCATTGGGACGTGCCCGCGGGGAGGGCGTAGATCCCGTTTCCGGCCGCCAGCGTCAGCGTCCCGTCTGGGGCGGCGGCCAGCGAGGTGGAGTCCGCCTGGTCGCCCACGGCCGACCAGGCGCTGGCTGGCTGGGTATCCCAGGTCGCGCCGCTGTCCGCGGAGGTGTAAACCTGGACGCCGCTGGACGCGTTGCAAGCGACGACCACGGTGGCCGAGTTCACCAGGGCGAGCAGCGCGCCGCCCGGCAGCCCGCTGGGGGACGCGGGACCTGGCTGGCATTGCACCGTCCCCGCCCGCTGCCAGGCACCGTCAAGCGGGCCGGAGTACACCGTGCCGTCAGGCGCGAGCAGGTAACCGGTCGTACCAGTGAGCGCGAGGACCGCCGAGGTGGCGGCGCCGCCGAGCGTGAGCCCGGTCGTCGCGCTGCCGGCCGGCGCCCAGCTGTCGCCGCCCGCGGTCGTGGTCATCAGCGTGTAGCTCGTGCAGTCGGCGGCGAAGCCCACCGCGCCGCTGCCGGAGCAGGTTGCCCACAGCGCGAAGGCCCGGTTGCCCGCGGTCTCCAGGTCGGTGACCCGGGCGCCGTTGGTGTTGACCTGCGTCCAGGTCTTTCCCGCGTCGTGCGTGGCCCACAGCTCGGGGCCGAACGCCCAGCCATTCGTCCCGTCGAGGAACCGGATCCCGCTAACCCCCTGCGCGCCGCTCGGGCCGGTGGTGCCGGGCGCGGGGCCGCCCTGCCAGGTCTTGCCCGCGTCATCGGTGCGCGCGACCGACGTGCAGATGTAGGGGCTGGTCTTGTTAGCGCATTTCCCTGGCGTCCCGGCCTGTCCGATGACCCAGCCGGTGAACGCGTTGACGAACGTGACGGACACCGGCTGGAAGTTGGGCGGCACCGGGGCGGGCTGCGCGGAGGCAGCGGTCGGCGAGCTGCTCTGGGCCGGTGTGTACTTGGTCGCCGTACCGTTCGGCCCCTGTACCCCGCCGCCCGGAGATGACTGTTTGCCCGCGGCGCTGCCCGCGACGGGGGTGGGCGTGACGTGCAGGGACAGCAGCGGCGGGGTGGCGATGACCGCCGCGGCTACCACGGCGGCGGCGGACACGGCGCCGACCGCCAGCTTGCGCAGTTTGCGGCGGCGCGCCCGGCGGGTGATCAGCTCAAAGGTGCCCGGCGGCGGCGGCAGCGGCCGGACCTGCTGGTCCAGCCAGTTGCCGAGCGGGTCGCGCTGGTCGTCATCCGGCATCGGCCGCGCTCCCTCCGCTGGTCCCGCGGCCCGGCTTGCCCCGCGGCCTCCGGTCGGCCTCGCGTTCCGCCAGGGCGTCCTTCAGCCGCGCCCTGGCGTGGTACAGGTCGGCCTTGATCGTGCCCTCTGGCCGCTTGAGGAGCTCCGCGATCTCCCGGATTCCGAACCCCGCGTAGTAGTGCAGCAGGAACGGGTCGCGCAGCCGGGACGGCAGCTGCTGGATGAGCTCTCGCACGTCGACGTCCTGGGCCGGGTCGGAAGCCGGGTCGGCCTCCACGCTCGCCGTCACGGAGCGCATCGCCCTCCGTTCGCGTTCCGTCTTGCGCCAGTGGTCCCGGACCAGGTTGGTCGCGATCATGTACAGGTAGCTCTGCGGGTTGTCGAGCTTGGCGGGGCTCGTCCATTTCGACAGCAGCCTGACGAACGCCTCGGAGGCGATCTCGTGCGCGGTCTCGTCGTCGTCCACCAGCCGCCGCACCCAGCCGGCCAGCTTGGGGTAGTTGGCCGCGAACAGCTGCTCCGCGAGCGCGCGCCGGGTGTCCGTGCCGGAGGAGACGGTGGCGTAAGGGCCGGTTTCCGCGCCCGCGTCCGTGCCCACCGGTCCTCCCTGTGTCCGCGTCGCCCGCGAAAGTGAGCCGGCGCCGCCGAAGGTGATGCCGTCACCGAGCGGTGGCGCGTCCCCGAGGGTACCCGTGGAGTACATCAATGGCTACCACACCTTCACAGCGCCGCGGCAGGACCGTCTTCCCGGACTTCTTCTAGACGCCGCTCCGCGCCTCGCGGTTGGAACGGCTTCCCCTCTCGCCTCTCTTGTCGCTTTCTCCGGCCGTGTGGCCCTCCGCTGTCGGGTGGCCGCGACCCGGTCCATGCGCGCTATCGCCGTCATCCGCCCGCTTGGGACTACACTGAGGCGGGTAGATAGTAGGACGTCCTACTAAATCTTGTTAGGGAGGGGGAGTCACATGACTGCGGAGTCCGGGCGGCAGCGCTGGCGGCGCGCCTACCAGCGGGCGGACAAGCGCGTGGCGGACTTCACCACGCTGTCCGGCCTTGAGGTGGAGCCCGTGTACGGGCCGGGAGACGGCGCGGAGCCGCCGGAGCGCATCGGGTGGCCGGGGGAATTCCCGTTCACCCGCGGGCTGTACGCCACCGGCTACCGCGGCAAGCCGTGGACGATCAGGCAGTTCTCCGGGTTCGGCAACGTCCGGCAGACGAACGAGCGGTACAAGATGCTGCTCGGCGCCGGGCAGGCGGGCCTGTCCGTGGCGTTCGACATGCCGACGCTCATGGGCCGCGACTCCGACGACCCGCGGTCGGCCGGCGAGGTAGGCCATTGCGGCGTCGCGATCGACTCGGCCGCCGACATGGACGTCCTGTTCGACGGCATCCCGCTGGACGAGACGACCACGTCCATGACGATCAGCGGCCCCGCGGTCCCGGTCTTCTGCATGTACCTGGTCGCGGCCGAACGCCAGGGCAAGGACATCGCGACGCTGGACGGCACCCTGCAGACGGACATCTTCAAGGAGTACATCGCGCAGAAGGAGTGGCTGTTCCCGCCGGAGCCGCACCTGCGCCTGATCGGCGACCTGATGGAGTACTGCGCGCGGAACATCCCCCGCTACAAGCCGATCTCGGTCTCCGGGTACCACATCAGGGAGGCCGGCTCAACCGCCGCCCAGGAACTCGCCTTCACCCTCGCCGACGGCTTCGCCTACGTCGAGCTCGGTATCGCGCGAGGCCTGGACGTCGACCAGTTCGCGCCGGGATTGTCGTTCTTCTTCGACGCGCACATCGACTTCTTCGAAGAGATCGCGAAGTTCCGCGCCGCCCGCCGGATCTGGGCGCGCTGGCTGCGCGACGTGTACGGCGCGAAAACCACACGGGCGCAGTGGCTCCGCTTCCACACCCAGACCGCCGGGGTGTCGCTGACCGCGCAGCAGCCGCAGAACAACGTCGTCCGCACCGCCATCGAGGCCCTCGCCGCGGTCCTTGGCGGGACCAACTCCCTGCACACGAACGCGCTCGACGAGGTGCTCGCGCTGCCGAGCACGGCCGCGGCCGAGACGGCGCTGCGCACCCAGCAGGTGATCATGGAGGAGACCGGGGTGACCAGCGTCGCCGACCCGCTCGGCGGCTCGTGGTACGTCGAGGCGCTGACCGACCGGATCGAGGCCGAAGCGGAACAGATCTTCGCCAAGATCCGCGGCATGTCGCCCACTGAGTCGATGACCGGCGGCATCCTGCGCGGCATCGAGAACGGCTGGTTCACGGGCGAGATCGCCGACGCGGCGTTCGAGTACCAGCAGAAGCTGGAGAAGGGCGAGAAGCACGTCGTCGGCGTCACCAGCCACACCGAGACGGTCGGCGGCGAACTGGAGATCCTGCGGATCAGCCCCGATGTCGAGCGCGCGCAGGTCAGGGAGCTAGCCGACCGCCGTGCCAGGCGCGACCAGGCCGCCGTCAACCGGGCGCTCGCCGCGCTGGCCGCCGCCGCGCGCACCGGCGCCAACCTCGTCCCGCCGATGCTCGAGGCCGCCCGCGCCGAGGCCACGCTGGGCGAGATATGCGGCACGCTGCGCGCCGAATGGGGCAGCTACGCGGAACCCGCCGCCTTCTGACGCCCCGGCCGGGCGCGGACGTGCACGCGCTCACCTTGCGGGCCGAACAGGCTGAGCAGTTCGATGGCCTCGGGCCCGGCGGCGCCGAACCAGTGCGGGACCCGGGTGTCGAACTCGGCCGCCTCGCCGGGCGTCAGGATGATGTCGTGCTCGCCAAGCACCAGCCGGAGCCTGCCGTCGAGCACGTACAGCCATTCGTACCCCTCGTGACTGCGCGGGTCGGGCACCCGCCGGCTGCTGTCGGCCGGAATGACCAGCTTGTAGGCCTGCAGGCCGCCCGGCCTGCGGTTCAGCGGGTAGTAGATCATCCCGTGCCGCCTGAACGAACTCGGCCGGACCCGGGGATCGGCCACCGGCGCCGCGACGATCTGGTCCAGGCTGACCTGGTAGGCGCGGGCGAGCGGGAGCAGCAGTTCCAGGGTCGCCCGGCGCTGGCCCGACTCCAGCCGGGACAGCGTGCTGACCGAGATGCCCGTCGCGGCCGACACCTCGGTCAGGCTCGTCCCGCGGTCCCGGCGCAGCGAGCACAACCGCGGGCCGACCGCGGCCAGCGCGGGGTCTGTCTCGCCGGTCATCATCTCATTTTGCCATCTCAGCAACGAGGTTTGCTACCCGTGGCCGCGGTGGCGCATCATGGCCGCGGAACCGAGCAGGCAGTGGCTGAGGAGGCAGCGAGATGACCGGGCACCCGCACGAGCATGAGCATGAGCATGAGCACGACCAGTTCACCGCGGAATTCTGGGACGAGCGATACCGGTCCGCGCACGCGCTGTGGAGCGGCAATCCCAATCCGTACCTGATAGCCGAGGCCGGCGACCTGGCCCCGGGTACCGCCCTGGACGCCGGCGCCGGGGAGGGCGCCGACGCCATCTGGCTGGCCGGGCGCGGCTGGCAGGTCACTGCGGTGGACATCTCCGGCGTCGCGCTGGAGCGGGCTGCCGGGCACGCTGCCCAGGCAGGCCGTGACGTGGCCGGGCGGATCACCTGGCGGCGCGAAGACCTGCTCGAATGGCAGCCGCCTGAGCGCGCCTACGACCTGGTGAACGCGCAGTTCCTGCACCTGCCGGCCGGGATCCGCCAGCGGGTGTTCGGCCGGCTCGCCGCGGCCGTCGCCGACGGTGGCACGCTGCTGATCGTCGGCCACCATCCGCTGGACCTGGACACGACCATGCCGCGCCCGCGGCAGCCGGAGCTGCTTTTCACCGGCGACGAGCTCGCCGCCGCATTCGGCGACGGCTGGAAGATCGAGACCAACGTGGCGGCGGCGCGCGAGGCGGCCGACCCTGACGGCCGCCCGGTCACCATCCACGACACGGTCTTCCGGGCGCGCCGCGCATGAGGCCGCCGGTCAGGACGGGCTGTCGACCGGGAGGCCAGCCTCCCGCGCGGCGTCGAGCAGGAGCTTGTCGTAAGCGACGAACGACACCAGATCGCGCCGGATCGCCAGCGCGGAGGCGAGGTGAATCGCCCCGGCGGTGCCGAGCCCGGCGGGCGGCAGGGTCGCCGCGTTGTCGAGCACGTCGTGGCTGAGCGCCACCCGCCCGATGCGGCGGATGATCCGCTGGCCACGCGGCAGCGCGCCGGGCTCGGACCGCCAGATCGCCCGCAGGACCTCGGTCCGGTGCAGGGCACTGGAGACCAGCGCCTGATCCGCCCGCTCCGCCAGCCAGCTGGCGAGCGCCGCCGACTCGGGCTCGGTCAGCGCGAGCTTTACGAGCGCTGAGGAGTCGAGGTAGATCACGGCTGTTCCTCGCCCTCGTTCTCGCGCAGCTGCCGCAGCCGCTCGCTGGCGGTGGGCCGGCCGGGCGAGGCCGGGTACGGGTCGACGTCGAGCACGCTGCCGGGCTCTTCCGCCCGCTCCACGACCCCGGCCGCGATCCACCGCTCAAGCGGGCTGTCTGGCTGGCGTACCGGGATCATCTGCGCCACCAGGCGGCCGCGATTGGTGATGTCCACCGTGTACCCGCGCTCGACCAGGTCGACGTAGATGCTGGCGTGCTGGCGCAGCTCCCTGATCCCGATCCGCTGTGACGGGAGGTTCGTGGACGCGTGATGGACCGGGTCTCCGGAGTACCCTAGGTCCGGGTTGAGCGGCTTGCCCCGGCGCCGGTCACCCTTCTGTGGCATGACGCGACTGTAGCACACGATATGCTACAGCGCTCGTAAGCGCGGGGAACATGTCGTCGTGCCGGGCGGGAATGAGCGGGGCGCGGAAGTAGCTGATCTGTAGTGCACTGGCGCACGGAACATGGGGCAGGATAGTAGTTATGCAGCAGCCGCGGGATTTCTCCCTCTACGGTGCCGTTGACCTGGGCGCGCGGCAGGCCGCCGCGCAGCGCAGGCAGCAGGCGGCCCGCAACGCCGAGGCCGGACCGTCCGGCGACGGCGAGGCGTCGCCGTACGTGTTCGACGTCACCGAAGAGACCTTCAACACCGACGTGGCGGCCAGGTCCAGGACCACCCCGGTGATCATCGACCTGTGGGCGGACTGGTGCGGGCCGTGCAAGCAGCTCAGCCCGGTGCTGGAGAAGCTCGCCGACGAGGCGGCCGGCGCCTGGGTGCTCGCCAAGATCGACGTGGACGCGAACCCGCGGCTCGCCCAGGCGTTCCAGGCCCAGTCCATTCCGATGGTCGTCGCGATCGTCGGCGGCCAGATGGTGGACGCGTTTCTCGGCGCAATGCCGGAGGCTCAGGTCCGGCAGTGGCTGACCCAGGTGCTCGCGGTGGCCGACCAGCTCGGCGTCGGGTCCCCCGGAGGCGCCGCCGGGGCCGGCGAGAACGGCGCGCCGGAAGCCGCGGACTTGATGCCGCCCGCGTACGCGGAGGCGCAGGCCGCGATGGAGCGCGGCGACATGGACGCGGCGGCGGCGGTCATCGAGAAGGCGCTCGCCGAGACCCCCGGCGACCCGGTGCTGAAGAGCTGGCTCGCCCAGGTGAGCCTGATCCAGCGGGTCAGCGGCTACGACCAGGCCGCGGCACGCCGCGACGCCGCCGCCAGCCCCGCCGACGTGGACGCGCAACTGCGGGTCGCCGACATCGAGCTGGCCACCGGGCGGGCCGAGGAGGCCTTCGACCGGCTGCTCGGCGTGATCCGGCGCACCTCGGGCGACGAGCGCAACAAGGCACGGCTGCACCTGCTCGACTTGTTCGAGATCTTCCCGCCCGACGACCCCCAGGTGAAGCGGGCCCGCAGCCAGCTCACCGCGCTGTTGTTCTAGCCCGATTCCAGGGAGGGCGCAATGGCCAGTCCCGGCCAGGCCGGTGACGACGGGTAGATGAACGCCCGCAGGGACATCCCCGTGTGCCGGCCTTAGCGCGTGCGGTAGGCGTCCGCGCGGTGCGTGACGGACGTGATGATGATCGTGACCTGCTGGTCCTCGATCAGGTACAGCACCCTGTACTCGCCCCTGCGGGCCGAGTACTGCGGTGCCAGCGGCTCAAGGAGCGGCTTGCCGACCCGGCAGGGGTTCTCAGCGAGCGGGCCGTGGATGAACTCCCAGCACGCGGTCGAGATCTTGTCGGGCATCCGCTGCAGCGCGCGCACCGCCGCGGGGCGCAGCACGACGCGGTAGCTCACCGCGCCTGCTGTCGGCGTGCCGAGACAAGGGCCTCCAGCGTCGTCATGCAGACAGAGTCCGGCAGGCCGCGAGCGTGCATGTCAGCCACTACGTCCGCGTCGTCCCCGAGGTCTATCCCCTCCGCGCGGGCGGCCAGGATCTTCTCCATCTCGGCCGCCGTGACAAAGCGGCCCGCCGCGGCGTCCGCCCTCGACTCCGCGACGTCCCGCATCGCCGCCGCGTCGGCGAGCACGTCCAGCGTCTCCATGATCGACTCGAAGTCCTCGTCGGCGATCATCCAGACCACCGGGACTCCGTTACGGGTCACGAGAACCCGCTGGTGGGTAGCGACCGCCTCATCGACGAGCGCCGAGAAATTCTGCCGGGCCTCGGCAACAGGAACAGTCGTCATGTACAGAATTCTAGCCTACAGGCCCGAGGGCGGCGATCCCGGACCGGACGCCGACCGCGCCTGGGTCTACGGCGGCGTCGCGGCCGTGTAGCGATTCCCCTGGTCTTCGTGCCGCGGCCTAGCGCGGGCGCTGGATCGTCGGGTCCTCGGCGAGCTGCTCCAGCGCCGGCAGCGCCGTCGCCAGCGCGGCTCGCTGCACCGCGGTCAGCAGCATCAGCGACTGCGTGAGCAGGGCGGTGCCCTCCTCACGCAGCCGCTCAAGCGTCTGGTGACCCTCCGGCGTGATCGCCAGCGTGCTCGCCCTCGCATCCTTCGGGTCGGCGTACCGCTGCACGTAGCCGAGCTCCTCGAGCACGGCGACCAGCCGGGTCAGCGTGGACGGCGCGATGCCCTCGGCAGCGGCGAGATCGCCGAGCCGCAGCGGCCCCGACCGCTCCACGGTAGACAGCGCCGCCAGCTGCGTCGGCGTCAGCCCGGCCAGCTCATGCCTGCGCAGCCGCCGGGACAGCCTGGCGATGGCGACGCGCAGCCGTGTTACGTCGATCACGCCGGAATCGGTGTCCATCACGCTGACGCCGGCGGTCGACGGGCCTATCGTGGTTTCCCGCGCCATGCATGAAGATTACGCGGTACGGCGCGGACCTCGTAACCTTGGACCGCCGCGTCCGCGAACGGCATCCCGCGATCCCGGCCGGCGCCGCGACCCCCCGAGAGGCAGAAAAACGACGTGACCATGGCGCCGAGCGTTTCGTACTCCATCACCGTCCGGCTTGAAATCGCCTCGCACGGCCGCGCCGTCAGCGAGATCACCCGCGCCGTGGAGCACGCCGGCGGGGTGGTGACCGCGCTCGACGTAACCTCCGGTCACCGCGGCAGGCTCCGCGTGGACGTCACCTGCGCCGCCACCGACACCGCGCACGCGGAATCCCTCGTCGCCGCGATGGCCGACATCGCTGGCGTATCGGTGCACAAGGTCAGCGACCGGACGTTCCTCCTCCACCTCGGCGGCAAGATCGAGATGCGGTCCAAGGTCCCGCTGCGCAACCGCGACGACCTCTCCATGGCCTACACGCCCGGCGTCGCACGGGTATCGCTGGCGCTCGCTGCCAAGCCCGAGGACGCCCGCCGCCTCACCATCAAGCGCAACAGCGTCGCCGTGGTGACCGACGGCTCCGCCGTGCTCGGCCTCGGCAACGTCGGACCCTACGCCGCGCTGCCCGTCATGGAGGGCAAGGCGGCGCTGTTCAAGCGGTTCGCCAGCATCGACGCCTGGCCCGTCTGCCTCGACACCCAGGACACCGAGGAGATCGTCCGCACCGTCGCCGCGATCGCCCCCGGATTCGGCGGCATCAACCTGGAGGACATCTCGGCACCGCGCTGCTTCGAGGTCGAGCGCCGGCTGCGCGCCATGCTCGACATCCCGGTGTTCCACGACGACCAGCACGGCACCGCCATCGTCGTTCTCGCCGCGCTCACCAACGCGCTGCGCGTCGTCGGCAAGGACCTGTCCGGCGTCAAGATCACGATGGCCGGCGCGGGCGCCGCCGGCACCGCCGTGCTGAAGCTGCTCCTCAACGCCGGCGCCGCCAACGTGATCGTGGTCGACGACCAGGGCGCGGTGCACCGCGGCCGCCCGGGCCTGAACGAGAACCTCACCTGGATCGCCGAGCGCACCAACGCCGCCGGTTACTCCGGCGACCTCCCCGGCGCCGTCCAGGACGCGGACGTCTTCATCGGCGTGTCCGCCCCCGGCATCCTCGCCGCCGAGGACGTCAAGACGATGAACGAAGGCGCGATCGTGTTCGCCCTCGCCAACCCGGTTCCGGAAGTCGACCCCGACGCGGCCAGGGAACACGCGGCCGTGGTGGCCACCGGGCGCAGCGACTACCCCAACCAGATCAATAACGTGCTGGCGTTCCCCGGCGTCTTCCGCGGCCTGCTCGACGCGCAAAGCAGGAAGATCACCGACCGCATGCTGGTGGCCGCCGCACGGGCCCTCGCCGACGTGGTGCTGCCCGACGAGATCGGCCCCGACTACATCATCCCGTCGGTGTTCCACCCCGACGTCGCCTCCGGCGTCGCCGCCGCGGTCCGCGCCGTCGCCCTCGAGGACACCGGCGGAGACGAGGCGGGCGAACCCGCCGCCGGGTAGGGCGATTTCCCGGCGCTGATCAGGTCGGTGATTCAATTTGAGAACACGGCCGGGCGGCGGACGGCGTAGGGATGCATTAATCCCGCATGGGCGGGGCGCTCAACACGAAGGAGTAAACGATGAGCGCTGACGCACCCGTCACCGGCCGCGCCGGGACTCGTCCCGAGGAGCCGCATGTAACAGAGGCACCAGCGGCAGGCTTTTGGAACGGTAACCCTGCAGCGCTTGGACTCCCCTGCTTCATCGCCGGTTCGGTCGTGCTCGGCCTGGCGCTCGTGGGCGTGGTCCCGTTGACCGCACTCAGCGCTGCGGTGCCGATCATCCTCACGGCCACCTCAATCGGCCTGTTCCTGGCGACCATCTGGGCCGCCTCGCTCGGCCAGACGGCGGTAGCGAGCGTGTTCGGCATCTTCGGGGGCTTCTGGCTCAGCTACGCGGTACTGACCCTCGGCCTGAACCACAACTGGTTCGGTATCCCGCTGACCTCGGTGCGGGTCACGCTGGAACTGTTCCTGGTGTCCTGGCTGGTCGTGATTGCCATGCTCACGCTGGCTACGCTGCGGCTGCCGATGGCATTCACCCTGGTATTCCTTCTCGTCGACGTGGCGCTGGTGCTGCTGTTCGCCGGGTTCAACGCGATACCGACGTCCAGGGGCCTGCTGCAGGCCGCCGGATGGGTGATCCTGGTGTTCGCGGCTATCGGCGTCTACCTATACGCCGACTGCGTTTCGCAGGCCACCGGAGGCGGCTCGTACCCGCTGGGCAAGCCGGCCCTGCACATGTCGCGAAGCCGCGGGCACCGCGTCCCGGCCCCTAGGCAGGGGTAACCTCCACACCAGCGGCGCGGTGGGCGCTGATCGCGCCTGCCGTCGTGTCCGGGTCGGCACCCGCGGTACAGCGCTGCGGTTGCACCCGTTGCTCAAGCGCGCTCGAATGCGCGATTTGGCCTGCGCCCAGCAGGTCCCTGGTCTGGCATCCTGATTGTATGGATCACATGGGGTCGGATCCGAAGGCCGGGAGGCTGCTCGTCGCGACGCCGCTGCTCGGGGACCCGAACTTCCGCCGCGCGGTCGTGCTGATCGTCGAGCACGAAGAGACGGAGGGCACCCTCGGCGTCGTCCTGAACAAGCCGACGAAGATCCCGGTAGGCCAGGTGCTCGAGCAGTGGACGGAACTGGCCACGAACCCCTCCGTACTGTTCAGGGGCGGCCCCGTCGCACAGAACAGCGCGATCGCCCTCGCCATGGTCCCCGGCAAGGAGGAACCCCTCGGCTGGCGGGCGCTCGACGGCGCTCCGGCACTCGCCCGGCTCGGCCTGCTCGACCTCGACGCGCCGCCCCGTCTGCTGGCACCCGCCATCCAGTCGCTGCGCGTCTACGCCGGCTACGCCGGCTGGTCGCCCGGGCAGCTCGACGCGGAGATCGACGAGGGCGCCTGGTTCGTCCTCCCGGCCGAACCCGCGGACGTCTTCGCCGCCGAACCGGAACTGCTCTGGCGCGCCGTCCTGCGCCGCCAGCACGGCGACCTCGCATTCCTCGCCACCTATCCCGACGACCCCGGCCTCAACTAGGGCCGGGGCAACTGGTCAGGAATCGAGAAGCGCCGGCCGCTGAGCCGCGGCTAGCGTGACCGGCATGGACATCACCGCGACTTCAGGAGGCACCGTGACTGGCACTCCCACCCAGGGAATCAAGACCGTGCTGCACCCCGTTAACGACCTGGCGGCGGCCAAGCCCGTATACACCGCCCTGCTCGGCGTCGAGCCGATGGCCGACGCCCCCTACTACGTCGGCTACGAGGCCGAGGGCCAGCAGATCGGGCTGGTGCCGGGCGGTGCGCAGCAGGGCATGGCCTCGCCCGTCGCCTACTGGCACGTGGCGGACATCGAGGCGAAGCTCGCCGAGGTGACCGCCGCGGGCGCCAAGGTCAAGGAGTCCCCGCGCGACGTCGGCGGCGGCCGCCTGGTGGCCACCTTCACCGACCCCGACGGCAACGTCCTCGGGCTGATCCAGGACCGATGAGGACAGGCGAGCAGCCGCCCGCGCCGCGCGCCGCGGACAGCCACGACCTGATCCGCGTGCACGGGGCCCGCGAGAACAACCTCAAGGACGTCAGCATCGAGATCCCGAAGCGCCGGCTGACCGTGTTCACCGGCGTCTCCGGCTCGGGCAAGAGCTCGCTGGTGTTCGGCACGATCGCCGCGGAATCCCAGCGCCTCATCAACGAGACCTACAGCGCCTTCGTCCAGGGCTTCATGCCGACGCTGGCGCGGCCCGAGGTCGACGTGCTCGACGGGCTCACGACAGCGATCATCGTCGACCAGGAGCGGATGGGCGGCGACACCCGCTCCACGGTCGGCACCGCCACCGACGCCAACGCGATGTTGCGCATCCTCTTCAGCCGGCTCGGCCAGCCGCACGTCGGCGGGCCCAAAGCGTTCTCCTTCAACGTCCCCTCGATCAGCGGAGCGGGCGCGGTCGCGTACGAGCGCGGCGGCAAGACCGTGAAGGAGCGGCGGAGTTTCACCATCACCGGCGGCATGTGCCCGCGCTGCGAGGGCCGCGGGACGGTCTCCGACGTCGACCTCGCCCAGCTGTACGACGACAGCAAGTCGCTCCGCGACGGCGCGTTCACCATCCCCGGCTACACGGCGGGCGGCTGGAACTACCGGCTTTACACCGAGTCAGGCTTCTACGACCCGGACAAGCCGATCCGCGAATACACCAAGAAGGAACTGCACGACCTCCTGTACCACGAACCGGTCAGGATGAAGATCGCGGGCATCAACCAGACCTATGAGGGGCTGATCCCGCGCCTCCAGAGGTCGATCCTCTCCAAGGACCCGGACGCGATGCAGCCGCACATCCGGGCTTTCGCGGACCGGGCGGTCACCTTCATGGCGTGCCCGGAGTGCGGCGGCACCCGGCTCGCCGAGCATGCCCGTTCATCGAAGATCAAGGGGATCAGCATCGCCGACGCGTGCGCGATGCAGGTCACCGACCTGGACGACTGGGTCCGCGGCCTTGACGAGCCGTCGGTGGCGCCGCTGCTGGCGGCGCTGGAGGAGACCCTCGGCTCGTTCTCTGAGATCGGGCTGGGCTACCTCTCGCTCGACCGGCCGTCGGGCACCTTGTCGGGCGGTGAGGCACAGCGCGTCAAGATGATCCGCCAGCTCGGCTCCTCGCTCACCGACGTTACCTACGTCTTCGACGAGCCCACGATCGGGCTGCACCCGCATGACATCCAGCGGATGAACGACCTGCTGCTACGGCTGCGGGACAAGGGCAACACGGTGCTCGTCGTGGAGCACAAGCCGGAGGCGATCGCGATCGCCGACCACGTTGTCGACCTCGGACCCGGCCCCGGCACGGCGGGCGGCGCCGTCTGCTTCGAGGGCACCGTCGAGGGGCTGCGGGACAGCGGCACCGTCACCGGCCGCCATCTCGGCGACCGCGCCGCCCTGAAGACGTCGGTGCGAACGCCGTCAGGGGCGCTGGAGGTCCGCGGTGCGAGCACGCACAACCTGCGGGACGTCAACGTCGACATCCCGCTCGGGGTGCTCGTCGTCGTCACCGGCGTAGCCGGCTCGGGCAAGAGCTCGCTGATCGGTGGCTCGGTGTCCGGGCGGGACGGAGTGGTGCTGGTCGACCAGACCGCGATCCGCGGCTCGAGGCGGAGCAACCCGGCGACCTACACCGGGCTGCTCGACCCGATCCGCACGGCGTTCGCGAAACCCAACGGCGTGAAGCCGGCGCTGTTCAGCGCCAACTCCGAGGGCGCCTGCCCCGCCTGCAACGGCGCCGGCGTTATCTACACCGACCTGGCGATGATGCGCGGCGTCGCGACGATATGCGAGGAATGCGACGGTAAGCGGTTCCAGGCGTCGGTGCTCGATTACAAGCTCGGCGGCCGTGACATCAGCGAGGTGCTCGCGATGCCGGTGACCGAAGCCGGGGAGTTCTTCGGCGCCGGCGAGGCGCACACCCCAGCCGCGCATGCCATCCTCAAGCGGCTGGCCGACGTCGGGCTCGGCTATCTCAGCCTCGGCCAGCCGCTCACCACACTGTCCGGCGGCGAGCGGCAGCGGCTCAAGCTGGCCACCCGCATGGGGGAGAAGGGCGGGGTGTACGTCTTGGATGAGCCGACAGCCGGCCTCCACCTCGCCGACGTCGAGCAACTGCTCGGCCTGCTCGACCGGCTCGTCGACTCCGGCAAGTCGGTCATCGTCATCGAGCACCACCAGGCGGTCATGGCGCACGCCGACTGGATCATCGACCTCGGCCCCGGCGCCGGCCACGACGGCGGCCGGATCGTCTTCGA
>Ga0187807_1000174_pt1 | contig 18739 bp, 13 predicted proteins | sample NC_wetland_sal_i_4_FD_132432 | JGI IMG/M metagenome (GOLD analysis project Ga0187807, IMG submission 132432) | Wetland sediment microbial communities from Neuse River Estuary, North Carolina, USA - ASW_2 | ecosystem: Environmental > Aquatic > Freshwater > Wetlands > Sediment | place: USA: North...
AGGCCGCGGCCCCGCTGGTGCAGGCGGTCCGCGAGTTCCGGCCGCACGTGATCCTCACCTACGACGAGAACGGCGGCTACCCGCACCCGGACCACATCAAGACCCACCAGGTCGCGGTGGAGGCGTTCGAGGCGGCGGCGGACCCGGACAGGTACCCGGGTCGCGGCGAGCCCTGGCAGCCGCTCAAGATGTACTACTTCGTGACCTTCCACCAGGCGAAGTACGTCGCGCTGCATGAGGAGATGCTGCGCCGCGGCATGGACTCGCCCTACACCAAGATCTTCGCCGAGTGGCAGGAACGGGCCCGCAAGCGCGAGGAGCTCGGCATGCGGGACCTCGAGATCACCACCCAGGTGGCGGCGGCCGGCTACTTCGAGATCCGGGACCAGGCGCTGCTCGCGCACGCCACCCAGATCGACCCGAACAGCTCGTGGTTCGCCTGCCCGCTCGAGGTACAGCGCGCCGCGTGGCCGACCGAGGACTATCATCTAGCTAGGTCGCTCGTCGATACCGAGCTGCCGGAAGACGACCTTTTCGCGGGTGTCCTGGAGAGCGTGACCCTTTGACCTTCCTCGCCGGCGTGCTGAGCACCAGCTCCACGAACAACACGCTGAACGACATAGAGCCGGGACTGCTCGGCTTCCTCGTCGTGGCCGGGATCGGTATCGTGCTCGTCTTCCTGCTGCGCTCGATGAACAAGCAGTTCCGCAAGCTCCCCCCGCCGGAAGACGCGGACACCCAGGGAGCCGGCGAGAACGACGGGGACGCGACCGCGAAGACGGAGGACGCGAAGCGCGGTTAGCCGCGGGGCGGGGCGGCGGCATGCTCGTGGTGCACGGGATGTGGGCGTACGGCGCGGTGCAGGTGTGGGCCGAGGACCGGTCGCTGCCGCCGCGGGCCGTTCCGAGGCACGGCCGTCCGTCGCGTGCGCCGCGCCAGCACCCGTTCGCGGCCGGCGCCGCCGAACTGGCCGACGCGCTCGCCGAACTGGCCGAGCCGCTGCCCAGCCTGGCCAGGAAGGCCGTCGACGACGAGCTGACGCTGCGGCTGCCGACGGCCGGCGACGGGCCGCTGGCCTCGCCGGAGCTGGGCTGGGAGCCGCCCGGCGAGAAGATCGTCCTTGGCCCCTGGCGGGTCCCGGTGCTCGTCCTCGAGCTGCCGGCGGCCGCGGAGCTGCTCGCCGCGCTCGCTGACCAGCCGCAGCCAGACCTGGTGACCGGCGCGTCGCTCGGCTACCTGGCCGTTGTCGCCCGGTTCGCCGCCGACCTGGCGGCCCGCGGCCGCGTGCTGCCGGTGCTGGTGGCCGGGGACGACGGCTACGCGGCCCGGTGGCACCCGGTGCTCGCGCCCGCCGACGCGCAGCGCGCACGCGACCTCGCCGACGCGATGCCCCCGCTGTGCCGTGCGGCCGGCGACGAGCCGGCCGGGGCGCTCCTCGCCCGCGCGCTCGACGCCTTCGCCGACTCCGCGGCGCGCACCCGATTGCAAGCATCGCTCCTGCCCGCGCGGCGCGGCCGCCGTCCCGCTCGTATCGCTTTGCCCGAACGGACCGTCGCGGCTCTCACCACTCCGGACGCGCGCGTCGAAGTGGAGACACCGGAAGACGCGGCCGAGGCTGAGGATCTGGCCGCCGCTCTGGCCGGGTGGCTGGCCAGCGCGCAGCTGCCCGCCGGCCCGGTGCGGACCTGCTTCCGCCTCGTGGAGCCGCCCCCGCCGGACCCCGGCGCCCCTGGCGCCCCCGGCGCCGCGCCCGCGACGAGCCAAGACGCTGACTGGCGAGTCGAACTCGCCCTGCAGTCCACCGAAGACCCGAGCCTGATGCTCCCGGCGGCGGACGTCTGGGCCGGGGCCGGCGGCGGCTGGCTGGCCGGGGACGCCCACCCGGATGAGCAGCTCCTGGCCGGCCTCGGCGCTGCCGCCAGGCTGTTTCCCGCGCTCGACGAGGCGCTGCGCGAGGCGGCCCCGGCGGCGGTCACCCTGGACACGACGGGAGCGCTCCGGTTCTTGCAGGACACCGGGCCCCTGCTCGCCGGCGCCGGGTTCGGCGTGCTGCTGCCTGACTGGGCGCGCAAGGCCCGCCTCGGCTTGCGGCTGACCACTAGGGCCTCGAGGTCCGGCGCCTCGTCCGGGCGGGCGGCACAGTTCGGGCTGCAGGACCTGGTGCAGTTCCGGTACGACCTGGCGGTTGGCGATCAGCTGCTGTCCCCGGCGGAACTCGCCGAACTCGCCGCGATGAAGGTCCCGCTCGTCCGCATCCGCGGGCAGTGGGTAGAGCTCGACGACGCGCACCTGAAGGCCGCGCTCAAGTTCCTCGAGCGCAGGCAGTCCGGGACGATGACCGCGGGTGAGGTGCTGCTCGCCGGGATCGCGGGCGGCCCGGAGGACCTGCCGCTGACCGCGGTTGAGGCCGAAGGCTGGCTGGGCGACCTGTTGTCCGGGCAGGCCGACCGCCGCCTGGTGCCGATGGCGACCCCGCGCGGCTTCGGCGGGGAGCTGCGCCCCTATCAGCAGCGCGGCCTCGCCTGGCTGTCCTTCCTGGGCGACCTCGGCCTCGGCGCCGTCCTCGCCGACGACATGGGCCTCGGCAAGACGGTGCAGCTGCTCGCGCTGGTCGCCGCGTCACGCGCCAAGCCCGAACCCTCGCCGCCACCACCCGCGGCGCCGCCACCACCCGCGGCGCCGCCAGATGAATGTCCCATTCAGCTGCCTATAGCGAGCTCTATGTCACATTCATCCCTGGCGGGCGGTGGCCCGACGTTGCTGGTGTGCCCGATGTCGCTGGTGGGGAACTGGCAGCGCGAGGCCGAGCGGTTCACCCCGGACCTGCGGCTGCACGTCCACCACGGCACGGACCGGCTGGCGGGCGGCGAACTGGCCGCCACCGTCGCAGGCGCGGACCTGGTCATCACCACCTACGGGGTCGCCACGAGAGACCGGGCGGCGCTCGGCCAGGTGAAATGGGCCCGCGTCGTGTGCGACGAGGCGCAGGCGATCAAGAACCACGCGACGGCCGCGGCGCGGGCGGTCCGCGCGCTGCCCGCGTCGGCACGGATCGCGATGACGGGCACGCCGGTTGAGAACCAGCTCTCCGAGCTGTGGTCGATCATGGATTTCGCGAACCCCGGGCTGCTCGGCTCGGCGCAGGCGTTCCGCGAGCGGTACGCGATCCCTGTGGAGCGGCATGGCGACCCGGAGGCGGCCGGCGAGCTGCGGCGGATCACCCGCCCGTTCGTGCTCCGCCGCCTCAAGACGGATAAGTCGATCATCTCCGACCTGCCGGAAAAGCAAGAGATGAAGGTCTGGTGCAACCTGACGCAAGAGCAGGCGAGCCTGTACCAGGCGACTGTCACGGACATGCTCAGCCGGATCGATGACGCCTCCGACGACATCACCAGGCGGGGCCTGGTGCTCGCCACGATGGCCAAGCTCAAGCAGGTCTGCAACCATCCGGCGCACCTTCTCGGTGACGGTTCGCGGCTACCCGGCCGGTCAGGCAAGCTGGCCAGGCTCGAGGAAATCTGCGAGGAGATCGTGGCCGACGGCGACAAGGCGCTGTGCTTCACGCAGTACGCCGAGTTCGGCCGCATGCTGCTGCCGCACCTGGCCGCCAGGATCGGCTGTGAGGTGCTGTTCCTGCATGGCGGCACGAGCAAGAAGCAGCGCGACGCGATGGTCGCCCGGTTCCAGGAGGCGGACGAGCCGGTGCTGTTCCTGCTCTCCCTCAAGGCGGGCGGCACCGGGCTCAACCTGACCGCCGCCAGCCACGTCATCCACGTCGACCGCTGGTGGAACCCGGCCGTCGAGGAGCAGGCCACCGACCGGGCATTCCGGATCGGCCAGCGCCGCGATGTGCAGGTTCGCAAGTTCGTATGCGTCGGCACGCTCGAAGAGCGGATCGACGCCATGATCGAGGAGAAGAAGGCGCTGGCCGAGCAGATCGTCGGCACCGGCGAGAGCTGGCTCGCCGGGCTGTCGACGGCCAGGCTGCGTGAGGTGATCACGCTGTCTCCCGACGCGGTGCCCGAATGAGCCCGCCGCGGTACTTCGCGTTCCCCGAATCGTCCCGCCCGATTCCGGTGGACGGCGGCGTCAAAGCCAGGAGCAGGCGCGGCGCCATCGGCGAGCGATGGTGGTCGCGGCGGTTCATCGCCGTACTCGAGTCCTACGGCATGAGCGGCCGGCTGCAGCGCGGGCGCAACTACGCCCGCAAGGGACAGGTCCTCGAGTTCGAGCTCAGCCAGGGCAAGGTAGCCGCCCGGGTGCAAGGGTCGCGTCCGCAGCCATACACGGTGAGCATCGGCGTGCTGCCCCTCACCACCGCGCAGTGGCGCCAGGTAGAGCGGCGCCTTGCGAGCCAGGCGCTGTTCCGCGCGAAGCTGCTGGCCGGGGAGATGCCGGCGGAGATCGAGGAGGTCTTCGCGGACTGCGGGACGCCGCTGTTCCCGCGCTCGGCCGCCGACCTGACCATGCGGTGCAGCTGCCCGGACTGGGAGGTGCCGTGCAAGCATCTCGCCGCCGTCTGCTACGTGCTCGCCGAGGCGTTCGACGACGATCCGTTCGCGATGCTCGCCTGGCGCGGCAAGGGCCGCGCAGATCTGCTCGCCGCGCTTCGCCAGGCCGCTCCCGCGGACCGGGGCACGGACGGCAGGTACCCAGAAGGCAGCTCGCCCGGGCTCGCGGCACCGGTTACGGCGGTAGAGGGCGTCAGCGCCACCCGCCCCGCGCTTGCGGACGTGACCGGGCCGCCGCTGGCCCGGTCACTGGCCGACTTCTGGTCATCCGGGCTGAGCCCGGCGCGCCTGCGCGCGCTGGCCGCCCCGGCGCCGGCGCCCGTCGTTCCAGACCTGCTGCTGCGGATGTCGGACCCGCCCGCGGTCACGGTGCGCGGCCAGGATCTGCGCGACGTGCTGGCACCCGCCTACGAGCGGCTGGCCGCCGACGACGCGGCCGAGGTCACTCCGTCCAGGCGCGCTGCATCGCCTCGGGAAGCCCCCACCAGCCAAGCCTAGTGAGCCGGTCGTCTTCGTCGATCGCGCCGAGCACGCTCCACATGGCCGTCACGTGCAGGAACAGGCCCTCGATGCTGAGCTCGTCGAAGTCGTCGAAGTCGTCGTCGAACTCGGCGGAGCCGAACTCGCCGTCGTCCTCGTCGTCTTCGACGTCATCTTCGGCCTCGTCTTCCTCGTCTTCCTCGTCGTCCTCGCCTATGTCGAAGTCCCGCACGTACCTGGCGAGGTCGGCGGCCGACGCGGGCGTGCCGGGGCCGCCGGTCGCCAGCGCCGACATGACGGCCAGCCAGTCGAAATGATCGAGGGCGCACACCGCGGCCATCGCGGCCGACATCTCGTCCAGTTCCTCGCCCTCGGCGTCCTCGCCGGGTTCGTCATCGGAGTCGCCGAAGTCGAGGTCCTCGTCTTCTGCCCACTCCATCGCGCGGGCGAACTCCTTGTCCTCCTCGGACAGCGGGTCACCCTGCGGCGACGCGACCGACGTGGCGAGCGTCAACCACATCTCCGCGTCGTCAGCCGGCAGCGAGTCCGTATTGCGCCCGCTGAACGAGACGAGCATCTGGCCGGGCCAGCCCGGGCGCGCGATGTCATCGCGCAGCCTCCTGGCGGCCACCCGGAGCTCTGCCGCTGGCAGCGGACGCTCGCCCACCGTCTCGAGCACCGACCGGAGCGCGCTCAGCGCTTCGGCGTCCGCCGCCGCCCAGTCCGCGAGGAAGGCCTCGTCTTGTTCGTCGAGCAAGACCGTCATCGGTACCCGCCCGTCCGGCAGCGGGGTGGCCATCCAGTGCTCCTGCAGTGCGACGTAGTCCCGCCGTGCCTCCGCGTCCCCGGCGGCGAGCCGGTCGGGGTCGATCTCCCCGGCGGCCAGCCGTTCCTCTAGGTGAGTCACAAGCAGGGAGTGCATCTCCTCCTGCAGCGGGCTGCGCTGAGATGGCTCCTCCCAGACGTGCAGCCCGATTATCCCGGTCGGTTCGGTGCCCGTGGCCTCGAGCCAGCCGTGCACGTCCCCGAACGTCGCCTCATGGTCGTTGATCTTGATCAGGATGGCTTCCGCCGAGTCCCAGAACGCCGCGGACAGCGGGTTGCCGGCCGCCAGCAGGCCCCGCCTGATTTTGGGAAGCGACCCGAGAGCGTCGTCCGGGGACACGCTGAGCAGGGCTATCGCGACATTGCGCCGACTGAGCTGTCCGAGCGGGCGCCCGGACAGCTCGGCGACATGATCAGCTTCGAGTTCCACGCCTCGCAGCGTACGACGCCCCGGGTGCCACGCGCACGGCCCTCCGCCCTTCCGGTCGGTCCTACAGCTCGGTCCGGCCGCCCAGGTATGGGCGCAGCACCTCCGGGACCCCGACCCTCTGCTCCCGCGTCTGGTAGTTCTCCACCAGCGCGGCGAGCAGCCGCGGCGTCGCGATCGCCGTGTTGTTCAGCGTGTAGGCGAACCGGACCGTCCCGTCCGTGTCGCGGTACCGCAGGCTGGCCCGCCGGGCCTGCCAGTCGTGCAGCGAAGAGCAGCTGTGCGTCTCGCGGAACCGGCCGAGCGACGGGAACCAGGTGTTGATGTCGTTCATCCGGTACTTGCCCGCGCCCATGTCGCCGGTCGAGCACTCCACCACCTCGTAGTGCAGGCCGAGACCCTGCAGCAGGTGCTCGGCGGCGCCGAGGATCTCGGCATGCCAGCGGTCGGACTCGGCGTCGTCGGCGGCGCAGATCACGAACTGTTCCACCTTCTCGAACTGGTGGACGCGCAGCAGCCCGCGCACGTCGCGGCCGGCGCTGCCCGCCTCGCGGCGGAAGCACGGCGAGATGCCCGCGTAGCGGATCGGAAGCACCTTGGCGTCGAGTATCTCGCCCGAATGCAGGCCGGTGAGCGCGACCTCGGCGGTGCCCGCGAGATACAGGTCGTCGGCGGTGATCGCGTAGACCTCCTCGCGGTGTGCAGGGAACTGGCCGTTCCCGATCAGCGGCTCCTCGCGGACCAAGGCGGGGACGGAGATCACGGTGGAACCCAGCTCGATGAGGTGGTCGAGCGCATAGGAGAGCATCGCCCGCTCCAGCAGCACCATGTCGCCAATGAGCGCGTAGGCGCGCTCGCCGGCCACCTTCCTGGCGCGGGCGAACTCGGCCCAGCCGCGGTTCTCCAGCAGTTCCACGTGGTCCTTGGGCTCGAAGTCGAAGACCGGCTTGGTCCCCCAGACCCGGATGGTGACGTTGGCCGACTCATCCGGACCGATCGGCGCGCCCTCCCAAGGGATCGTCGGGGTCAGCAGCAGCAGCGACTGCAGCTTCTCGTTGACGGCCGTGAGTTCCGCGCGGACCTTCTGCAGGTGCTGGTCCTGCTCGTCGTGCTCGGCGCGCAGCCGCTCCCTGGTGGCCTCGTCCGCTTTCGCGAACTCCCTGGCGGAGCTCTTCCTGCGGGTCTGGGCGTCATCGAGTTCGCGCTGCAGCTCCCTGCTGGCCTGATCAAGGCCGAGCAGCTCATCAACGTCGAGGTCGATGCCCTTGACCCGGACCGCATCTCGCACGGCGTCCGGGTTCTCCCTGATGAATCGCCTGTCCAGCATGGTGAAACGCTATCAGGAGTGGCACGTCATATGCGGACGCAGACCGCTGCGCGGGCGCTTCCTACGGGAACTGGGCGGTGGCCGCGGCCACGCGAAGGACGCTGTCCGGGAGCTCGCCGTTGCCGGCGGTCACAGTCACGAAACAGACCTTATCCGGCTGCGGCAGCACCTCAAGCTGCGATCCGTAAATCGTCCCGGCGCTTGAGCTGCTGAGCTGGTATGAGGTCTGTACTCCCGGCACGCCGCCGATCTCGACGTACTGCTGGCTAACGTGTGTCGCGAGCTTCGCGAATTCGGCCGCCATCGTCGCCTTGAGGAATGGAACGCCCGCGCTCCCAACGTCAGTAACGCCTGAGGTGACGCAGTAGGCGTTGAGGTTGGGAGCGAAGTTCTGGGGATTGGCAGCGGCGGCAGGGACATCGATGACGAGAACCGGGTGCAACGTCTGCAGCGACTCCATCATCTGGGTAAGCGTGGACGCGCTGACGCCGCGCAGGCCCGCTTTCTTGAGGCCACTCTCGATCGTGCTCGTGGCCAGGTTGACTTCGACCCAGGAAGACGGAGCGGCCACGGAGATACCCTGCGCCGCACCGCCGACCCGCTGGTACCCCGCCGGGACAGCAACCGAAGACCTCGGTGGCTGGATTGAGGCCACGAGCGCGACCACGGCGATCCAGGCGATCCAGAGGACAACGCCGATCCCGATGAACAGGCTCACCAGCTGCCTGGCATCCGCCGTGAGGACCAGCCGCCAGTCGGCCGGGCTCGCGGGGGCGCTGTAGCCAGCCGGGGCGCTGTAGCCAGCCGGGGTGCCGTAGCCAGCCGGAACAGCGTAATCCCCGAAGGCCGCGTAACCCGGAGCCACGTAACCCGTGCCGGTGTAGTCAGCGGCGGCGGAGCCGGCGGCGTCCCGACCGCCGAAATCACCGGCCGGCGGGAGGTCGCTGACAGACGGCACCGCCCCGTCGGCCATCGCGGCTGGCCAGTCTCCGAGAAGGCCCCCCGGGTATACCGGGGTGAGCAGGTAGAAGTAGCAGTTGACGCGCGTCACATACCGGATGATCGCCGTGTACGCCATGTGCAGGCCAGCCGGAAGCTCCCCGGTGATGAGCGTGATCAGCCACGCGATAAAGGCGACGATCGTCATGCCGCCCATCACCACGATGGCGGCCAGCATGGCCACGGGGAACACCAGGATGACGCGGAAGAAGACCGCGAGGCGGTTGAGGCTGGTCGCCGGAGGTACCGCGACGCGCACCGGGTAGCCGGGCTCGTCTTCGAGGGAGAACGGCGGGAACACGTCCGTCAGCAGCATCAGGTAGGCCTGGACCCGCGTGTACCACTGGATGTAGCCGGTCAGGTAGGTCTGCGCGAACTCCGGCAGCCGTCCGGTGAACAGCGCCGCCCACCAGCCGATGAACGCGACGACGCCGGCGGCAAGCCCAAGGAAATACAGCGCGATACCGTGCGGGATGACCGTGAGCACCCGGAAGAGCACCGTCACGCGCCGCTGTCTGGCGGCTGCCGGCACCGCCATCTGGACCGGGAGCAGGCCGCCCGTGATCTGCTCAGGCGACGCCGGAGTCGGAAGGTACGGAAGGGTGCTCATGGTGGCTCCCCGGATTCTCCAGAAATGCTCAGGCTTTCGGGAGAGGGTACTGAAGCCCGACCAGCCGCGCTAGATCTCCGAGCGTGAGCTCGAACATCGGTGCCGGGTCGTCCAGCGCGAAGCGCAGGTGGCCGAAGACCTCCATCGACACCGCGCCGTACAGCAGCACCCAGCACCGCAGGAACACCAGGATCGCGCCCTCGGGGGCGTCGGTGCGCAGCGTCTCGCGGAACCGGCCGAGCTGCGGGCGCAGCACCGGATCGATCTGCTCCATGGCGGGCACGGGGAAGCGGACGGTGTGCCACAGTTCGAGGAAAAGCGTGTAGAACGTGCTGGCGAACTCGAGCGCGCACTGCTCGGCGATGTCGAACCGCCCGTCGTCGACGCCCGGCAGCGGCACCCCGAAGAGCAGGCTGAACTCCTCCGTGTGCGCGAGCGCCCAGCGCCGGAACTCACGGCAGGCCGCGACCATCTTCGCCGCGAGCCGCGTCCGCCGCTCGGCCTTGTCGTCGATCGCGGAGGCCGGCCCCGCCGCTTCGTAGATGGCCCGGTGAATGTCGTTCGCGAGCTCACGGAACATCTCCGCGATCACATGCCGCAGCAACTGCTCACGGCTGCTGTAGTAGCGGTAAAGGCCGGGCGCGGTCATGCCCATCTCCCGCGCGATCGCGCGCAGCGACGCGGCCTCGGGTCCTTGCGCGACCAGGAGCCGGCGCGCTGTCGCGGTGATCTCCTCCATGGTCGCCGCGCGCACCCGGTCACGGCGGCCGGGCAGAGGGGCCGATTCCTGCGTCACTGAAACCTCCAGACTCCGTTGTACCGCTATCGCCCCTCCCAGCGGAAGAACCAGTTGCTAACTCCCTTGACTTGAGTTAATGGCGTATGCGATGTTAGCACTGTACTCGGTTTACGGTGTTTACCAAAGTGATCATGGGAAACGACTCATCATGGCCTGGAGGCGTGATGTTCGAGGCATGGGGACGTGGCCTGTACCGCGCGAGGCGGCTGACGCTCATGATCGGCGTCCTGTTCGCGGTAGCTGCCGGGGTCTGGGGGACCGGCGTCTTTAGCAAGCTGACGTCGGGCAATTCGTTCACCCCGCCGAACAGTCAGAGCAATCAGGAAAGCAACCTCGCGGCCAGCGTCTTTGGCCGCAACGACGCGGACGTGGTGGTGCTGTACCACAGCGACGCGATGACGGTGGCCGACCCGGCCTACCGGCAGGCGGTCACGGCGGCGCTCGCCAGCCTGCCGCCGGCCGACGTCAAGCGGGTCGCGACGTACTGGTCGAGCGGGCAGCCGAGCATGGTATCCGCCGACCGGCACTCCACCTACGCGACGGTGCTGCTGGCAGGCGCCGACGACCAGACACGGCAGGACACGTACAAGGCGATAGAGAACGACTTCTCAAGCGGGCCCGCGGCGCCGGCGCTGACCGGGGCCGGGATCACCGCCGAGGTCGGCGGGAACGTGCCGACGGAGGTCGCCATCAACGGCGAGGTCACCTCCAATATCGCCAGGGCCGAGGGCATCTCGCTTCCGGTCCTGCTCATCCTGCTCATGATCATCTTCGGCAGCGTGGTCGCGGCATCCCTCCCCGTCATGATCGGCGGCCTGGCCATCCTCGGCTCGTTCACCGTGCTGCGGCTGCTCACGCTGGTCACGCCGGTGTCCATCTACTCGGTGAACATCACCACGATCATGGGCCTCGGGCTCGGCATCGACTACGGCCTGTTCATGGTGAACAGGTACCGCGAGGAACTGCGCCGCCAGCCCACCGTCCAGCAAGCGGTGGCGAGAACCGTCGCCACCGCCGGCCGCACGGTCGTCGTCTCCGGCGTCACGGTCGCGCTCGCGCTGACCAGCCTGATGCTGTTCCCCGTCGTCTTCCTCCGCTCTATGGGCTACGGCGGGGTCGCCACGGTCGCGGTGGACGTGATCGCCGCGGTCACCGTGCTGCCAGCGATGCTCGCCGTGCTCGGCCACCGGGTCAACGCGCTGAGCGTCCGCAGGAGCGTCGGCAAGGCTCCGGCGACCGAGCAGGGCGGCTGGTACCGCTTCGCGCACAGCGTCATGCGCCGCCCGGCCGTCTACGCCAGCGTGATCGTCATCGCGCTGCTCGCGCTCGGCGCGCCGTTCCTCAAGATCTCCTGGGGCGGCGTCGACGCCCGCGTGCTGCCGGCTAGCTCGACCGTCCGGCAGGTGTCGCAGGACCTGACGAGCGAGTTCCCGACCAACTCGACCACGCCGATCGAGGCGGTCGTCACCGGCGTGACCAGCCAGAGCGCCCTGACCAGCTACATGCACAAGATCGATGCGGTCCCGGGCGTCACCGGAGTCCAGGTCACCGGCGTACGCGGAAACACGGTCCGCCTCGACGCCGGCTACCAGGCGCAGAGCGACTCACCGGCGGCACGCCAGATCGTCACCGACATCAGGAACATCCCGCCGCCGCCGCACTCGGCCGTCCTGGTCGGCGGGGCGACCGCCCAGCTGGTTGACTTGCTGTCCAGCCTCGGCCAGACGCTGCCGTGGATGGCCCTGCTCACCTGCCTGGCCACGTTCGTGCTGCTGTTCCTCGCGTTCGGCTCGGTCGTGCTGCCGGTCAAGGCGATCGTGATGAACGTGCTGTCGCTGTCCGCGACGTTCGGCGTGATCGTGTGGGTCTTCCAGTGGGGGCACTTGTCCGGCCCGCTGCAGTTCACCCCCACCGGGACGATCGACCCGACGATGCCGATCCTGCTGCTCGCGATCATCTTCGGCCTGTCGATGGACTACGAGGTGTTCCTGCTGTCCCGGATCCGCGAACTCTACGACGAGACGGGCGACAACACCGTCGCGGTGGCCGGCGGCCTGCAGCGCACCGGCGGCCTGATCACCAGCCTTGCGTTCCTGCTGATCATCGTCGTCGGCCTGTTCTCCGCCTCCGGGATCACGTTTATCAAGCTGCTCGGCGTCGGCATGATCGTCGCGCTCGTGGTAGACGCCACCGTGGTCCGGGTGATGCTCGTCCCGGCCACGATGCGACTGCTCGGCCGCGCCAACTGGTGGGCGCCGCGGCCGCTGCGTCGCCTCTACGCCCGCTACGGGATCAAGGAGACCGAGGCGCCGGCGCCGGTCCGCGTCTGAGGCAAAGGGGCCCGAACGGACGGTGGACAGGCGCCACCGTCCGTTCGGGCTAAAAATTGGTCTTTCCCTGTTCGTGGCGGCGGGCTGCGAGCCAGCCGAGCAGCCCTACGGCGGGGAAAGCGGCGGCGGCCCCGCATGAGCCAGCCCACCCCCAGCGCTCGTAGGCGTGGGCCGCCGCCCAGGAACCGAGCGAGCCGCCGATGAACATCGTGGTCATGTAGATGGCCGTCAGCCGGGAGCGGGCCTGCGGCAGCAGTTCATAGATCACGCTCTGCCCGAGCAGGTTCGAGGCCTGCACCGCCGCGTCCATGAATAGCACCCCCACCACCAGCAGGGCGAGGCTGACCCAGTGCAGGTGCGCACCGCCAAGCCCTATCAGCGCGAACGAGGCGAGCAGCGTGCCCTGCACGGCGCCGGTGGCGGGCCAGCGCAGCCGCGGCCTGGCGTCGATGTGCCTGCCGCCGACCGCGGACACCAGCGCCCCAGCCGCCCCGGCCAGCGCGAACAGGCCGATCTCGAGCTGGGAGAAGTGGTAGTCCGGCCCGGCGAGCAGGAACGAGACCGTGGTCCAGAACGCGCTGAAGGCGCCGAACCCGCACGCGCCGATGAGGCTCCGCCAGCGCAGGATGGGCTGGGTCCGCACGAGGGAGAGAGTCGCGCGAAGCTGCGCGCCGTACCCCGCGTCCACCTCCCGGGGCAGGTCAGGCAGCGCGCGGTAGACCACGACCGTGGTCGCGGCCATGACCACGGCCGCGATCGCGTAGACCCCGCGCCAGCCAGCCAGCTGCGCGACGATCCCGGCGAACGTCCGGGACAGCAGGATCCCGGTGAGCAGCCCGCTGAGCACCGTGCCGATCGCGTGGGCGCGCTCGCTTTCGGCGGCGAGCGTGGCGGCGAACGGGATCAGCATCTGGATCACCACCGACGTCAGCCCCATGATCAGCGCGAGCGCGCCGAGCGCCCGCAGGTCCGGCGCGACGGCGCTGGCCGCGACGGCGAGTGTGTCGATCGCAAGCAGCAGGCTGAACAGCGTGCGGCGGCGCATGATGTCCGCGGCCGGCACGATCAGCAGCAGGCCGGCGCCGTAGCTGAGCTGGGTGAGCGTCACCAGCAGCGACGCGCTGGTCTGCGAGACCCGCAGGCTGGTCGCGATCGTAGGCAGCAGCGGCTGGGCGTAATAGAGGTTGGCGACCGTGGCGCCGGCGGTGAAGGCGAGCAGTCGCGCCTGGCCCCTGGCGAGCGTGCGCGCCTGGGTCGTCCCTATATCCACCACTATGTAATGGTCGCGCATCCGGCTGCCTATTGCGGCACGGCATCGTGCAGGCGATACAGTAGCGCGCACAGCGTGCGAACGCTGTACGATATGCCCCCGCGCAGCAGCAGAGGAGTACGACCGTGTTTCAGTCCGACGATGTCCAGTCCGAGGTCATGTCGACGGACCTGCCGGCCGGCGTCTTCCTGCTCGACGTGCGCGAGGACGACGAGTGGGCCGCGGGCCACGCGCCCGAAGCCGTTCACGTCCGGCTCAGCGAGTTGTCCATGCGCGGCGACGAGATCCCGCGCGACCGCGAGGTGTACGTCATCTGCCGCACCGGCGCGCGTTCCGCCTACGCCGCGCAGGCGCTGACCGGGGCCGGCTGGAATGCTGTCAACGTGGCCGACGGCATGACCGGATGGGCCGTCGCCGGCCGTCCCATGATCAGCGAGACTGGCGCCGAGCCGTACGTGGCGTGACCGACATCGTATCCATCCGCGACCTGCGGGTCTCCGCGGTCATCGGGGTGTACGACTGGGAACGGGAGATCGAGCAGACGCTCGTATTCAGCGTGGACATCGCCGCGGATGTGCCGAGGGCTGCTGCGAGCGATGACCTGGCGGGTGCGCTCGACTACTCCGCGATCGCGCAGGCGATAAGGACCGTCGTGCGTGAGGGGCAATTCCGGTTGATCGAGACCGCCGCCGAACGGGTCGCCGAACACCTGCTGTCGGCTAACCCGGTGCCCTGGGTGCGCGTGGAAGTCGTAAAGTCGCTGCCCCGCGAGGGGTATGCCGCCGCGGTAACCATCGAGCGCGGCGCCCGGCAGTCATAACGGTTTGGCAAATCTGCTCCAAACAGTTTTCAAAGAATTTCCGCAAACAAACGCCAGGCACGGTGCCGTGTCGCCATGATTAGTGCTGCTTCAAAGCGGCCTAAGTATTGGGGGAACCCCGGATGGCAGGTCAACGGCGCGTCGTGCTGGCCAGCATTGCCGCGGCCACGGCCGGAACCGTCGCCGTAGCGCTCGCGGTATTCGGCGGCGCCGGCGGCGGGCATGCGCTTTCGCTTCAAGCCTCTGCGGTTAAGCACGTCGCGGCCCGCTCGTCGGCGGCGGAGCCGGGCGGAGCGGGGGCGGCGCCCGACATGGTGGGGTCCCCGCAGAAGGCGTCCGTTCCTGGGTCACCGTCCGCCGCGGCGTCCGCGTCGCAGCCGGCGGCCGCCGCCGCTGCCACGGCTCCCACCCAGTCATTCAGCCAGGCGCAGGCGGCGGCGAGCACGGTCACCGGCCCGCCGACCAAGATTCCGGCGTTGATGTGCGGAAACAAGTTCGTCATGACCGGTCCCGCGCAGCCCAAGGGCTCGATCCGGGTTCCGGCGGGCAACAACGCGAACTTCGACTTCACCCGCGCCAACACGACGTACTGGTTCGCCCCTGGCATCCACACGCTCGGCTCGGGCCAGTACAACAACATCGACCCGTCTAACGGCGCGACGTTCATCGGCGGGCCAGGCGCGATTCTCGACGGGCAGCACATACAGAACTCGGCCTTCGACGACACCGCCACGCACATCACGATCAAGTACCTGACCATCAGGAACTTCGGCACGTGGGGCGGTGACCAGCAAGAGGGCGTCGTCAACCACGACTCGGGGTCCTACTGGACGATCACTCACTCCACGATCGTCGGGAACGCGGGCGCCGGCGTCATGCTCGGCAACGACAACATTCTGTCCTGGAGCTGCATACAGGGGAACCAGCAGTACGGCTTCAACGCCTATTCGAACAACGGCACTATCCACAACATTCTGCTCGACCACGACACGATCGCCGGCAACGACACCTGGAACTACGAGGTCAAGGAGAACGGCTGCGGCTGCAGCGGCGGCGGGAAATTCTGGAATGTCATCAATGCCGTCGTGACGAACAACTGGATAGTCAACAACAGGAGCGTCGGGCTCTGGGCGGACACGGACAACGCCGGTTTCGAGTTCGTCAACAACTACTTCGAGAACAACCAGGGTCCCGGGCTGATGTACGAGATCAGCTACAACGCGCTTATCCAGTACAACACCTTCAATCACAACGCGGTGTCCAGCGGGCCGGCCAGCACCGGTTTCCCGGAGAGCGCGATCTACATCTCGGAGTCGGGTTCCGACCCGCGGGTGCCGACGAAGTACGGGAGCCAGTTCCTCGTCGCGAACAACGACTTCCTGAACAACTGGGGCGGCATCATCATCTGGGAGAACGCCAATCGGTTCTGCGCCTCCCCTGACAACAGCAGCACCGGCTATTGCACGATGGTGGACCCGAAGGCGACCCTGAGCACCTGCGCGAACGCGTCCCTTATCAAGACGCAGCCATACCTGGGCGACTGCCGCTGGAAGGCGCAGAACTTCCTCGTCGAGGACAACCTGTTCAGCTTCAGCCCCGCGGCGCTCGGGCGAGCCTGCACGGTCGCGAACAACTGCGGATACAACGGGGTCTTCTCCGAATACGGCAGCGATCCGTCGTGGAGCCCCTATATGGCGGATATGGTCCCGAACAACATCGCGTACCACCAGAACAACCATTTCGTCGCGAACACCTACATCGGCCCCTGGTGCTTCATGGGATGGCAGCTGGGCACCTCGGTGGGCTGGAACCAGTGGCGCGGCGCGTTCAACGCCACGAACGTCGGGCAGTCCAACCAGACCTTCAGCCAGGACGCGAAGAGCACCTACAGCAACACCGTCAAGGGCTGGAGTTGCGCTTAGCCGCCCGTCCGTTTACCGCCGCACCTGCTACGAGGCTTACCGCGCCCGCGCCCGGTAAGCCTCGTAGTTTTTGCGTGTTCTGGCAGGTACGGGCCACCCCAGCGCCGCAGTCCCTGGCTCCGGCGCAGCGGGCAACTCCGGCCCGGCGGCATCGGTGTGGCGGATCTCTCTCTCCACTACCGGGCATAGTCCTGTCAAGATGAAGGATCGCAACTTTCGCGGCGCGGTACCTTCAGGTAACGAGAGGACAGAGTTCGTGGTCGATGTTGACGCCGTTCTGGAAAGCGCTCGGCTGAAGAATGAGATGGTGCGCGAGTACGTGCGGTACTGGGCGGGGATCACCGGTGCGGACAACATCGAGGTCGTCAGCGCCGCCGACGACGCACGCCTGATCCAGGAAGCACTCGACGCCAGCGAGATCTTGCCGGCCGGTGAGGGCCTGTACTACTCGCGCAGCTACTACAAGGACACCGCGCGCTCGGAGGAGCGCACGATCGTCGCAACGAACAACCCTTCCGACAAGGGCGTCTACAACAACTGGCGACCCGCCTCGGATATGAAGGCCAAGCTCACCGAGCTGATGCGCGGCGCGTCCAGGGGCAAGACCATGTACGTCATCCCCTACCTGATGGCAGCCCCCGGTTCGCCCCTGGAGAAGTACGCCGCCGGTGTCCAGCTGACCGACAACCGCAGCGTGGTCCTGCACATGAACCGCATGACCCGGGTGAACGTCGAGTACATCAACAACCTCGAGGATCCCGGCAGCTTTGTTCGCGCCGTGCACGTCACCGGCGATCTGGAGAACCTCGGCCAGGGCACCCCGGAAGACAAGCGGTACTTCGTCACCGTCGCCGACGAGCGCACGATCCTGCACTTCGGCTCCTCCTACGGCGGCAACGCGCTGCTCGGCAAGATCGCGCACGGCCTGCGCCAGGCCGCCTACGACGGCTGGGCGTCGGGGGCGTTCCTGGCCGAGCAGTTCATGCTCCTGGGCATCATCGACAAGGAAACCGGCAAGCGCTACCACATCGCGGGCGGCTTCCCGAGTGCCTCGGGCAAGACCAACCTGGCGATGACGCTGGCCCCGGACGCCCTGGGGGATCGGTACCACGTCGAGTTCTACGGTGACGACATCACCTGGCTGTGGGTCGGTGACGACGGTCGCCTGTACGGCATGAACCCGGAGTTCGGCGTGTTCGGTGTCGCCAAGGACACCAACGAGACCACCAATCCGACAGCGATGGACTCGATCGCGCCGGGCACCCGGACGATCTTCACCAACGTCGCGTACAACGAGAAGACGCATGAGGTCTGGTGGGAGGGCCGCACCAAGAACCCGCCGGCGGACCTTGACGGCTGGCTGGACTGGAAGGGCAACCGGATCGCCGACCGCGCTCCGGTGGAGGCCCGCGATCCCTGGGCCCACCCGAACAGCCGGTTCACCACCACGCTGGCGAACGTGCCGAACGTTGCTCATGACTACACGGACCCGCGGGGCGTGCCGATCGACGGCATCATCTTCGGCGGCCGTACCCATGACCGCGAGCCGCTGATCCGCGCGATCACGGACCTGGCCGAGGGTGTCTACGACGGTCTCACGCTGGGCGCCGAGGCCACCTTCGCGGCCGAGGATGTGGAGGGCCACCTCCGTTACGACCCGATGTCGATGCGTCCGTTCATGTCATACCCAGAGGGCAAGTATGCGGCGCACTGGCTGAAGATCATCGGCCAGGCCGCGAAGCCGCCGATCTTCGCGCACGTCAACTGGTTCCAGCGCGATGCCAAGGACGGGCACTTCCTGTGGCCGGGTTACCGCGAGAACCTGCGCGCGCTGCTGTGGCTGATGCAGCTCCACAACGGCGAGGTAGCGGGTAATCCGACCCCGGTCGGCATCCTGCCCCCCAAGGACGAGCTCATGGTGGACGGCCTCGCGATCGACGCCGGCGACCTGGACAAGCTGCTCACCATCGACACTGCCCGGTGGCGTCAGGAGATGGGCTTCCGCGAGCAGCACCTGGCCCAGTTCGACGGCCTGCCCGAGGAGATCTGGGAGGCGCACCGGCGGGTCGCCGGGCATCTCGCCGAGTGACCTAGGTTGGGCCCGTGTCTCGGTACGTGCGGAGTGCTTATCACCTTCACCTGACGGGCGGCGGGCTGCCCTCGGTGCTGCCAAGGAGGTCGGTGCTCCACTTGCACGCCAGGCTGGCGTGCCGGAACGCCGAGTGAGCGAACTCCACGGCCGCCGCCCGCGGGTTCTTGGCGGTGCGTACGTCGTGCCAGTCCAGAATGAACTCGCCCAGGTTCTCGTCCCAGCGGGCGGCGGCCGGGGCGAGGGTGGCGTTCGCGAGCCCCGCGGGCGGCGGGAACGCGAAGGCGTAGAACGCCGCGTTCGGGTGGCGGGCATCGCCTGGCCACCAGC
>Ga0187807_1000175_pt1 | contig 18658 bp, 15 predicted proteins | sample NC_wetland_sal_i_4_FD_132432 | JGI IMG/M metagenome (GOLD analysis project Ga0187807, IMG submission 132432) | Wetland sediment microbial communities from Neuse River Estuary, North Carolina, USA - ASW_2 | ecosystem: Environmental > Aquatic > Freshwater > Wetlands > Sediment | place: USA: North...
CTCTCGCGCGGGGGCTGCCGAGGCCGCACCGCCAACGCCGGGCGGCGGTCCGGCTACCGCCGTACGTTACCTTCCCGCTACATGATCGATAACGAGCTAAGCGGCATTGAGTCAGGACGGGTAAACGTTGAGGGTTCCTCGAAGGGTATAGGTTCTACCTGCGCTGGGGTCCTTGCCGGAGCAGTTGATGGGAATGGTGTTGTTGTGCTCGTTGAGCCGTCCACCGAAGCTTCCAGGACATTGCGGCGCGAAGGTTATCCGCAGGTCGCGAGTACTCGACGATGAGCAGGTAGCGCCGCTGTAAGTCGTTGTCAGCTTCTCGATCCCCGATGCCACGATGGTGAAGCCCACCCATGGTGGCGAGTACGCCCAGGCCCAAGATGCGGCGATACCGTTGGTTTCTCCTATAGATTCCCCGTAAGGAAGAGTTCCGCTGGCATTCATGCTGCCTGTTTCGGTTTGATTGCAGGACTGGCCGACAGTGCCGTAGTCGGTCTTGTCGCTTATCTGGTACGTACTTCCCGCCGTGTCCCAGTAGTTGGGGTGCGGCTGGGTTACGGAAATCAGGTCAATCTTGAAGGTGCCTGCTCTGGTTATCCCGCCGAACCAGCCGCTGCCGTACGAGAACTGTTCGTGCCACTGAACGGTGCCATAGATTTCTATGAACTTGCACGGACAGTGCCGGGTGCGGAACCTATTGGCCTCCTGTTGCCGGCGGGCGGTGATCACTGCCTTATCCTGCTGGCTCAGGTGAGGCGGTACGTCGCTTGCGATGATGGCAGGGACGGCGCTGATATCCTTGTTTTTGAGGACGCTGTAAATCCTCGATTTCGGCCCGATCCATGATGCGCCGCCGTTGAAATACAAGTCGAATAGTGCGTCGTACTGGCAGGGATCGAGCTTGAGGCCGAGCCGGCTGACCAAGATCGCGTTCAACTGCGCCTCCCGCGAGGCGATGTCCTGATTGAACAGATTAAGCAGGGACTGTACCGTGGCGCCCTTCCAGTCAGCGAAGTCCTGAGCACTACACGACCCCTTGTGGATCAGGTGCCCAAGGCCGATCGTACAGAACCCTTCGGCGTCCTCGTATGGCTTGACGATCGGCTTTCCGCCAGGTGCCTCGTCCAAGGCGATGATCTTCTTCTCGGCCTTGGTGATGCTGTGCGCAGGGCACGGTGGCGTAGACCCGCTTGCCGTGCCCGCACAGGTTACAAGGGGCACGGATGCTACCTGTGATGCTCCTGCGGAAGGCACCAGCAGCAGCGCCGACAGGACTGTGGTCAGCGTGCCCAGGGCGACTCGCGCTCGCATCCTATTCCGGTGTTTCACGTCGCCATCCACACACCCGGCCGACGCCGACGGCCCAGATCCATCATGATCGGCTGCTGTACACGCTCGCCAGGTGTTCGCAACGAACCCTAGCCGCCGGAAGATCGCCGCAATTCGCACGAGCCGGTTCACCGGATAGAACATAGTGCCCCCTTGCAGTGCAGCCCGACCGTACTGCCCCGGGTACGGCACGGAACCATTGCACTGCAGTGGGTAACCGCCGTGGGTAGTGAACCGTCTCCGGCGCGACCAAGTGCCGTCAGCATGCTCCACCACGAGGCGGCCGTCAAGCACGGAGCCGGAACTCTCGCCCGTCTTTCCGAGAAATGCGCACTCCGCTGAGGCAATCTAGTACGGCAGCAGCCATTCGCTAGTTGACCAGGTTAAATACCGGTGATTGTTGCGAGTCGTGTGCGCTGGTGGTACCAGCGCGAGAGGGCCTGGTGGCGGCGCCGCCAGTCCAGCCATTTCGTGGCGTGGCCAGGTGGGCATGGCCTGGCGAGGTGGCCAGCGAGCAGGCGCCTGATTTCCGGGACGGTCAGCGGGATCATCCCGGGGTCGGCCGGCGGCGGCTGGCCGGGCCGGGCCGGCGGTGGCGGCTGGGTGTCCGTGCGGTGACGTAGCAGCGCGGCGGTGACGGCGCAGATCGCCAGGGCGGCCATCACCAGGACGGCATGGCGGGCGATCGCGGTGTAGAGGCGGACCTGGGACTGGTCCAGGCCGAAGCAGTCCTTGCCCAAGCACACAGAATGAGCTGATCTGCGCTGCCGTCTATCCAGATCAAGGATGTTGGGAGCGTCCTCTTCTGCCTATGAGAGTACGGGTTAGGCTTGGTCATACGGCCGACCGTATTGACTCGCAGAATCCTAGTTCTCATCAAACCAGTCCGGGCGGTCAGTATAGATATCGCAGGGCCTGGTTGGCCAGCCGCCTCCCACGGCAGTGCTCGCGAAGACGTAGTATTTGTTGTCGACGGGACTTCGCGCCATCCAATATTCGTCATCATCATGATATGTCGAAGCCCTGTGCTCCCATCTTGTCGACGAGAGTGCCTCGGCAAGCTCAGCAGCCGACGCTGCGGCCAGCCGCTCCGATGGAACTAGCGCCATTAGCGTTCGAAGGCAGCACCCTGCCATTCCTATGGAAAATTGCAGAGGAGTTTCTCTTCTCATTTCCCTGGGAAGCCGGTCAAGGCGCTTCTCTATAAGCTCCACCTCGCCCCCCCGATACCGGTCGATGACAGAGGGGAAGTCCGCCATGACTTCGGCCAGTTTTTCTGTTTCTTGAGTTGCCCGGAGGTGGCTTACCAGATGGTTCAAGAAATACCGGTTCATCTTCTCGGGGTGATCGGCGAAAGAAAGATATTCTTTCCAGCCATACTCGGCGAGCGCACGATGCCCTTCTTCGGTGCTTACAAAATACTGGCCAGCTCTTTCGTTGTCAGTCAGCCAGTCGGCAAGTGACTTGTGATAGGGCCTGATGGCTTCCGTCCCATCCTCAGTCGTGACGGGAAGGAGCGAGGCTAGGGGGCGGGCGAAGTCGCGAAGTTCCTCATCCTGCCAGCTGAAGAGACGTTGAAGGACCGTTACGGGCAGCGGGACAGGCGCGGCCAGGATGGCGCGAAGCGCAGGACGCACGGCCGCGCGGTACTGCTCTAGACCGGGGAACTGCCGCCGGAAGTATTGGTAAAAGATCCCGCCGAGACCCGGCGGGAACTGCGCAGGGTGATCCAGGGAGATGCGGCCATGCCGCACCTCCGCACAAAAGTACTCAGCATAGAGGAAAACGCCTTCGCTCTCGTCCAGGATCTGTTCCACAAGGCGAACTCCATCCGGCCGGCCTTGCAAGAACGACGCTAGTTCACGCTGCACGTACTCGCGGATGTCAGCCCGGTTGGGCTCGCTCGCGGTGTCGAGCACAAGCGGGTTCAATCCCTGGAGTGGGGCGATGACATGATTCTCCGGTCTGCTGGTAACTACGATGCCAATCCAGTCAGGGAGGAGTTTGACATTGGCCGCCAGCATTTCGACGAGTTCGTTGCGCCCGTCCGCGCCGGCTTCATCGATAGCGTCGATGACGATAAGGTACCGCTCCCGTTCGCCGCCAATGGCATGGCACAGCGGGTCTGCAAGAAGATAGGTAAAGAGCTCGCCGGGGTTCTTGCCGGTCAGATCACTGATATCTTTCAGGGCCAGCAGGAGCCTACGGTAATCCGGCAGCCTTGTTGCGATCTGAAAGGCCAGGGTGCAGATGACACGGCTGGCGTCCCGGTGATCCAGCTTGTCGTATTGACAGAACTCGACCGCAACGACCTTGTTCCTGCCATAGTGAGCGAGGTGGGCGGCAAATGCACTTTTGCCCACGCCCGGCGCGCCTGTTATCCAGAACAGGCGCGATGCCCGGTCCGCCCCGGTACGCCATTGCTCGATTGCCTGGAATAGCCATGTCCGGCCGACTAGCTCATTCTTGAGCAACTGCCTGGCGCGTGAGTCAGAGGAAATGGGCTTGAGATACTCAGCCAATAGCCCGATTTCACCGCTAAATCGTTGACTTTCATCACTTTCCACTGCTGAAATGATCTTGTCCAGCTCGGCCTGATACCACTCTTCCCAAGCTGCTCCACCTGCGGAATACCGCTCATGCCAGTCGTGCATGTCAAGCCATTGAATATGGCTGATACTGGGTGGTGGATGCACCTCCTTCTCGCTCTCGACGAGGACGGTCAGGATGTCGCTGCCTTTCACGCCGATAGCGAGGGCAATCTCGTCCAGGCACACGCCGGGGTCACGGACGGAATACTTCGACAGAAAGAAGATTACCCGGTGGCTGTCCATGATGCCCTCGGTAAGAGCACGCCGCCAGTCTTGTCCTGCCCTGATCTTGCTCTGGTCGAACCAGACGTCGTGACCTCGCCGCTCCAAGTCAGCCTTGATGCGCTGGACCAAGGCTTCGTTGCTGTCGTGGCCGTAGCTAAAGAAGATCCGCAGCGAACGGACGGCTTTGTGATAAGTGCTGGGCACGACCATCGGCCACCGTCCAGGACCCTCGTGGCTGGTCACCGTTAGCGCGAGGCGCTTGTCGTCAAGGAACTACAAATATCCCCGCAGCTAAGATGCCCCCGGCGAATAACGCAAACCGAATCGTAGTGTCTTGATGGTTGTTCACATCCGACCGCCTCTGCAGGGCCGAAGGTCCCGCTTGCGGGCGCCCCGGGTCCAACTGGTGAAGGCGCACCAAGGCGGGCATCCCGCCCGGGCCGCGGACCACAAGCCCATCAGCACCGAACGGCAGCGGCCGGCAACGGTCCACGGACCCAAAGCATCTTCTCGTATCGCTGCGACCCCCGGCGCATATTGGCGCTCCACCCTGACCGGATGCACTGGTCTGCCGCAATGTGCGCGATCATGGGCGGGATCGGCGGCTGGGGGCTCTTGTCGCCTGGCGGTGCTGCTTTGCCTGCCGTTAGATCTCGCCGAAGAATCCGCTGTCGACACTGATGTCTTCTACGGTTCGTGTTGTCGTCCGGACGCCCAGCTCGTACTGCTTGAGTAGCCCGCAAAGGCGATCGCCGTCGATGAGGTCAATGGGCGGGGCGCCGTCCCGGGTCGCTTCCTTCTTGGCATCTGCGGTGAACGATCCGGTGGTGATCAGGAGCCCTTTGTCGCCACGTCCTGCCATAGCGCCGCGGAAGTCGCGGACGGCGCTTGGGCCGACGCTGCCCCGGTAGCGCTTGCACTGGAAGAAGACCGGGAAGCTAACCAGGCCGAGCCGGTAGACGCCAAGTCCGTCGATTCCCCCGTCGCCGCTTTGCCCGGTGACGTTAACGCTATCGAAGTCAGCCTCGCGCAGGAGTCTGCGGGCCAGCCGCTCAAAGGCGTCGGGCCGCATGCTCATGAGCTGGCCGAGCAGCTGCTCCTTCCAGCTGAGCTCCCCGGCGGGCTCTTCGGCGTCCCCCCCTTCAGGGTCCTGCGAGGTGCGCGCCTTGCGTGCCTTCCGCAGCTCGATCAGGTGCGCCGCCCATAGTTCGCGGACTTGTTCCCGGCGCTGTTCATCTGTCGTGGACGGGTCGGTCAGCAGCGCGGTGCCTTCGTCGGTCAGAGCCCATACGCCCCGGGCGCTGTTGGTCAGAAGTCCCATTGCCTTCAGGTAGGTGCGGGCCCACGCGAGGCGGTAGCCGATCTCGGTTTCCGGGCCATTGTTGTGCAGCACCGCCTGCTGGGCGTCGCTGAAGGCCTCCCGCCTGACGACCGTCTCCACGATCTCGCCGATCGACGCTGACCCGCCCAGCTCTGCTACCGCCTGAACCACAGGCCACAGCATCTCGTTATACTGCGGCACATTCGCCTTGGCCATGTTGCGACATTCCTGCCTGCGCGGAGGATGTATCTCACCCTAATCATCGTCATGTTCGCGAAGGCATTCCACATCCTTGCGCCGATGTTCGCTCATGCCGCGAGGCGGTCATGCTGTGCCGCGGGTGGCCGCAGGTCGGCGCCTTCCTTGCGAGGGGATGCATAGCAGGCTTACGGCGAGGTCACTTGCCTTCCGCCGCTACGGGGCGGTACCTGGTCCTGGAGGCTTTCTAAATGGAGGCTTGCGGCGCGACTGGTCGATAATGTTGAACTCGCGGTGAAGGTGGTGGCGGAGCAGCCATAGGAGGCGTTCGCCGTCGTAGAGTTCCACGCCGAGGCGTTCGGCTTCCTGGCGGGCAGCCGAGGTGAAGCCCGACGTGGTGATGATGATGCCCTTAGTGAATTCGCGCTGCGAGATGGAGCCGATGATCTCCCTGACGGCGGCGATGTCGACCTTGTTATGCGGAGTGTACCGTTTGGCTTGGATGGCGACGCGGCCGCCGACGAAGGGTGTCTTGTTCACCGCGACCAAGTCGATGCCTCCGTCAGCCCGGGACCGGGTGCGCCGGACCTCATCGAACTCGGGGATCTCCTGGCAGAGCTTTACGAGGAGCTGCTCGAACTCGTACCCGTCGAGGTCCAGCAGGTTCTGCACGCTGTCGAGCCCCGCGGCGGCGTCGAGTTCCTCGGCGTAGTGCAGGTCGTCCCACGGGTACTCGATGATGGGCTGGACCGGCTGGTACTTCTCTGGGGTCTTGGAGACCTTGGCGTGCAGGTACGCCAGGCAGTCCATCGGGTCGACGCGGGCCAGGTCCAGCCGCTCGAACTCAGCACGCGGAACCTGCACGCTGACCAGGCACCAGTGCGCATCCTGGCCCGTTGCGGTGTCGACGGTGTCGACATAGCCGTTGCAGGCGGCTGAAAGGACAAGACCTCCCCGGTCCGCGGCGAAGACGCACCCGAGAGTCCGCAGTGCCATCTGGGCGACGACCTGCTGGTAGAGCTTGTTCCGGGCCGCTGCGGCGAGCTTCTTGTACTTGAGTTCGTTCTTCGTGACCAGGTACTCCGCCGATTCGAGCTCGGGGATCGCCGTCAAGAGCGGCAGGTCGATGTCGATCCGCAGCTCGCGGTCCGGCGGCAGGTAGGCGACCTTCACGCCGGTCGGGAAGTCGCTCGGGTACCGCTGCACGGTCAGCACCCCGCTGAAGTAGTCGGCCACCGCCTTGCGCTTCCCCTCGGCGAAGTCGCGAGCCATCTGATCGACGACCGCGTGCTGCCGCCGGACGCGCTCCCGCTCACGGCTCACGGACTGCTCATGAAGCGACTGCGCTCGTGCCAGTTGCTCTCTCCGGCTCCGTTCGGCCTGGGCGTGGGCGGCGCTGGCCTGCTCGTAGGCGGCCACGCCTTGTGCCACAGCCTGCGCGTATGCGCGCCGCCGGCCCGGTGTCAGCGCACTGAGGCCGGTCGGCGGCTCTGGCAGGAAATCAGCCGTCTGCGGCGGGGGCAGCTCCATGGCGAGCCGTTGCGGAAGCTTGAACTCGGCGGCCAGCAAGGGAACTTTGAAACGGTCCCACGGCAGGAACGGGTCCTCATCAAGGGTTCCCTTCAGAAGTGTCCGCAGCTCGGTCAAGTGGCCCTGCAGCGTGCGGGTCACCGCCTCGGCCTCCGCGTGCCCCTCGGCGATCTCCCGCTCGCGCGCCTCCCGCTGCTCCTGCCTGGCCTTCTCCCGCGCATTCACTGTCGCCATCCTGGCGTTCTCCTTCGCCCACGCCAACTGAGCCTTTGCTTCCAGCCGCTGGGTCTGCGCCCGGGCCTTCTGCCGATCGCTCATGGCGTCAGCGATGAACCCGGCCACACCAGGCTTCCGACGCTTTCGCCCAGCCATGGCACGACACCTCGATCTTCCGACAGACGACCTAATTAATACGCTCCGCGATTACCGTGTGGACGGCAAGACCTGCGTTTCGATTTTCTCCATCCAGCGCACCTCCTGGCATCCAGCCATGCATGGCATCAGGACCGTATGTTGAAAGGATCGCCGCGCCTCCTGCTGTTAAAGCTGACACTCGCAGCAGTTACTGTCCCTGCAGGCTGGGAATTTCCTAATTAGCGATCATGCGTTTCCGCTGTCACATTGACAAAGAGCATCCGCCGTGATTCTGCAGCGTACTAATCATCCGATTCTGCTCGCCCACCTGGAGGAGCAACAGGAGACACTACAGCCACACCCGAGGCAGGACTGTGCGCGGTTAGCCAGAGTTCGCAGCCAGCACATCGACGTCGCAGAGGCAGCGGGTAGCGACTACACCAACGTCGTGCAGCTGGACCGCAGCGAGTACACCGAAGTTCGCTGACCTCACCGTCCCTATCGTTGGCGGCATTTTGAGCCGGATATCTGGCGACTTGCCAGACGAACGTCCGGATCTGCCGCGATGAGGTCGTCCGGTCCAGCGATTCGGCGCGCGCGTAACCAGACGATCGGTGCGCACGCACGCGCACTGCCGACACAGTTGCGACGCCGTTCGTAATCGGCAGGGAGCACTTGCCGGGTTGAGCGTGACAGGGGCATCATGCACGCACCATGGCATGGCGTGTCGGGAGAGCCCGGCTTACGCTGCGGTTCCCCGTTCATGCTGGGGCCCGGTGGCTGCGCCTTGCCTTCCGGGTCTCGGCCGATCCGGAAGGTGCCCGATGACCGCCACCACCCCCTCCGCCGCTCTCGTCACTATCCAGCCGGTATTCACTGAGTCCGAGCGGCTGGCGCTCGCCGGATTCCTGGCCGGGTACCGCGGCCTGACCAGGGAGGCCCACACCTGGGTTGCGACGGTCTGGAGGAGGCGCATAACACGTCGGCACAGCTAGGGTCAGTGCGGCGGGAAGCGCGGGCTTAGGTTCGCCGGGATGCGCCGGTTCCGGCCACCACGGGCCGTCCGGTTACGCTGTGCTGGTGATGCGGAACGGAGTGTGAAGATGGCTAAGACCGGACAGGAAGTCCCCAGGTGCGCGTATCCGGGCTGTGGGAATGAGGCGCGGCCGGGGGCGGCGGAGCATGGGTACTGCGGGCTGCCGGACCCGGTGACCGGGGAGCCGCACACGGCGCTGACCGCGTTCCGGCGGCGCCAGGTGCTGGCCCGGGAAGGTGGCGGGGCGGCCGGGCCGGGTGATCCGGACCCTCCGGGGTTCGCGTTCTGGCGGCGCCGCCAGCGGGCTGAGGCGGAGGCCGGGGAGGCGCGTGCCGCAGCAGTGGAGGCCGAGGCGCGGCTGGCCGAGGCACTGGCGGCGACGGCGGCCGCTGAGCAGGAGGCGGAGGCCGCGCGTGAGGCCGCGCAGGAGCAGGTGGCCGCGGCGCGGCAGGAGCGAGACGATGCGGTGGCCGCCGCGGAGTCCAAGGCGGCCGAGGCCCAGTCAAGGGCCGCCGAGGCCGGGCGGGATGCGGCCCGGGCGCGGGAGGCGGCCGAATCGGCCCGCGCGGAGCTGGACCGGGCCCGCCGGGCCGCGCAGGAGCAGGTGGCGCAGGCCCGCCAGGAGGCCGCGCGGGACCAGGCCGAGCTGCGGGCCGGACTCGAAGCGCGGATTGCGGCGGCACAGGAGGCCCGGGCCGGGCTTGAGGCCCGCGCCGAGCAGGCCGAGGCGGAGGCCGGACAGGCGCGCTCTGCCCAGGCCCAGGCCGAGGCCAGGCTGGCCCAGGCGGTGGCGGCGACGGCGGCCGCCGAGCAGGAGGCGGCGGCCGCGCGGGAGCAGGTGGCCGCGGCGCGGCAGGAGCGGGACGATGCGGTGGCCGCCGCGGAGTCCAAGGCGGCCGAGGCCCAGTCAAGGGCCGCCGAGGCCGGGCAGGACACGACCTGGGCGCAGGAGGCCCGCGCAGAGCACGCCGAGACTGAGCCGCAGAGTACCAGCGCCGACCACGACGAGGCAGCCGGGCAGGCCACCCGAAGACAACCCAAACGCGCAACGCGACGCCAGCGCCCTGGGGGAAGGTGAGCGGGGAGCACCTGCGAGCACAGCTTCTTCCCGGGCCAGTGCGCTGTCCAGCAACCTTGACAACCTGGCAATCGATTACGCGATCTTCATGAACCGCCTACCCGCAAGACCCTTGACACATCGGTTCACGGCGGCATACACGGTGTGCCCCCGCCCTGCCCGGGCCGTCGAGCGCACGGGTGCGCTCGTATCGCATGAAATCCCGGTGGGCTAACGTTAGGAGCGGCCGCGGCGCATACCTCGCGGCCACCCGCACCGAACCGGACAATCTGAGCGCCTGCGGCACTACAGCCAATCGAAGGCCCATGGCTGAAATAGCGCCGCGGCGACCAGCCGGGCGGCCGCCAGGCCGAGGTCATCGGGATCCCAGCGCGCCCGGGAGAAAAAGGAGTGCGCCCGGTCATGCGGCCAGATCCGGGACAGCCCCGCCCCGGTCAGCATGCCGCACACCGTCCGCTTACCCGTCTGCCCGAGGAACCCGCAGGCCAGCGCGCAGAACGTGCGGAACGACGGGGCGGTGAAACACGGCGCAACGACGGCCAGCAGCGCAGACAGCGAAGCAGGTAGGGTCACATCCGGGAGCATCGGCGGAACTCCATACGTGGGGTTACTTAGTGAGCGGCCGCGGGACGTGTGCCGATTCGCTTCCGGGAGGTGACACTTCTCGGACCGGCAATCCGCTTACCTGGTGAGCGACGGGCGAGCGACCCTCCGCAGCATCGCCCGTCGCTCGTCACGCCCCAGCGCTTTCCCTCGCTACGGGCAGAACACCGCGATGTAGAAGGGCTCCCGGTGGTCGTTGCCTCCGGGTGCGTAGGTCCGCACCCAGAAGCCGCCCGAGTAACGTTGCACTCCGGCGGGGCCGGCATCGCCCACCGGCTCTCCTGGCCCGCGGTTGAACGCCTCCGTGACCATCGGCACGCAGCTGGCGGGCAGCGCTCCGCCCCAGCTCACCTGGTAGAGCGTCGGATGGGGCGATGCGATCAGAGATGCTCGTCCCCCGCTGCTCGATGCCAGCAGCTTGCCGTCCTGCCGCACAAACGCCCAGTGCGTGACTGCCGCCGCAGGCACGTCTGGGCGCTGGGCGGACCGGTTCTGCTGTGCGTTCGCGCCGCTGGCGAACAGCTGCACGAGGCCATATGCGGAGCCGAGAAGAACCGCGAAGACCGCGATGTAGGTGATACCGCGGAAGGTATCTCTCCACTTGTGAGACATTTTGGCCGTCCCTTCTGACGGGTCCATCGAGCGCACAAGATTGTTCAGCCGATCCAGTGACCACCGCTGGCGAGCAACGTCGGTCCTCCACCCCACCACCCTGTTCAACCAGGGCGGAAGTGGCCAAGGTCGCGTCGTATCCGGGTCCATAGCCCGGCAGCGTCCCCGGCGGGGACGATGAGCACTCGATGCGGTGGCTCATGCTCCCGGCGCACGCGCCGACCGCGTACACGGGCGACGCGAACGTGATCGCCGTCCTGATCCTGCTCGGGCTGGCTGACGAACCGAACCGGCAACCATGTCCGGGAAGATCGACGGGCAAGTATCAGGCCGACTGGAGCAGGCACCCAGCCTCCGGTCTACCCAGGCGATGAGCGCGGGGACATCGCGAGAGTCCGTCATCAAAGAGATAGCAGCGTCGGATGCCGCCGACGGCGCCGCCGAGCTGGCCGCGATCGGCCGGGGCTACGTCCGGTTCGCAGTCGGCCACTCAGCACACTTTGAGGTCATGTTCCGGCTGGACGCGCTCAACCCCGGCAACGCCGAGTTCGTCGCCGCCAGCGAGGCGGCCTACGGACTTCTCACCGCGACCGTCGATCGCTGCCGCGCGGCCGGGCGCCTGCACGGGCGTTGTCCGGAAGTAGTCGCGGTCAGCGCATGGTCGCTGGTGCACGGCCTCTCAGCGCTGTGGATCAGCGGGCGCTTGTCCGAGCGCGTCGCCGAGCAGGATCCCCGGCACCTGGCCGCAGCTGTGTCAGACCTGTTCGCCGAGGCTGTCCTGCCGCCGTCCCGGGCCGTCGGCAGCGATACGTAATTGGCGAAGCTGAAGCCGCTTCGTGGTCGAGTCCGTTGTCGGTTCGGGGTGGCCGGATCATCAGCTTGAAGGGCTGCGGCCCGTTACCGGCGGGACAAAGTGCGGCACGATGGAAGTACTCGTGACGGGATAGGAGAAGCGGATGGCGGAGAGCTCTGGCCTTGACGTACCGATCGCGGCCGTGACGGTCTTCCGGGATGGCGCTCGCGTGCAGCGCAACGGCACCGTCGGCATCGAGCCGGGGCCGCAGACCGTGGTGATCGGCGGCCTTCCGGCCAGCACGGATTCGGCGTCGGTTCGGGTCGCGGCCCGCGGGCCTGGCCTGGCCTTGCTGAATGTCGAGGTACACCGTCGGTACCGTACCGATCCGCTGCGCGAGGAGACCACGCGGCTCCGGTCGGGGGTGGACAGGTGCCGCGATGCCGTCCAGGCTCTCGACGATGAGGACGCCGCCGAGCAGGCGCGGCTGGACTTCGTGGGCCAGCTATCCGGGGCGGCCGCTACGGCGCTTGCGCGGGCGGTGAGCTTCGGCCGCGCCGATCATGACGATCTGGCCCAGATGGCCGGGCATCTGCATGGTGACACCGCCGACGCGCTCGGCCGGCGCCGCGACATTAGCGCGCGCAGGCGCGCGGCCCGCCGGGAACTCGAAGCCGCCGAGCAGCGCCTGGAGGCGGCGGAAAAACGGGCCGGCTCTTCCGTGGCGTTCACCGAAGTGTCCGCGACGCTGGAGGCCAGCGCGGCTACCCGCGCCGAGGTGGAGCTTTCCTATCATGTCTCCGGTGCTTGCTGGCGCCCGCTGTATGACCTGGCGCTGGAGGGGAAGCGGCTTGCCGTCAGCTACCTGGCCGAGGTCACCCAGCAGACTGGAGAGGACTGGCCCGCGGTCGAGCTGGTATTGTCCACGACGCGGCGCGGGCGGCATCAGACTCTGCCCGAGTTGGATCCCTGGTACATCAGGCGAGCCCGGCCGGTCCCCGGGCCGTCGGCCCGCAGACCTACGGCGCTGGCGGGGGTGGCTGCTGAGCCAGGTGCGCCCGTTCCCGTGATGGCCATGGAGGCCGGTTCCGGCGCTGCAAAGACCGGCCCGGCCGAGGCCGCACCGCTTACCGCCGAACTCGGGGAGTCAGGGGTCGGGCTGACCTACCGGGTCCAGCGCCCGCTGGCCGTGCCCGCCGATGGCGGGCCGCACAAGACCATGGTTGCCCAGTTCGCGCTCGACGCCGCTCTGGACTACCTCGCGGTCCCTGTTCTGGCGCCTGAGGCATACGTGCGGGCGACCGTCACCAATACCTCCCCGCTGCTTCTGCTCCCCGGCCCCGCACGAATCTTCCACGGCGCCAAGTTCGCCGGGGAGACATTCCTGGACACGGTAGCCTCGGGCGAGGAGTTCGAGCTGCAGCTCGGAGTGGATGACCAGATCAGGGTGGAACGCAAGCTGCGCCGCCGCAGCACCAGCAAGGCCGTGATCGGGGGCACGCGCACCATCGACGTCGCCTACGAGATCACGTTGGAAAATCACCGCCCGGACAAGGCCCGGGTCAGCGTTCATGACCACATCCCGGTTTCCGCCGACGGCGAGATCAAGGTGCGGCTGCGCGAGACGAGCCCGGATCCGGCCGGGCACGATGACCTGGGCGAGCTCACCTGGGAGCTTTCGCTAGATGGCGGGCAGACAAAAACGATCCGCTACAGGTTCACCGTCGAGCATCCGGCGCAGGTGACCGTCACCGGGCTCTGACCAGCCAGCGGCCAGCGCGGCACCCCGAACCCGGCCCGCATCACCAGGAGTACGTCGGCGCAGCGCAGGCCAGCGCAGATCCGGTCGTTCTTGCGGCGGTCAGCTGCCGCTCCCCATCAGCCACAGGCAGCGCCCAACCAAAGACCCGTTGCATCAATGCTGGAAACGCCGGGTCATGCGCACATAGCGCGCACGTGGACCTGAACGCCAGACCAGGGGATTATCCCGGGAGATCATGCGGCTGCCGTACAGCGCAGGGCAGCCGGGAAACGCCACTCCCCACTCCCCATGGTGGCAGCTCAGGCGCAGCGCATACGCGAACCGCCGATATGGCGGCTTTACGCAAAGGAGGCGCGGCGATCACCTGGCCGCGCATAACTGGATGATCTGGGCGCTTTCGATGCATGCGACAGATGACGCACGAACTCAAACGCTATCGGCTGTTTGCCACTATCAATCTTGTCGCAACACTGCTTGCCGCTGATTCATCTACGATTGTGGGATGAGCGCCCTATTTGAAACCCCGCTCGGGCGTGCCTGCGTTCAATGTCCGTAGTGAGCGTACGCAGCCCAGGTGAAGGGGTCTGTGGGATCCGTTTCCCGGAGCCTCATGATGGCTGCTCGTAGTGCACTGGCGGTGTCGTTACCTGTCTGTGAGAGTGTCGTGTAGAACGTCTCGGCAGCGAGTGGGCCCGGAGCGTCTTTGATTGACCACATCGTTGCGATGACGTGGCTGTAGCCGATGAACTGCATGGCTGCAGCCAGGTGCAGGGCCTCGTCCGGATGCTCGTCACTCCCGGCGGCAGTTTGGCAGGCGGACAGGAAAGCGAGCCCGCCCTGGCGTCCTGGTTGCGCAGCGAGGTCCGTGACGGTCAGCTCTCCGTCCCACAGGGCAAACCCGCGGTTGACAGTCCCATCGTCGGAGCTGAGTGGGCCGGCATGGCAGGCAAGGTGAATCCAGTCATGAGCGGCTATCCCGGTGGTGGCGGCGGCCCGGGTTGCGGCTGGCCCGATGAGCTGGTGGTTGGCCGGCCCGGGCGGAAAGTGCCTGGTGAGGCAGTCCACTTCGGCGGACACGTGACTTAGCGCGGGCATGTCCGCACGTTGGAGGTCCGGGGTCGCCACGGTCAGCTGGCGGACCAGCTCGGGCGGGGCGAAGCCGCGGGCGCGGCCCAACGAGGTGAGCGTCGGGATGTATGAGGAGACGGTGCGCGCGAGGGTGGACTCGCCGTCGTGTCCGAAGCGCAGCCGGGGGTGGTGGCCGGCGGCGTGCAGGGGCAGGGAGACTAGCGGCCCTGTCGGGCACCACCATATCCGAGGCAGTGCGACCTGGACGGGGAGGAAGTCGGCCAAAGAGTCAAGGACGGGGGCGCTGATCACCTCCCAGAGCCAGCTGAGAATGTCCAGCAGGTCCCGACGGTCCGCCTCGCGGCTCAGGAACGGCCGATTGGCCTGGCGCGCGTTGCCGAGCAGCCGTGACATCTGGCTGGCGCGTTCCTCGGCGGCGTCGAGGTCAAGCCTGGGCAGGTCCACCACGCGCGCGCGTTCAGTGTCCGGGGTGACGATGATCGCGTGGCAGCCGTAGCGGCTGGCGTTCACGATCACTGCCGCACCGCCCCCGGTCGCCGTGGCGAGTTCCGCGTACGGGGTGGGTTCCAAGTAGTGCTCGAAGCCGTCCAGCTGGCGGATGCGGCGGAGGGTCTCGTCGTAGTCGCGGGCGGCGCGAGCGCGCGGGTCTTCCTGGCGGGGCGGGTGGAACCTGGTGACGGGCAGGCCGTCGGCGTAGACACCCGGGAGACTGATGCCGAGCTGTCGCGGCGCCGATGACAGGACCGGCGCGTTCAGGATGGCGCGTGCCGCTTCCAGCCGGCTGGCGAGTTCGGGTGCCGCAAGCTGGAGATCGGCGAGGTCCGCCCGGAGGTTCAGCGCCTGGCTCCAAAGCATCGACCTGCCCTGTTCCAGGAGCTCGACAGCGAGTTCCGGCTTGCCGTCGAGTACCGCGCTGCTGGCGGCGTCCGCTGCCAAGCCCGCCCACCTGGCGGCCTGCTGCTGCCTGGTGGCCGGGTTAAGGCCGTGCCAGATGACCTCCGGCAGGATCTTGACCGCGGCGGAGAAGCCCCCGACCGCTTCCGCGAGCACGCCCTCCCGCGCTGCTGTCCGCCCCCAGTACCGCGCGGTGGCCAGCCGGTCGGCCGGATCGGCCGCCGTGATGCTGGCGGCCGCGCGCCAGCTGCTGAAGGCGGTGCTCAGATCGGCGGGGTCGCCGTACAGGTCGTAGCGGGTCTGCAGCGCGTTTCCCTCAATCTTCAGGTACCGCGCGCGCTCCGGATGATCTGGCGATACTTTCCCCAGGGCCTCCCGGGCGCTATCCAGGGCTTCGGCCGCATCCGCCCGATCCCGGGTCTCATCTGCGAGGGAGTCCAGGCACGTGCTGAGATTCGCGAGGTAGAGCGCCCGGTCGCCGTGGTCGTCTGGGAGCGCGGCCAGCGCCTCGCGGCAGTACCGGACGCCTTCCGCGGCATCGTGCAGTGCGCCGGCCTGGTCGAAGCGAGCGTTGTGCGCCAGCCCGAGGTTCATCAGGTGCATCGGATGTTCGGTGTGCCCGGGCTGGCTCGCTTCCGCGGCGGCGCGCATGGCGTCGATGGCGTCGTCGATATCGTTCTCATGCCGGAAGCTGGAGTGGTGGCGGGCAAGCAGGACCCCGCCGAGGCTTGACAGCATCAGGGGTTGATGCGAAACCTCCGCGCCCGCCATGGCCACAGCGCGGCGGGCCGCCTCGATGGCTTCGTCGATGTCGGCCATGTCGCTGGTTCGCTCGAATCTGACCCGCAGGAAAGCGCAGAGATTGGTTAGCCAGAGCGGGATATGACTGTAGGCGGTGCCGGTCGTGGCGCCCTCACGGAGGAGGTCGATAGCGTCGTCCAAGTCCGCCGCGTTGCCGGTTCGCTCGAAGCGGCGCCCCAGGCATATCCCAAGCATGGAGAGCCAGCCCGCCCGGAAATAATGACGGCGGCCGCCTTTCTCGACGGCTTGCACCAGGACCATGATCGCCCTGTCGAGGGCGGCCTGTTCCGCGGTGCGCTCGTAGCGCCGCAGTTCGATCATCCCCATGGTGGAGAGCACGAAGGACTGCAGCAAATGCCCAGGCGGCAACGCGGCAATGACCTGGTCGGCTTCTGCCGCCGCGGTCATGAGAGACGCGAACTGGCCAGTCCTCTCGTACTCCCGCCACCGGATCATGGCCTGGACAGCCAGCACTATATGACGCGCGGGCGAGTCCTCCTCGGTCAGCGCGACCGCCTCGGCGATGACAGCCTGCGCTTCGCCGAGCGCCGCAGGTGCTCCAGTCGTCTCGAAAAGGCGGACCAGGAACAGGGCAAGGTCCACCGCGGATCCGGCACGCCCAGGGTCATCGGCTGGGTAGCCGGCGACCGCCCGCCGTCCGGTTTCCACGGCCCGTTCCAGGTCCGGCAGCTGGCCGGACCGCCCGAACTGAGACAGCTGGACCTGGGCGAGGGCGCTCAGGCAGGATGCGCGGTCATCGGGGTCGGCGGGCAGCCGGGTTGCCGCCTCCGCGGCCACCACAGCGGCCTCATCCAGGTACGCCTGCTCCTGGGTCAGTACGTACCCCGCGTGGAGGTTCGCGGAGAGAGTTGCCAGCCGGGTGGCGCGAACTGCGTCGCCGGATCGCGTCGCCTCGATGGCCCTTCGGCTCGCGTCGATCGCGGCGTGCAGGTCTGCCTCGTTTCCGGTATCCCGGTACTTCTCGAATGCGAATTGCCCGAACCTGGCCCAACGCTGTGCCGCCTCCTTGCGCTTCCAGGGAGAAGTCTCCCTGGCGCTCTGGCGGGCGAAGAACACCGAGGCTTCCAGGTCCGCCAGCTGTCGTGACCGGTCGTACCTGCGCTTCAGGTGGATCGCCAGGTTTCCTACGATCCAGTCGTGATTCGAGCTGAGCAGCGGAGTCCCGTTGACTCCCTGCCGCCCGCAGGCGATTGCGTCGTCAAGATCCGCCGGGTCTCCGACTGCGGAGAACCGCTGGCTGAGGCATATTGCCAGGTTTCCGAGGCACCGGCTGTATTCCATACTGCCCACCGGGGCGACGGCGACGGCGCGCTTATATGCCGCTATCGCGGAATCCAGCGCGGCCGGACTCTTCCGCCACTCGTACATCCGGTCAGCCAGCTCGGCCCGCGTACCGAGGGCTTCTCCCGCGAGCCACGAGGCCGAACGCAGCAGGGCGGAATTCGCCCGGCTCTTACCGGAGCTTCCCTTGCCGGACAAATGCCGCTACCAGCAGGCCGCGGAAACGTTCAAACGGCAACGAGGGCTCCGGAATTGCCCAAGTGTCACTCGGTCCCCTCTCTGAACGTTCTCCACGTGAGCCTCATAGCGTCATGACAGATATCGTAAAGCTAGTTATTCAGCCTACCGGTGAGCGGAGAATATCGGTGCCAGTCGAAGATCCATTGTCAGGTCGCGGCTACGAGGAGTCCACGGCGTTCGAGTGGACCGAGAAGGCGTTTGAAAAGCTTGAGAACGGCATGCTCCGCGGCGAGGTGATCGCAAGCCGCGGAATCATCCGCTCCCGTGTGTGGGGACAGTGCCCGGCCTGCGAGCACGACCTCGACGACCGGCAGACGCACACTGCCGTTACCAGCGTCTTCGGCGGCGAATGGCGTGATACGGCCCTTAAAGACGGCGGTGCCGGGGCGGCTCAGCCGGCCTACTACCAGGTAGACGTGTCATGCGGCTGCGGACATGCCCATCCCTGTGCGCCTGGCGACCGGACCGGGTGCGGGGCGAGCTTCCGCGTTGAACTGCTCTTGCAGACGGACGGGAGCGGCGATCAGGCATGACAGCCGAACCACCGCCCCGAGTCCGTAAGCCTGAGACCGCCCCCACCGCGGCCGATCTCGCCGAACGAGACCAGTACGCCATCATGACAGCCGGATCCGCCGAGTCGGTCCGAGGCAGTGCCAAAACCTGGGAAACAGCGCTGACGGCGTTCATCACGCTGATAACCGCGGGCGTGATCATCAAGGGCAGGGATTCAATCGCCGACCTCACCATCGCCTGGCGATTGCCTATCGTCGTCCTGGCTGGTGGCGGACTGCTGCTCGCAGTTGCCGCAGAGGCCGGCACCCATCCCGAGACCAGAACACTGCAGGACATCCGCGCGACGCACGGGACGTTCAGTGCGTACCAGGTTTACCTCGCCGTACA
>Ga0187807_1000176_pt1 | contig 18656 bp, 12 predicted proteins | sample NC_wetland_sal_i_4_FD_132432 | JGI IMG/M metagenome (GOLD analysis project Ga0187807, IMG submission 132432) | Wetland sediment microbial communities from Neuse River Estuary, North Carolina, USA - ASW_2 | ecosystem: Environmental > Aquatic > Freshwater > Wetlands > Sediment | place: USA: North...
GATGTGGAACCGGATCGGTTCTCAGTACGGCAACAACCACCTGGTCGCCGCCGCGTTCCCGAACGACTCCGACGGCAACGCGTTCCGGGCGGTGTTCCCCAGCATCCTCAAGAGCGCCGGGTACAAGATGGACCTGTCCGCCGCGTACCCCGACGGGCTGACCAACTCCTCGTCGATAATCTCCCAGTTCAAGTCCTCCGGCGCGGACTTCTTCACGAACGGCCCGCTGCCCCCGGACTTCGCCACGATGTGGAAGCAGTCGGTGCAGCAGGGGTTCAACCCGAAGCTGGCGACGGTGGCCAAGGTGCTGCTGTTCCCCCCTGACGCGTACGCGATGGGCTCGCTTGCCTACAACATCGCGACCGACTCGTGGTGGGTGCCGTCGCTGCCGTGGACATCGTCCTTCACCGGGCAAACGTGCCAGCAGCTCGCCGATGCCTACACCGCTGACGGTAACGGGCAGCCGAACGCTAACATCAGCAACTACACGCTTTTCGAGATCGCCTACAAGGCGTTCACGTCGGTGAACGACCCGCACAACAAGGACGAGGTGGCCCAGGCCATCCACAACGTCGTGATCCCCGACGCGGTGGCGGGTCCGATGGACTTCACCTCGTCCAAGAACCCCGCACCCGGCGTGGTGATCACCCCGCCGGTCGGCATCCAGTGGCAGAAGAGCACCAAGTACCCCGTCGAGGCGGTCGTGGTCGACAACACGCTGCTCCCTGAGGCCAAGATCACGGGTGACCTGCTGCCGACCTTCAAGTGAGCGGATGACGGTCCATTGCTTGAGCTAGACCACGTGACGAAGCGGTTCGGCCGCGTCGTCATCGCGGAAGACCTGTCGTTCTCGGTCGGCGCCGGGGAGACGGTCGGGATCGTCGGGCCGAACGGCGCTGGCAAGACCAGCCTGTTCGGCCTGATCTCCGGTGACCTGTCCCCTGGCGCCGGTCAGGTCAGATTCGCCGGGCGTAACGTCACCCGGCTCGATCCCGCCGCCCGGTGCCGACTCGGCATCGGGCGGACTTATCAGGTCCCGCGCCCGTTCGCCGACATGACGGTGTTCGAGAACGTCCTCGTCGCCGCCCAGCAGGGCGGCGGTCTGCGCCGCAAGGCCAGCTACGCGGCGGCGGCGGCGGCGCTGGAGCGCACCGGGATCTCCGGCGAGGCCAACCTGCCCGCGGGCCGGCTCGGGCTGCTGCAGCGCAAGCGCATGGAGATCGCGCGCGCGGTGGCGACACGGCCGACGCTGCTGCTGCTCGACGAGGTCGCCGGCGGCCTCACCGACCCGGAAGTGACCGTGCTCGTCGAGATCATCCGCGGCATCAACGCCGAGGGCACGGCAGTGATCTGGATCGAGCATGTGGTGCGCGCGCTGACCTCCCTGGTCACCAGGCTCACCTGCCTGTACGGCGGCCAGTTCGTCGGTGACGGCGACCCGGCCAGCGTGCTCGCCAACCCGCGGGTGCGCGAGATCTACCTGGGCAGCGAGGTCACCGCCGAGACGCTGGAAGCTGAGGCGGGCGACGAGCTGGCGGGTTCCGGGGGGCAGCAGACCGGGGGTGGCACGTGAGCACGCCAGCGACCGGGACTCCCGGGCAGCAGGGAGCGCCGCTTCTCGACGTGCGCGACCTGGTCGTGCACCACGGCCAGCTGCGCGCGCTGTCCGGCATCTCGCTGCGGGTGTATCCCGGCGAGGTATACGCCATCATCGGCGCGAACGGCGCCGGCAAGTCGACACTGCTGCGCACGATCGCCGGACTGCACCACCCCACCGAAGGGCAGATCCTCTACGACGGCAGGGATGTGACCGGCATGCGGCCCGAGAAGCGGGCCACCGCTGGCATCGGGATGGTGCCCGAGGGCCGGCGCTTGTTCCCGTCGCTGACGCTCGAAGAGAACCTGAAGGTGGGCGCGACCTTCGCACGCTCCGGCCCGTGGACCATCGAGCGGGTCTACGACCTGTTCCCGTGGATGAAGGAGCGCCGCGGGCAGAAGACCGCGCAGATGTCCGGCGGTGAGCAGCAGTCTGTCGCCATCGGAAGGGCGCTCGTCGCGAACCCGCGGGTGCTGCTGCTCGACGAGCTGTCCCTCGGCCTCGCGCCGGTCATCGTGCAGCGGATCTACGGCATGCTGCCGCAGATCCTGTCGTCCGGGGTGACCGTGCTGCTCGTCGAGCAGGATGTGAGCCAGGCGCTGCGCGTCGCGACCCATCTGCAATGCCTGCTCGAGGGCCACAGCACGCTGGAAGGCCGCCCCGCCGACGTCACCGCCGAGCAGGTGGAGGCGGCCTACTTCGGGATGGGCGAGCGGAGCGAAGCCGCGGAAAGCACAGCCGTGCAGAGCGCAGCCGGGCAGAGCACGCCCGAGCAGAGCGCAGCCGAGGGGAGCGCGTAATGGCCTGGGTCAACGCCATCGTCCAGGGCATCTTGACGGGCGGTCTCTACGCCTTGTTCGCGTGCGGGCTGTCCCTGCTCTTCGGGGTCATGAAAGTGGTGAACCTGGCGCACGGCGACCTCGCCACGGTCGCGGCCTACATCGGCATCGGGATCATCGCGGCAATTCACGTGCCCTTCCTGTGGTCCGTCCCGATCGTGGTCGTGATCATGGCGGTGCTCGGCTACGTGCTCCAGAGGTCGCTTATCCAGGGGGCTATCAGCCGCGGCGAGCTCACCACGCTGATCGTCACGTTCGGCCTGTCGATCGTGATCGAGAATGGACTGCTGCAGTTCTTCACCGCCAACAGCCGGGGCATCGGCGTGGGATCGTCCCTGATCAGCGCCTCGTTCTCGGTCGCCTCCGGGCTCCAGATCGCGTGGCTTGACGTCGCGATCTTCGGGCTCGCGGTCGTCGTGCTGCTCAGCCTCCAGTACTTCCTGTCCGCGTCCAAGTACGGGCGGCTCATCCGCGCCGTCGCCGACGACAGGGAGGCAGCCCAGCTGTCCGGGGCCGATTACCGGCACGTGTTCGGCATCTGCGCCGCGCTGGCGTTCGCCACCGTCGCGCTGGCCGGCATCGCCTACGGGATGACCACGGTCGTCACCCCCACCACCGGAACCGACACGATCTTGCTGTTCGCGTTCGCCGCGGTGGTGATCGGGGGCCTCGGGTCGCTGTGGGGCACGCTGGTCGGCGGCATCGTCCTGGGCGTCGCCCAGCAGATCGGCGCGCAGATCAACATCTCCTACGAGCTGCTCGCCGGGTACATCGTCTTCCTTGCCGTGCTGGTGATCCGGCCGCAGGGGCTCACCGCGCGGAGGTCGCAGTCGTGAGGGTTACTACAGACGCAACCGTCCGTTCGGGACAAGATCTGAAAGTCACCCGGTCGCGGCGAAACGTGGCGTGGACGGGCATCGGCGCGCTTGTCGTGGCTGTCGTGCTGGCGCTGTTCCCGTACCTCGTGTACTCGGGCACCACCGCGATCATGGTGCAGGGGCTCATCGTGCTGACGCTCGCCAGCATGTGGAACCTGCTCGCCGGGTACGCGGGCCTGGTCTCCGTCGGCCAGCAGGCCTTCTTCGGGCTCGGCGCGTACTTCGTGCTGATCCCGGCGATGCACGGGCTGTCGCCGTTCGCGGGGCTGTTCGTCGCGGCGGCCGGCGCCGGGGTCGTGGCGTTCCCCCTGTGGTGGCTGATCTCGCGGCTGCGCACCGGCTACTTCGCGATCGCCACCTGGGTGATGGCCGCGGCGATCATGCTGTTCATCGAGCAGATCCAGTCCATCGGCGGGGGCACCGGCATGCCGCTGCCCGGTTTCGCCGGCATGGACCCGACGCTGCTCGCCGCCTACACGTACTGGGCGGCGCTCGCGGTCGCGGTGCTTGCCATCGGCACCGTGTACTTCCTGCTGCGGTCCCGGCTCGGCCTCGTGCTCACCGCCATCAGGGACGATGAGACCGCGGCGCGCAGCTCGGGCGTGAAGGTGGGCCTGGCGCGGCTGCTCGTCTTCGTCGTGGCCGCCGCCGGATGCGGCGCGGCAGGCGGCGTGCTCGCGATCGACCAGCTCCAGGTCGTCCCGGGCACCTCCGGCGGCGTCTTCAGCGTGCTGTGGACGGCCGAGATGGCGTTCGCGGTGATCATCGGCGGCCTCGGCACGATCGAGGGCCCGATCATCGGGACCGCCGTCTACATGATCCTGCAGCAGACACTGCAGTCCTACAACGCCTGGTACCTCATCATCCTCGGGCTTGTGGCCATCGCCATCGCGCTGTTCGCGCGGCGCGGCCTGTGGGGCCTGCTCGACGAGAGATTCAACATCCGGCTCTTCCCGGTGGGCTACTACCTGTGGCCGCCCGGCCAGACCAGGCGACGGCAGCGAGCCAAGACCACAGCAGCCGTCGGCTAACTTTGTGGCTCCCTCACTGTGTCATTCCGGGTGAATAGCGCCCAGAATTGCACATGGAAGGCCGGGGCGGCGTCACCGCCGCCCGCATGTGCGCCGGCAGGGAAGGGAGCAAACGAGTGGGACTCCACGAGGACGTGGTGGTGACCACGGTCGCCGAGGCTTACCTGAGCGTGCTGAAGGATCGCGGCGTCAGCCGGCTGTTCGTGAACGCGGGCACCGACTTCGCCCCCCTCGTCGAGGCGTACGCTCGCCGGAAGCAATCGGGACTGGACTTCCCCGAGCTCGTCGTCTGCGCGCACGAGAACCTCGCCATCTCGATGGCCCATGGCGCCTACCTGGGCGACGGGCGCGTCCAAGCGGTCATGCTCCACACCAGCGTCGGAACGGCCAACGCGGTCTGCGGGGCACTAAACGCCGCGACAGACCGCATCCCCATCCTGCTGACCGCGGGGCGCAGCCCGCTGTTCGAGGACTCCGTGCTCGGGTCGCGCGACGGCGGCATCCACTGGGCGCAGGAGATGTACGACCAGGCGTCCATGGTGCGCGAGCTCGTCAAGTGGGACTACGAACTGCGCGACGGCTTCCAGGTCGCCGCGGTCGTCGATCGTGCCATCGATATCGCCATGACGGCGCCGCGGGCTCCGGTCTACCTGTCGCTGCCGCGGGAGGTGCTCGCCAGGAACGCGGCCGGCGCCGTGCCTCCCCCGCACAGCGCGGCGCCCAGCGATGCCGCGCCGAGCGCCGCCGCCGCCGATCAGCTCGCGGACCTGCTGGCCGGCGCGAGCTTCCCGGTGTTCGTCACGGCGGCGTCGGGAACCGACCCTGAGACGGCGGCCCTGCTCGGACAGCTGTGTGACGAGTACTCGATCGGCGTCCTGGAGTCCGGCCCGCGCCGCTACAACATCAGCAAGAGCCACCCCCTCCATCTCGGCTATGACCTGCACGCGGCGTGCAGCGCGGACGTGCTGTGCTTCCTCGACATGGACGTGCCGTGGATACCGGCGCGGGCCACGCCGCCAGCCGGCGCGACCATCGTCCAGTGCGGACCTGACCCGCACTTCTCCCGGTATCCCATCCGCACGCACCGGTCAGACCTGTCGGTCACCTCCAGCATCGGGAACCTCCTGGTGGCGCTCGAGGCGGCCTTGCCCGCGCGACGCGGCCGGATGGACAAGGGGCGGCGCGCCGCCATCGAGCGAGCCGCCGCGGACAGCCGCTCGCGGACCAGCGAACGCATAGCCGCGGCGGGCCACGCGGACGGCCCGATCAACAAAACCTTCATGAACTGGGCGCTCGGCCAGGTATTGCCGCAGGGCGCCGCGGTTGTCAGCGAGTACTGGGCCCGCCCGGAGCTGCTGCCGGACCGCGGACCGCAGAGCTACTTCGGAACTCCGCCGGCGGGCGGTCTTGGCTGGGGACTGCCGGCGGCCATCGGCCTGAAGCTGACCCGGCCCGAACGTACCGTCATCGCCGCCGTCGGCGACGGCGCCTACATGTTCGCCAACCCGGCCGCGTGTCACCACGCGATGGCGATGCACGACATTCCCGTGCTGACGGTCATCTGCGCGAACCGCAAGTGGACCGCGGTGCAGGGGTCCGCCCTCGGCATGTACCCGGAAGGGCACGCAGCCGGTGCCGGCCAGCTCAGCCCGCTCGCCGAACTCGGCCCGGCGGTCGCGTTCGAGCAGTATGCCGCCGCTTCGGGCGGATACGGCGAGGCCGTTACCGATCGCCAGGACCTGGTGCCGGCTCTCCGGCGAGCGCTGCAGGCAGTCGAAACCGAGCACCGCCAGGCCGTAGTCAACGTCTCCTGCGAGGATTGACCCGCTCCGGGGGACAATGTAAGGCGTGTTGCTCGCAGAACTCGCTGAGGTGTCCCGCGCGGTCGGGGCCACGCCGGCCCGGCTGAGCAAGATCGAGGCGCTCGCATCGGCGCTGCGTGACGCCTCCGCCGACGAGGTGCCCGTAGTCGTGGCCTACCTGTCCGGCGAGCTGCCGCAGCGGCAGATCGGGGTCGGGTGGGCGGCGCTGCGTGAAGCGCCGCCTCCGGCCGGGGCGCCGTCGCTGACCGTTCACGACGTCGATGAGGCGTTCAGCCGGATCGGGGCGGTGACCGGGAAGGGGTCGGCCGGGGAGCGGCGGCTGCTCATCGGCGAGCTTTTCAGGACGGCTACCAGGGATGAGCAGTACTTTCTGGTGCGGCTGCTGTCCGGGGAGCTGCGGCAGGGGGCGCTCGACGGGGTCATGACCGAGGCGGTGGCGCGGGCGGCCGACGTTCCCGTGGCGCAGGTGCGGCGGGCGGTGATGCTGCGCGGGTCGCTTCCCGCGGTGGCCGGGGCGGCACTGAGCGGCGGAAGCGCGGCGCTGGCCGGGTTCGGGCTGCAGGTCGGACAGCCGCTCAAGCCGATGCTGGCCGCCAGCGAGCCGTCCATCGAGGCGGCCCTCGCCAAGATAGGCGGGCGGGCAGCCGTGGAATGGAAGCTCGACGGCATCCGCGTCCAGGCACATGTCTCTGGCGACGGCGACGGCGACAAGAACGTCCGGCTGTTCAGCAGGACCCTCGACGACATCACCGCCCGGTTGCCGGAGGTCGCCGCCGCGCTCGCGGCACTGCCGGTTCGCGACGCGGTGTTCGACGGCGAGCTGATCGCGCTGCGGCCGGACGGGCGCCCGTATCCGTTCCAGGACACCGCCGCGCGGGCGGCGAGCGAGACGGCAGCGGAAAACCCGGTGCCGTTGTCGGCGTTCCTTTTCGACGTGCTGCACCTCGACGGCGCCGACGTGATCGATCTGCCGGACGAGCAGCGCCACGAGGCGCTCGCCAGGGTCGTCCCCGCCGGCATGCTGATGCCGCGGCTGGTCACGGACGACCCCGACGAGGCGACCGCCTTCTTCACGGACTCGATCGCGCACGGCCACGAGGGCGTGGTGGTCAAGGCGCTGACCGCGCCGTACGCGGCCGGCCGGCGCGGGGCCGGATGGATCAAGGTGAAGCCGCGGCACACCCTTGACCTGGTCATCCTCGCGGTCGAGTGGGGCCACGGCCGGCGCAAGGGCTGGCTCTCCAACCTGCACCTCGGCGCCCGCGACCCGCGAACCGGCGGCTGGGTGATGCTCGGCAAGACGTTCAAGGGCCTCACCGACGAGATGCTCACCTGGCAGACGCAGCGGCTGCTCGAGCTCGAGGACCACCGCGACAGCTGGACCGTGTACGTTCGCCCGGAACTCGTCGCGGAGATCGCCTTTGACGGCGTGCAGCGCAGCCCCCGCTACCCCGGCGGGGTCGCGCTGCGCTTCGCGCGGGTGCTCCGCTACCGCGAGGACAAGCCCGCCGCCGACGCCGACACGATCGACACCGTCCGCGCCCTCGCCATTTCATGATCACGAAAACTTTATGCACTTATACGATGCGTAACTTTCGTGATCATGGAATGGGCTGTTAAGCGCGGTACTCAGGTGGCGTGTGGGGCAAGGTCACTTCTTTTTCTTGTTGTTGCGCTTGCCGAAGGCCGCGGGAATGCTGGCCGACGGCAACCCCATGCCGGGCATCGGGGGCAGCGCGGACGGGCCGCCGCGGAAACCGGCGAAGCCGTCCCCGCCGCCGGGACCGCCGGCGGCCTGGGCGTCGCGCAGCATCTCGGCGAGGTCCTCCATCGACGCCGGGGCCTGCTGAGCCGCGGCCGCGGCGGCGTTCTGAGCCGCCCCCTTGCTGCCGCCGGACCCGCCGGACCCGCCCGAGCCCGCCAGCGCGGCCTTGCGCGGGTCGCCGCTCTTGCGCTTGCCCTTCTTCGGCTTCGCCGCGACCCGCGCCGCCCGGCGGGCTCCGGCACCCATCAGCCCTGGCATGCCCGGCATCCCGCCGCCGAGCATCTGGCGCAGCTGCTTCTGGCCCTCGAAGAAGTTCGTGACCAGCTGGGATACCTCGCCGACCGCCGTACCCGAGCCGCTGGCGATGCGCAGCCGCCGCGAGCCGTTGATGATCTTCGGATTGCGCCGCTCCTCCGGGGTCATCGAGCGGACGATGGCCTCGGCGTGGTCCAGGTCCTTGTCGTTGATCTGGTTGAGCAGCTCCTTGTTCTTGGCTGCGCCGGGCATCATGCCGAGCAGGTTCTGGATCGGCCCGAGCTTGCGGAGCATGCCGAGCTGCTCGACGAAGTCCTCGAGGGTGAACCCCTCGCCGGTCAGCATCCGGTTGGCCATCGAGGCCGCCTGATCGGCGTCGAACGCCTTCTCCGCCTGCTCGATCAGGCTGAGCACGTCGCCCATGTCCAGGATGCGGGAGGCCATCCGGTCCGGGTGGAACACGTCGAAGTCGGACAGCTTCTCGCCGGTGGACGCGAACATCACCGGCTTGCCTGTCAGCGCCGCGATGGACAGCGCCGCGCCACCGCGGGCGTCACCATCCAGCTTGGTGAGCACCACGCCGTCATAGCCCACGCCGTCAAGGAAGGCCTGCGCGGTCGCCACCGCGTCCTGGCCGATCATCGCGTCGACGACGTACAGCACCTCGTCGGGCTCGACGGCGTCCCTGATCGCGGCGGCCTGCACCATCATCTCCGCGTCGACGCCCAGCCGTCCCGCGGTGTCGATGATCACGATGTTGTGCAGCGTCCGGCGTGCCTCATCCAGCGACTGCCGCGCCACCGCCACTGGGTCGCCGGCCCCGTTGCCCGGCGACGGCGCGTACACCGGAACGCCCACGCGCTCCCCCAGCACCTGCAACTGCTGCACGGCGTTCGGCCGCTGCAGGTCGGCGGCGACGAGCATCGGCGTGTTGCCCTGCTCCTTCAGCCAGAGCGCAAGCTTGGCCGCCAGCGTCGTCTTACCTGAACCCTGGAGGCCCGCGAGCATGATCACGGTCGGCGGCACCTTGGCGAACCGCAGCCGCCGGGTCTCGCCGCCGAGGATCTCGACGAGCTCCTCGTTAACGATCTTGATGACCTGCTGGGCCGGGTTGAGCGCTGCCGACACCTCGGCGCCGCTGGCCCGCTCCTTCACCCGCGCGATGAACTGCCTGACGACGGGCAGCGCGACGTCCGCCTCGAGCAGGGCGATGCGTATCTCCCGCGCGGTCGCGTCGATGTCGGCGGGGGATAGCCGGCCCTTGCCGCGCAGCTGCGAGAAGACCTGGGTCAACCGATCAGAGAGCGTCTCAAACACGCTTCCAGGCTACCGGGCCCCCAGAGGGGATGGGGGACGGGAAGACATCCCCCATACACGGGCGACTGACTCTAACCGGCCAAGAGACAGCCGGGTACGTTCCGGACGATCTAATCCGAACTCAGCGCGGACAGCACCGCGGCGACGGTGCGCCGCCGCAAGTCCGGATCGGTGAGCAGCCCGCCGGCGGAATCGGTGACGTAGAAGACGTCGACCGCCTCGGCGCCGAGCGTCTCCACCCGGGCCGCGCGCACGTTCAGCCCGCACTCGCCGAGCGCCCGGCCGATCCGCCACAGCAGCCCCGGCTCGTCGTGCGCCCGCACCTCCACCACCGTGGCGCTGCGCGACGCGCCGTCGACAAGCGTCACCTTGGGCGGCGGCGCGGCGGCGCCGTGCGGCCGGGCGGCCCGTGCCCGGCGCTCGAGCCGGTCTTCCACGTCCAGCCGGCCCTCGAGCATCCGCCGCAGGTCCGCGGCGACCAGCGCGGCGTCCGGCGGGTCGCCGTACTCGGGCACCACGCTGAACACCGTGACGGCGATCTCGCCGGACGCGGACGCGTTCGCGCCGCGGACCGCGAGGCGGTGCGACGCCAGCACGCCCGCCGCGCGCCACAACAGGCCAGGCCGGTCGAGCGCGACAAGGGTGACCTCATTGCCGTCGACGATCGCCGCTGGCCCGCCCTCGGCGACCAGCGCGAGCTGGTCCTGGCGCAGCGGCACGGGCTCGGGCATCGGCTCGCCGTCGAGCACCGCGCTCACCCGGCGCACCAGATCGGCGACCAGGCCAGCCTTCCAGTCGTTCCAGGCCGCCGGCCCTGTCGCCAGCCCGTCCGCCACCGACACCGCGTGCAGCAGGTCGAGGACCAGCCTGCTGCCCACCGTCGTCGCGACATGCTGGACCGTCATCGGGTCGTCAAGGTCGCGGCGGGTGGCCACCACCGGCAGCAGCAAGTGATGACGGACCGTGACCGCCACCAGCTCGGAGTCCGCCTCGCTCAGCCCGACGCGCCGGGCCACGTCGCGGGCCACCACCTCACCCGACACGCTGTGATCACCGGGCCAGCCCTTCCCGATGTCGTGCAGCAGCGCCGCGAGCAGCAGCAGGTCCGGCCGCGCCACGTCGCGGGTCAGGGCGGCGGCGTTCGCCGCGCACTCCACCAGGTGCCGGTCCACGGTGAAACGGTGCAGCGGGTTGCGCTGCGGCCGGTTCCGCACCCGCTCCCAGTCCGGGATCAGCGCGGTCAGCAGCCCCTCCTGGTCCAGCGCCTCCCACACGCCGATCGCGGCCGGCCCGGCGCCGAGCAGCGTGAGCAGCGCGTCGCGCGCCTCGTCAGGCCACGGAACCGGCAGCGGCGGGCACTCCGCCAGCCGGGCAAGCGCCCGCGGCGCCAGCGGCAGCCCTGCCTGCGCCGCCGCGGCAGCGGCGCGCAGCACAAGCGCCGGATCACTCGCCGGCGCCGCGGCCCGCGCCAGCACCACCTCGCCCTCCTGCTCCACCACCCCGTCCGCCAGCGGGCGGCGCTCCGGCTTGCCGCGCCGCATCCGCACCCCCAGCGAACGGCGGCCGCCACCCGCCCGGTCCGCCTGCCGGAACGCATGATCGACGGCGTAGGCCACCGTCCGCCCCGCGCCCGCCAGCTGCCGCAGCAGCGCGTCCCCGTCCAGCAGACCGAGCGTGCGCGCCACTTCGTCCTGCTCCTCGAGCACCAGCCGGTCCAGCCGGCGCCCGGTCACCTCGTGCAGCACGTGCCGGGCATCGAGGATCTGCTCATAGGCCGCGCGCACCCGCGGCCCGGGCGCGGGAGCCACCCAGGCGGCGGCGATCGCCTGGATGGCATGCACGTCCCGCTGCCCGCCGCGAGACTCCTTCAGGTCGGGTTCGAGCAGGAACGCGAGCTCGCCATGCAGCCTGGTCCGCTCCTCATGCAGCTCCTGCAGCTCGGCCAGCCGGGTCCGCGCGTTGCTCCGCCAGTCCTCGAGGGCTCCCTCCCGCAGCCGGTTAGTGAGGTCGGGATCCCCCGCCACATGCCTGGCGTTCAGCAGCCCGAGGGCAACCTTGAGATCGTTGCGGGCCACCCGCCTCGCCTGCGGCACGGTCCGCACGGCGTGATCAAGCCGGGCGCCGGAATCCCAGACCGGATACCAGACCCGGTCGGCGACCTTGGCGATGCCCTCCCGGCCATCGTGCAGCAGCAGCACGTCAAGGTCGCTGCCCGGAAGCAACTCCTTGCGGCCATAGCCGCCGACGGCGACGAGGGCAACACCGGGCTCCGCCCCCAGCATCCCGGCTAGCCAACGGTCCGTTTCTGTAGTCCTTCGGCTACGATCAGCCGCGAAAGAGGTCATCACGCTCACCAGGTCCCCCGAATGGTTAGTGCCCGCCGCACGGCGGCGCGCTCGCGGTACTGGCCCCCCGGTTTTGCTACGCCCGGCTCAATGCGCGCACCGGCTCAGATCGCGTCAGACCCGCGCTCCCCTGTGCGCACCCGGACCACCGTGTCAACCGGCACCGACCACACCTTGCCGTCCCCGATCCGGCCGGTCTGCGCCGCCTTGACGATAACGCCGACGAGATCGTCGGCATCCTCGTCATCGCAGATGACCTCTACCCGGACCTTGGGCACCAGATCCACCTGGTACTCGGCGCCGCGGTACACCTCCGTGTGCCCGCGCTGCCTGCCGTATCCGCTCGCTTCACTGACTGTCATGCCGTGCACGCCGAATGCCTGCAACGCTGCCTTGACATCGTCGAGTTTGAAGGGCTTGATGACAGCCGTAATGAGCTTCATGGGACCACCCTCTCGTTCGCCTCCCCCGACAATGCCTTACGGGCGTTTCCAACGTCCAGTCCGAATGTGTCGGGGACGTGAAACAGGCGGTGCCTCTATTACGCGAATGTTTCTGCAGCCTCGGTCTTGAGGCGTGCCGTCGCGTCAGCCGCCGAGGATCGCGTCCACGAACGTCGCGGCGTCGAACGGCGCCAGATCGTCCGGCCCCTCACCAAGCCCGACGAGCTTCACGGGGACGCCAAGCTCCCGCTGCACCGCGATCACGATGCCACCCTTCGCCGTCCCGTCCAGCTTCGTCAGCGCGATCCCTGACACGTCCACCACCTCGGCGAACACCCGCGCCTGCCGCAGCCCGTTCTGCCCGGTCGTCGCGTCGAGCACCAGCAGCACCTCATCGACGCTGGTGCGCTTCTCGATCACGCGCTTGACCTTGCCAAGCTCGTCCATCAGCCCGGTCTTCGTGTGCAGCCGGCCCGCGGTGTCGATGAGCACCACGTCGACCTCGGCCTCGATGCCCTGGCTCACCGCCTCGAACGCGACGCTCGCCGGATCGGCCCCATCCTTGTCAGACCGGACGACCGGCGCGCCCACCCGGTCACCCCAGGTCTGCAGCTGGTCGACCGCCGCGGCCCGGAACGTGTCGGCGGCGCCGAGCAGCACCGTGTCCCCGTCGCCGACCAGCGACCTGGCGAGCTTGCCGACCGTGGTGGTCTTCCCCGTGCCGTTCACCCCGACCACGAGGATGACCGCCGGCCTCCCCTCGTGGCGCTGCGTGCGCAGCGCGCGGCTCGCCTCGGTTTCCACCTGGGCGAGCAGTTCGGCACGGAGCATCGCCCGGACCTCCTCCGGGGTCCGCGTGCCCTCGACCTTCACCCGCGTCCGCAGGTCCGACACGATCTGCCTGGCCGGCGTGACGCCGACGTCCGCCGTGATCAGGACCTCTTCGATCTCGTCCCAGGTGTCGTCGTCGAGCCGGTCCCTGGACAGCAGGTTGAGCAGCGCGGACCCGAAGCCCGTCTGCGACCGCGCCAGCCGCGCCCGCAGCCGCTGCATCCGCCCGGCCGAGGGCGGCGGCTTCTCGATGACCGGCGCCGGGGGCGGCTCCGGAACCGGTGGCGCCGTGGGCCGCGGCGGCGCGGTCTGCGTCCCCGCGGCCGTATCCGTATCCGTGCCGGGTCTGGTGATCGTCCCCGTTCCGGTTCCCTGCCCGAGCTCGCCGCCCGCGCGGCCACCCCTGCCAAGGCGCGGCCGCAACAGCATCGTCCCGCCCACGGCGACGATGAGCACGGCAAGCACAACGATGAGGATGATGTACGCCATTACAAACCCACAGTCTCCCGAACCGGCGTTTCCGCGACGGGGGCGGCGCGACCTCAGCCGACGCCGGCGCCCCTGAGCACACTACAGCCTGCCCGCTCCCCCGCCGCGCACACGCCGCCCGGGGCAGGGACCCGGCGTCAGGCGGGCTCGTGTTCGCGGACGCGCTGGCTGATCACGGTGGACACCCCGTCGCCGCGCATCGTGACGCCGTAGAGGGCGTCGGCCACCTCCATGGTGCGGCGCTGGTGGGTGATGACGACCAGCTGGGAGTTCTCGCGCAGTTCCCCGAAAACGCGCAGCAGCCGCTGCAGGTTGGTGTCGTCGAGCGCCGCCTCGACCTCGTCGAGCACGTAGAACGGCGACGGCCGGGCCTTGAAGATCGCGAACAGGTAGGCGATCGCGGTCAGCGACCGCTCCCCGCCGGACAGCAGGGACAGCCGCTTGACCTTCTTGCCCGGGGGCCGCGCCTCGATCTCGATGCCGGTGGCGAGCATGTCGTCGGGCTCGGTCAGCAGCAGCCGCCCGGAACCACCGGGGAACAGCCGCGCGAACAGCCCCTCGAACTCCCGCGCCGTGTCGGCGTAGGCGGAGGCGAACACTTCCTGCACCCGGTCGTCGACTTCCTTGACGACGGTCAGCAGGTCGCGGCGGGTCTTGCGCAGGTCTTCGAGCTGCGTGGCGAGGAACTGGTGCCGCTCCTGCAGCGCCGCGTACTCCTCGAGCGCGAGCGGGTTCACCTTGCCCAGCCTGGCGAGCTGCCGTTCGGCCGCCTCGGCGCGGGCTTCCTGTTCCGCGCGGACGTACGGGACGCCGGTGACCTCCGCGGGACCGTCGCCACCGGGCTCGGGCTCGGGCCCGGGTTCCGGTTCCGGTCCGGCTTCCGGCTCGGGCGGCTCGCCCTGCGCGCCGGTCTCTTCGCGCACCGCGCGGAGCGCGTCGGCGAGGGTCACGGGCGCCCGGCCGGGCTTGGCTGAGCGCGGCGGCTGGCCGTCGGCGACGGGGACGAGTACGCCGGGGCCGTACTCGGCGACCAGGGCATCCGGCTCGACGCCGTATTCGTCGACGGCGTGGGCGGCTAGCTGCTCAAGGCGCAGCCGGTGCTCGGCGCGGGCGATCTCGGTGCCGTGCGCGGTGTCCACGACCCGGTCGAGTTCGGCGGCAAGCTCGGTGACCCGGGCGCGTACCGCCTTGAGGGTTTCCGTGCTGCCCGTCGTCGCCGCCTCGGCCTCGGCGCGGCGGGCACCAGCCAGGGCCAGGGAGGATTCGGCGGCGTCGACCGCGGCGCTCGCTCCCGCGGCCACGGCGCGGGCGACAGCGGCCTGGGCGGCACGCTGCCGGCGGCGGGTGGCCGCTCGTTCCCTGGCGGTCCGCTCGGCGGCGGCGGCCGTGGCGAGGGAGTCGGCGCGGCCGCTGATGGCGCGCAGCCGCTCTTCGACGGTGCGGACTTCGAGGCGGGCTTCCATCTCGGCGTCGCGGGCGGCGGTGCAGCGCTCGGCGATTTCCTCGCGCTCGTCGTCGGCTAGCTGGTTGTCGAAGTCGGGGTGGCGGGCGCGCTCTTCCTCGGCTTCGGCCTCGGCGAGCTCGCTCTTCAGCGCGGTGAGCTTGGCGTGGTCCTTGTCCGCCGAGCGGCGCGCCGCGCCGACGGAGGCGTCGAGCCGCTTGGCCTCGTCCGCGGCGGCTCGGGCTGCGCCGGCGAGCCGGCCCAGCCGTCCGGAGATTTCCGCCGCCGCGGCGTCGGCGGCCTGCATCCTGCCGCGGGTTTCCTCGAGCGCGACCCGGGCGGTTTCCTGGGCTTCGGTCGCCTCCGCCAGGGCCTCGGCCGCTGCTTCCTCGGTGAGTTCCGCCGCGGTCAGCCGGGCGGCGGCCTCGGTAGCGGCGGCGCGCACGTCGAGCAGTGACTGTGGCCGCGCCGACCCGCCGTGCGCCCAGTGCGTTCCGAGGAGGTCCCCGGCTGTGGTCACGGCACGCTGATCAGGATTTTCCCGAACGTACGCGGCCGCCTCCGCGAGGTCCGCTGTCACCACGACGCCGGCGAGCAGTTCGCCGACCGCCTTGGCGAGCTCGGCCGGCGCGGTCACGAGGTCGGCCGCCCAGCGGGCGCCGGCCGGGAGGGAGGGCCGCGGCGCGCCGCTAGCGCTGGATGGTGCCGCAGAGCCGCCGATGACGAGTCCGGCCGTGCCGGCGTCGCTGGCGCGGAGCGCGGTCAGCACGTCCACGGCCGCCTCGAGGCCGTCGACGGTGATGGCTTCGGCGGCGGCGCCGAGTGCGGCGGCGATCGCGGTCTGGTAGCCGTCGGCGACCGTCAGCCGGGCGGCGAAGGAGCCGAGGACGCCGCGGAACCGGTCGGGATCGGCGAGCACAGCGGCGGTGGCGTCGACCCCTTGGCGCAGGGTTTCTTCCAGCGCCTGGACCCGGGCCCGCAGCGCGGCTACCTCGCTGTTGGCAGCGCGTTCGGCCGTGCGAGCCGCGACGGTACGTTCGGAACATTCGTTGTGCGCCTCAGCCGCCCGCTCGAGTTCGGCGGCGAGACCGGTGCGGTCGCTGTCGCCGCCGTCGGCGACATCCTGAACCTGGCTGTATTCGAGGCGGGCGCGTTCGGCCCTGGCGCGGGCCTGTTCGGCGGCCGCGGTGAGCCGGCCGATTTCTTCCTGGGTGGCGGCGCTGCGGCTTTCGGCGGCGTCGACCATGCCGCGCAGGCGGGCCAGGCGCTCGGCGCGGCCGGCGGCGGCGCGGGCGGCGTCCGCGAGCCGGCGCTCGGCGGCGGCGAGCGATGCTTCGGCGGCGGATCGTTCGGCGACGGCGGCGGAGAGGATTTCGCGCGCCTGGGTGAGCCGGTCGGTCAGGCCCGCTTCCTCGTCGCGCAGTTCGGCAGCCTGCCGCTCGAGCTCGTCCGGGTCGCGGCCGGGCCGGTCGGGCTCGGGGTCGGCGGACAGCAGCCGGGCGCGTTCGGCGGCCAGGCCGGCGATGCCGCGCAGCCGCTCGGTGAGCGAGGACAGCGCGAACCAGGTCTGCTGGGCCTGGCTGAGCTCGGCGGCCTGGGCGGCCGCGGCGGTGTCAAGTTCGGTTTCATGCGTGCGTGCGTTCGCGAGGCCGGCCTCGAGCGCGTGGCGGCGGGTGCGGATCGCGGCTTCGTCGGCCGCTTCGCGGGCTTCTTCGTCCCGTAGCGTGACGTAGTCGTCGGCGAGCAGGCGGAGCCTGGCGTCGCGGAGTTCGGCCTGGATGGTGGCTGCTTTCCGGGCGACTTCAGCCTGCCTGCCGAGGGGTTTCAGCCGCCGGTTGAGTTCCGCGGTCAGGTCGACGAGCCGGGTGAGATTGGCCTGCATCGCCTCCAGCTTGCGCAGCGCCTTTTCCTTGCGCTTGCGGTGCTTGAGGACGCCCGCCGCCTCTTCGATGAGGGCCCGCCTGGCTTCGGGGCCGGCGTGCAGGATCTGGTCGAGCTGTCCCTGGCCGACGATGACGTGCATCTCGCGGCCGAGGCCGCTGTCGGAGAGCAGGTCTTGCACGTCCAGGAGGCGGCAGCTATCGCCGTTGATGGCATATTCGCTCTGGCCGGAGCGGAACATGAGCCGGCTGAGCGTGACCTCGGCGTAGTCGATCGGGAGGGCACCGTCGGTGTTGTCGATGGTCAGGACGACCTCGGCGCGCCCGAGCGGGGCGCGGGACGTGGTGCCGGCGAAGACAACGTCCTCCATCTTGCCGCCGCGCAGGCTTTTCGCGCCCTGCTCTCCCATCACCCAGGAGAGCGCGTCGACGATATTGGATTTACCCGAGCCGTTGGGACCGACGACGCAGGTGATGCCAGGCTCGAGGCGCAGGGTGGTGGCCGAGGCGAACGATTTGAAGCCGCGCAGGGTGAGGGACTTCAGGTACACGCGCCCTCTCCTCCCCCTGAATCCGCCTGATGAACGGCCGCCTCCGCGAACATTACCGCGTGTCGCGATTGGCCGCGGGGAAGCGCGCGGCGACGGGGAATTCACTCGAACAACAGGCGTCTACGACTGGACAACAGAGTAAAAGGAGCACAGCGCGCCACAGGCGATTATTGCCAGAAGTGTGTTTCTTACCACAGGCGGCGAGACGCGCGGCGGATTGACGGGAAACAACGAAGAGGGACGCCGGGAGGGCGTCCCTGGTTCGTTGTGCGGTTGTGCCGTGTCGCGCCCGCGGGGTTGCGCGGGCTAAGCGGAGCCGCCTGAGGTCGTCAGGTCAGCGCCGGCTCACGATCCAGAACGAGCATGTCGTCCTCGTGACCGCCGCCAGCCGCGAGCGCGTCGTTCTCTTCCTGGAGCCGCATAAGCTCAGCTTCCAGGTCGCGAACACGCTGCTGGAGACGGCGCATCTCGGAGACCATGCGGGGATCCGGGCCGCCGACGTGGCCGAATAGAGCCTTCGCCATGGTTAAAGGTCCTCCACACTGAGTGACCAGAGTGGGTACACATGTAATCCGCACGCCGATGCGTGCCAACAGTTACAGGGTCTCACCCTGGCCTTTTGTGGTCAAGCTGAGGGTCACCCTGCGTCCCGTTATGTCGCCATCATACCAAAGATGCATTGCCCCGACAAACCCGGTTGGCTCTGAAACCCCCACATCTTGGGGCAGATAGCGCTTGGCCACCCTCTTGCTGTGGCCCGGCAGTCACAAGTGCGCGCGGCGGGGACGAGGCTGGCAATGGGGGCAGCTATAGGACGAACGGTTCATGAACGGGTCGCGGCGGATCGGCGTGCCGCAGCGGCTGCACGGCTCGCCGGCCCGGCCGTAGGCCTGCAGCGACCGGTCGAAGAAGCCGCTCTCCCCGTTCACGTTCACGTAGAGGGCGTCGAAAGACGTGCCGCCGGCGCGCAGCGCCTCGCCCAGCACGCCGCGGACGGACTCGAGCAGCCGGGAGACCTCGCCGCGGCGCAGTGTCTCGGTGGGCCGCGCCCAGTGCAGCCGGGCGCGCCACAGCGCCTCGTCGGCGTAGATGTTGCCGACGCCGCTCACCAGCGACTGGTCGAGCAGCGCGCGCTTGACCCCGGTGCGGCGGCGAGTCAGCCGGGCGGCGA